>Ga0209019_1001501_pt1 | contig 11638 bp, 12 predicted proteins | sample METZYME_3_300m_FD_187549 | JGI IMG/M metagenome (GOLD analysis project Ga0209019, IMG submission 187549) | Marine microbial communities from oxygen minimum zone in mesopelagic equatorial Pacific - METZYME_3_300m (SPAdes) (version 2) | ecosystem: Environmental > Aquatic > Marine > Oceanic... | reverse complement strand
TGGGAACTAGGACCTTTTGAGCATTCTCACTAATTGAAATAGTTCTATCCCCTCCCCCGCTAAAATTCACTAATGGGTGACCCTGCATATAAGGGTCGGGTAGTCTTTTCCCTGCCTTAATAATTGCAGTTGCCAACCCCATACTTAAAAGCTAATTTGAGAAAAATTCGACATACAATGTTTTAGGAGTGATATCTTATGTTTAAAACTAACTTACCGGAGAATAATTATGAGTGAAAAAATAGCTGATTGGACCTTACATCATGTGAATACTTCATACGAACGCACAGCAGAGAGAAGCTTAAGAGCAGTTTCAAATTGGAAGACTGACGGAGATATAGACCACTACGGGGCTGGTTTTGGAACACTGATAGTGGAGCATGATATGAATGACCCGAATGCGAAGAGCGGTACTTGTAGTTGGCAAGGCGAAGCGTTTCTTCCTAATGGAGACCGCTTGATGGGAGCCCATGAGGGTACTTGGGACGCGTCAGGAGGACATATTTGGAAAGTAACTATGGAAGGCTGGGATAGCTTAGATGGAAATATCCGCTTAGAAGGTGAGATCAGTCTCGCAGATCTCACGTTCAAAGGAACAAGCTATCGAGCCTAACTAGACTACAATTTTGACGGGCGTGGCGTCTCGAGCGTCACGTCCTTTTTATACTATTGCCTTTATATCCAATTCGATAAAACTAACTAAAACGACGGAGATAAAATAATGAAAAAATATCTATTCAGTATGATTCTAATTCTGTGCGCTCAGGTATCTTACGGTGAAATACTAGAAATCTATACTTGGAAACCATATCCAGGTAAAGCTGATCAAATGCTTCGTGATATGCAAGAAGCGGCAGCGATTCACTCGGATTTAGGCTTCGGCGTAACGATTAGCGCTTTGGGTATAGGTACTAATCAAGATGTAGACTATCTCCTTAGATACGATGACTTGGAAAGTTGGGGAAGGTTAAATGATGCAGGTATTGCGAGCTCTGAATGGAATACTTTTTTCGCACAATTCAATGCCAACCCATCAGGAGAGTTAGTAAGTAGTTTTTCCATGATTAACCATGATGCTTCAAATATGGCAGACAATTTTGCAAGGGAAGGTCAGATAGTCGGTTTCTTTAGGTGGCAACCGGCACTCGGATTGTCTGGTGCAGAAGCTTTGCGACAAGGCTTCATGACTGCTAAAGGAATACATGAGTCTTTAGGTGCGCGTATAGAAACTTACCAAGTTATAAATGGTGTGGAGGGCGTCAACGATATGATGTACCTAATGATATACGATAGTTATTCTCATATGGCTGCAGTTAACGAGGCCATACAGACTAACCCAGAATGGATAGCCTTTCAGATAGATGTTGATTCGCAACCTTCTCAGGCTGCTACTCTACTTCGCTCAGGTATAGCGGTGATGGTGGCGTCTTATGATTAATTAATCAATGCGCCCAAGATAATACAACAAAATAAAGGGGGCAGATTCATTTCCCTGAGGGGGGAAAGGAACCTGTCCCTATTTATTCCTCACTTACTGCTTAATTGTCAGGACGATATACGGCATGTGTCCGCCATAGTGACGGGTAGTTACAAGCCATGACATTTTCAAGGCCTTCAGCCACGTTCAGACCTTCTCTGGTTAGGTCCAGCCTTGATGCCATCGAATCTGCAGTTGAGGACACCTCACTCACCACTACAGCTCTGCCCGCAGTTGCATTCTGGATAGGACCGAATGCACGTGTACTTACCTGCATTAGCGCATTATCTCCACCGCGACTAAACCCAGCAGCTATTCCTGCAACGAAGTTATAGGCATCACCTACGTTACTACCTTCGTTCAAGAAGCATAATCTGGATGTCAGCAAGGTATCGTCACCGGTGAAGGGGTCACCGTCCGGAATATTGCGTACGAGAGCAACACTCAGAGCGCCAAAATCACAAGTGAACATGTCTCGTGGCAATGGTGTCGGCCGGACTCTCGGTTCGCTTCCGCCACCGCCTCTGCGAGCCTCTCGCTGAGAGATATACTCGTCATAGCTGCCATAATAGGTCGCTATCCTGAAGTCGTAGTTGTCGGTGAAAGTGGAGTTCGCGACTAACGGTTGACGTATGAAAACAAGGTTCGTGGAATCCGGATTTCGGGGATTGGCTCGGAACCACCGAACAAGCTCACCCATGCCTACACCGTCATTCAATGAACAGCTTACTGTTGACATGACATTTCGCTCTGGCATTTGCTGCCCGTAGACGGAAAAACTTAGAAAAAAAGAAACTGCAAATAAGCAGAATACATTTAATATTTTCATTTTAATTATCCTTAATTTTACCTTCGATCACACTAACCTACGTTTCTGTGATAGCCAGGCAATTATTAGTATTGAAAAAACTGTCCAAAATGCTTAATACGAGTGTTTATCTCGATAATGCAGAGCAAAATACCCAGTACGGCTAAAAGCTAACACCTTGATTATGCAAGCCAACTGTTTATAGTACTCCTGGCATCTAAATAGCATAACTGTATATTTTTTACTAGAAGCTCAAATTAATAACTAAAAAGGGGAGTTTAGGATGAAGAAAATCTTAGCTTTAATAATCACAATCTTTTTTTTAACAAATGCTTACAGTGCGGAAAGCCCTGATGCGTTGAATGGGGCTGTCAATATTACTGGGCTAATCAGTGATAGTCCGAATGAATATATTGCTCAATTAAAACAAAATGCGGAAATCTTCGAGGATTTAGGATCGACTGTAGCCGGGGTTTGTATAGCATTATCTGGTAATGAAGTGCCCGGCGAAATGATGTTGTTTAATTATTCCCCGTCCATCTCCGTAGCTTTCACAAGCTGGGGATCAAATCTAACTAATAGGGCCACGCTAAGATTGCGGCAAGAACTAAATCAAATAAGGACCCTTACTGGAGACCTAACTTTCAGAGTAGTCGTGCCTTACAAAGGGCCGCTGCGTGAAACTTGGGCTATTAGAGTCTTAGACCTAAATACCGGAAATCCAGCTGCCTATGTGAATGCGGCTTCTAATTTAGAAGCTGCATATAAAGCTAACGGTTTTGAGGACTTTGACCTCGAAATTACTCAAGCGATTGTCGCTGGATCAGTCCCGGCCTATCGCTCCATCGCTGTCGCACCTACTTTAGAAAGACTGGGAGCAGCCTTTGACGCTCTATATTCGGAAAGCTGGGCTCAGGAAGCCTATACGCTCGTTACTTCCAGCCGATCGGCAGTGGTAACCGATAAGCTTTATACATGTGAGCAGATATACCAAGCCATGTGAATTTTTCTTACAAAGCAGGGTGTACATACTGAATATGGAACGCCTAAATAATTACAGTTGCCCACCCCATACTTAAAAGCTAATTTGGAAAAAATAAAAATCAATGTTTGTGGCGTGACCTGGTGGTGTTCCCCATTGCAACATTTCCGTCAATATTAGCCGGTGTTACATTAAAGTCAGGATGTTGCAATATTTCACTGTTTGCTACAGGACACTAAATACGGGCCTATGCAAGGTGTTTAGGAGCTTACAGGACTTTATTGGACGGCATAAAACAATGATATGGTGCGGACGGGGAGACTTGAACTCCCACACCTTACGATACTAGAACCTAAATCTAGCGCGTCTACCAATTCCGCCACGTCCGCACGGTTAGAAATCAGTGGAAAAACTCCACTCAGAAGGGCGCGTATTATACCGGAACCTTCACTTTTGCCAAGAATACCGTGGTGCCCATGCGAGACAGGCCATCTCAAGCTATAATTAAGTATCCAATTGTAAAAATGAACCAGAACTCCCAAGGAAACTATCATGTCTCATCTCGAAGTTACCCTCGAAAATGGAATCGCTACGCTTACCATGAACCGACCCGAGGCTAGGAATGCGCTCAGTATGGACATGCGTTCAAAACTCAATGATACGTTGCATGATATTGAAAATGACTCCACCGTGCGCTGCGTGGTTCTCAAAGGCGCTGGTGAGCATTTCATGGCTGGGGGCGACGTCAAGGGAATGGGAGAATCGATCAAGAAGTCATCCGCGGAGATACGCAAGGAATTCATGCTCAGAATACATGATCTCCATCCTATTATGTTTGCCATGCGACGCATGCCCAAACCCATTATCGCCAGTTGTCGCGGTGCTGCCGCTGGTGCAGGAGTAAGCTTCGCCCTCGCATGCGATCTAGTCATCGCGGCTGAAGACGCTTTTTTTACCCTTGCCTACTGCAAAATTGGGACAAGCCCGGACGGTTCCTCATCGTTTCACCTACCTCGTGCAGTAGGAATTAAGAAGGCCATGGAAATCGCTCTGCTTGGTGATCGCTTCGATGCACAGACGGCAAAAAATATAGGAATGATTAATTTTGTTGTCCCGACTGATGACCTGGAAATTGAAACCGCTAAGCTTGCCTTACGACTCGCTAATGGTCCAACGCATGTTTACGGTAACACCAAAGCACTGTTCTATCGCTCTCTCGAAAGTGAATTCGAATCGCAATTGCAAGCGGAAGCGGACTATTTTTCCGATTGCGCTTCTAGGGTTGATTTCAAGGAAGGCGTTACAGCGTTTATTGAAAAACGCAGCCCTGTGTTTAAAGGTAATTGAATAGATTAAGTTAAAAACTGCCAGGGACGCTCTGAACTCGCTGTAGCGCTTCAATGCTTTCCTGTAACCGGTATAGGCTTTCGTTAATCTGAAGGCGATGAGCATTAACCGATTCCATAGACTCCTCTATATATTCGAGCCTGCCCACTAAACCCAGTACTGTCGAGTCACCACTGGTTAATGATAGTCGAATAGCTTCAAGGTCCGAACGCATCGAGGACAATTCATCAACGTTAGCATTCAGGCCGGTGACCGACTGTCCCAATACTTCCATTTCATTGGTAAGACTATTAATTTGAGTCTCATTAGCCATCAGCGATTGACTCGCACTAGCAATTGCTTGGCTGTTGGTCGCTGTGGTTTCATCCTGACCCTCGTTTGACATCTTGAGTCTAGCAATCTCACCTTGAAACTCCTCAAACTGGCGATTATTGGCGCGCCAGTTCGCCCATAACAAGTCATATTGCTCAATGGATCTATTGATGTTGTCCATAAGATCGTTGTCTGATTCTTCGGCCGATTCACCAGCGAGAGCCAACCGAACTTCTAGGTCTCCAATTCGTAACTCAGACTGACGAAGCGTATTTTGATATTCCCCATAAAAATAATAGGCACCATAACCTCCAACCACCACACCTAGGGATAGAAGGATCAGCATGATCCGCACGGGCCAAGTGCTAACTTCCACCTTTCGCGTGTAGTAGCTCGGTCGCACGATTTCTTGGCTTTGAGCCCGCTTGTTGCTCCGATGGGAGGCAACATCATCGCGCTCTGGAACCAGAGGCGGGATATTTTTCAGATCGTCTTTTTCGCTCATGACAGCCCATTATCCTAAAAATCTGCTAAGCACGCCATCCCATCGTTCTACCTACAGCAGATGACGAACTGCAGAGCCTAATGATAACATTGTAGCTTCTTGCTTGTGCCTATAGTAGGTATCGCAAGAAGTACGAAAACAATGAGATTCAACTAATGGGGAGCCCATGCTATGGAATTCGAAAATCTGATCTCCTATCTATTTCGCTGGATTCATTTTTTTGCCGGCGTGGCATGGATAGGCTTACTGTATTACTTCAATTTTGTCCAAACAGAATATTTCAAAGAAACTGATGCTGCCGCTAAATCTTCGGCCATTTCAAAGTTGGTACCACGCGCATTATGGTGGTTCCGCTGGGGCGCAATGCTTACGTTTCTTTCCGGACTTGCTCTCGCAGGATACATGGCCAGCGCCATTAATTACTACATTGTAGTGGGAATGCTACTTGGAACCCTGATGTTCCTGAACGTATGGCTAATTATATGGCCCAACCAGCAAACAGTTATCGCCTCGAACAACCAAGTAATTGGCGGCGGCGAGGCATTGCCGGAAGCAGCAGGTTCATTAGGTAAAGCAGGCCTGGCGTCCCGCACTAACACTTTATTTTCGATACCCATGCTTTTCTTCATGGGAGCCTCGGCACATCTAAGCGGAGTGGGGCGCGTGCCTATAACGTCAGAAGGCGGCACTAGTTTACTGGCGATCATACTAACACTGGTAATAATAGCCGCCCTTCAATTCAATGCTATCAAGGGAAAGACTGGGCCGATGACAAGCGTTGTAGGTGTCATTCATTGTGGAATCGGGCTAGCCGCAGCTTTACTGATTATGATCGAATTTCTATAAAACCCTACCCGTCAATAGCAAAAAAGCCGAGCTATTAGCTCGGCTTTTTTGTATTTCTGATATTTCACAAAATCTGGGAGTTAACTAGGTCCAGGACTCCCAAAATATTTTTTTACATCATGCCAGGCATTCCTCCACCCATACCCCCCATATCAGGCATGGCCGGTGCCGCCTTTTCCTCCGGCAATTCAGAAACCATCGCTTCCGTAGTAATCATTAAGCTAGCCACAGAACCGGCAGCCTGTAAAGCCGCTCTGGTAACCTTTGCAGGATCAAGGATACCCATCTCAATCATGTCGCCATATTCACCGGTGGAGGCATTGAAGCCATAGTTACCTTTACCACCGCTTACTTTATCTAAAACCACCGAGGCTTCTTCACCGGAGTTGGAAACGATCTGACGCAGAGGCGTAGTTACAGCTTTGAGTAACAAGGAGATACCTACATTTTGGTCTTCGTTATCGCCTGTAAGACCTGAAACTTTTTGCAGTGCTCTTACTAGAGCAACCCCGCCTCCAGGCACAACTCCTTCTTCCACCGCGGCGCGGGTTGAGTGGAGAGCATCTTCAACCCGGGCTTTCTTCTCCTTCATTTCTATTTCAGTACCAGCGCCCACTTTGATAACCGCCACACCACCAGCTAGCTTAGCCACACGTTCCTGCAGTTTCTCACGATCATAATCGGAAGACGTTTCTTCAATCTGGGCACGGATTTGAGCCACCCGCCCCTCAATGTTCTTAACCTCACCAGCACCATCGATGATTGTAGTATTCTCCTTGCTGATCTGAACACGCTTGGCTGAACCAAGGTCCTCAAGAGATGTGCCTTCTAGGTCCAACCCAACTTCTTCAGAAATCACTGTGCCGCCGGTTAGGATACCGATATCTTCCAGCATGGACTTTCGACGATCTCCAAAACCAGGCGCTTTTACAGCTGCCACTTTCACAATACCGCGCATGTTGTTTACAACCAGCGTCGCTAGTGCCTCGCCTTCTACGTCTTCGGCAATAACCAGTAACGGACGACCTGCTTTTGCCACATTTTCCAATAACGGCAACATATCACGAATGTTAGATATCTTTTTATCAAAGAGCAGAATGAAAGGATTTTCCAGGTCAGCACTCATGCTGTCCTGATTGTTAATGAAGTATGCAGAAAGGTAGCCACGATCGAACTGCATTCCTTCTACTACATCGAGTTCATTTTCCAATCCTGACCCGTCTTCAACAGTGATCACGCCTTCTTTGCCAACCTTGCCCATTGCTTCGGCAATAATGGCACCAACGGCTTCATCGGAGTTGGCTGATATTGTCCCTACTTGGGCTATTGCCTTTGAATCAGTGCAAGGCGCAGACAGCGCTTCCACTTCTTTAACCATCGCAACAATGGCTTTATCGACACCACGCTTGAGATCCATTGGATTCATGCCTGCTGCAACAGACTTTAACCCTTCGTTAAGAATTGACTGGGCAAGCACAGTTGCCGTGGTAGTTCCATCGCCAGCTATATCAGAAGTCTGAGAAGCGACTTCCTTAACCATTTGAGCACCCATGTTTTCGAACTTGTCTTCGAGTTCAATTTCCTTAGCCACAGATACGCCATCTTTTGTAACTGTTGGAGCACCAAATGACTTATCCAGAATTACGTTGCGACCTTTCGGGCCCAGAGTCACTCTTACCGCGTCAGCAAGAACGTTTACACCCGCTAATAGTTTTTGGCGCGCTGAATCGCCGAATTTTATGTCTTTAGCCATTTTTAAAAATTCCTATCTTGTCTATATGATTTGTAAGATCGAATAATTGTTACTTTCCTATCTAGGACTCAATAACACCAAATATTTCGCTTTCATTTAAAATCAGTAACTCTTCGTCACCAATTTTTACAGTGTTGCTGGAATACTTACCGAACACAATGATGTCACCTACTTCAACATCTACCGGTTGTACTTTGCCATTTTCCTGAAGCTTTCCAGGTCCAACAGCAAGAACTTCGCCCTGCGCTGGCTTCTCAGTGGCCGAACCTGGCAGCACGATTCCTCCCGCTGTGGTTGTTTCTTCTTCCATGCGTCGCACCACGACACGATCTTGTAAAGGCCGGATATTCATTACTTATCACTCCTAAATCAAAAGGTTTGATTAACAGAACTGGAACAAAATGGAAACCCCGGTCCAGTTACTAGGGAGGCCATCTTCAATACCACTCTGTTGCCACAGACACTGGACTACAAGTGTTTAAGGCTGGTCAATTGTTGAACCCTAGATGGGGATATCTGAGGAAAATTCAATGGCTTGGAACCAATTATAGATGTTTTTTTGTGGTTTTTTGACCCTTTAATTTTATCTCTTTGATTTTTAAGGGAATTTATTATCATGGAAGCTGATCTTTCGAGTGATTTTTGTTAGATTCGCCTCCTGATAGGGTCTGCTCCTCTTCAGAATATTGTCCTTCGTAGATTTTACCTGAATGCGTTGTATGTGGCCTGGTACTACTTGATCGGAAACTGAAGCTATTCCCCCCCCCCATAGGACCTAGGGTGCTGACAACATTCATCCCGATTATGTGCTGAGCAATGGGGCGCCTAAGTGGACCGGTGAGGAGAACAAAACCCAACGTATCAGTAATAAAGCCTGGGGTAAGTAGCAGTGCCCCCGCACCAGCCAACAACATTCCCTCAATAATCTCTTGTGCTGGCAATTCACCAGATTGCAACCTTTGGTTGGCGCGCATTATTGTGGACAATCCCTGCCGCTTCAGAATAGCTAAACCAATGACGGCTGTCAGCACGACCAGGCCCAAAGTAATGAGCCCACCGATCCTGTCGGCTACTCCAAAAAGCAGTACCATTTCCGTCAAAGGAATAAAGATGAAAATAATTAGGAAGAACTTCACGCTTAACTCCTGTTCAACAACTCACGCACACTCTATCATGATCCAACTGGGGATAAACCTGCAAACTCGGAGTTTTCTGATCAACTTCAACAACAAAGAAAAAATTTGGCAAATCGTCCATCGAATCCCCTCAGGGAAAGTTGCCAGTTACGGCCAAATCGCTAAGCTGGCTGGACTCCCCGGCTATGGACGCTATGTAGGCTATACCATGAAAACTTTACCAACGAGCACTAAGTTACCTTGGTATCGGGTCGTAAATTCTCAAGGATCGATTTCTTTTAAAAAAGGTACAAAGCAATACTTGTTACAGAAATCTTTGCTGGAAAAAGAAGGAATTGTTTTTATCAAAGGAAAATTTCCGATGAGCAAGTTTGGTTGGACTCAGGGTGCAGAGTAATCCGGGGCGTACTACGAACAAAAATAATTTTTATTCTTCTGCTGCAACGCTACCTAGGGAAATGTCCGCGAGGCCACTGCGGATCATATACCAAAACAGCAAAACCCCAGGAAAAGCTAGGAAAGTAGTAAGTAAATAGAAATTAACATAACCCAAAACCTCTATAAGCCCACCAGCGGTAGTCCCGGTAAGAAACCTTCCCGCAATGCTGGCAAGTGCTGAAAGCAAGGCATATTGCGTTGCAGTAAATCGTAGATTACACAATGCTGACAAATAAGCGACCACTGTCACACCCCCAATACCACTTGCAAAATTTTCAAAGCCAACCGCCGCAGCCATACCGATATTAGTATGGCCGACCAAAGCTAAAGCAGCAAAACTGAAGTTTGAAACGGCCATGAGAATCAGGCTTATCAATACTGAGTGTTTTAGCCCTACGCGCACATACATGATGCCGCCAACAAATATTCCGACAAGAACGGCTATAAATCCAAAACCGACATCATAAAAAGCAATTTCTTCATTACTGAAACCTAAATCATCAAACAAGAGACGCAAGGTGAGATTTGCAAGTGTGTCTCCTATTTTATGAATTAATACAAATGAAAGAACCAACCATGCTCCTTGCCGCGTAATAAATTCAATAAGTGGATTAAAATAATTGATTAAGGCATGCGACAATCCTGTGATTGCAACTGGTTCAATATGGCGCTTGGGTTCTCCCATGAAAGCTCCAACCAAAATTGCTGGTAACGCGAAAACAGCACAGGAGATATAGGCAATAGACCAGCCAAAGCGACCGGCAAGGATTAGGGCCAGCGCCCCAGTTGAAGCAGCTCCGATCCGCCAGCCATATTGAGACATGCCCGAACCAGTACCCAGTTGATAAGGCTCCAATAGTTCAATACGATAAGCATCAATAATAATATCTAGCGTGGCGCCTAAAACACCTAAAGAAATTGCCGCGATGGCTACCGTGGACAAAGCCCGATTCGGATCGACTACTCCTAAGAAAGTAACAGCCAGAATTACCAAAAGACTAATAACCCAAAGCCAAGAGCGCCTTTGCCCAAAACGGCCAATGATCGGGAGTTTTACATTGTCAATTAGCGGAGCCCACAGAAATTTAAAGTTATATGCTAAGAAAGTTAATGCAAAAGCTGTCACTGCACTTTTTGAGATGCCATCTTGTGCCAATCGTGTCGTCAGGGTTGCCCCGATCAGAGCAAACGGAAAGGCTGAAGATATACCTAGAAAAAATGCCGCTAGAGGTTCTGCTTCGACATAAGGACGGACACTTTGAGGTAACAGCCAATTTCGCCAACCTTTCATTACTCTATTTTCAGATGACGACATTACAGCGGACCTTCTTGAAAGAGTTGAGTAAAGTATCGCTAGCTAGTCACGAAAATTGTTGTACTGCAGAGGAATTTCGAGTTTTTCTTCTTTTAGCATGGCGATTACTTTCTGCAAATCGTCCCGCTTCTTTCCTGATACTCGCAACTTCTCACCCTGTATCGCTGTTTGCACTTTCAGTTTCGCATCTTTGACCATTTTTACGATCTTGCGGGCTACATCAGACTCGATGCCCTGTTGAACCTTTACCATCATAGTAGCTTTTTGACCGGACACCTGAATATCTCCTTCTATTAAACTTTTGGTATCCACCCCTCTTTTAATAATTTTCCCTCGTAAAACATCGAGCATTTGATGCACCTGAAAGTCGACCTCGGCCGAAACTGAGATAGCTGTCGGGCTTACTGATTCAAACTTGGCATCAATACCCTTGAAATCGAACCGGGTGCCGACTTCACGATTGGCTTGATCAATTGCATTAGCAATTTCATGCATGTCTACTTCTGATACGATGTCAAATGATGGCATTCTCTCGATCTTCCTCTTAGCTGATACTGTCTAAAAGCCCAAGCAGTTACTGGCATAGTTGAAACAGTCTATCACTACCCGTAGTTGAACTTAATAGCAAAATATCCGAACAGCGCTGAAGGAAAGCTAGGATATTATCAGGTTATCAGTAATAATTATGGCGGTTACACCATGAAGCAATTTATTTAGGA
>Ga0209019_1001498_pt1 | contig 11656 bp, 12 predicted proteins | sample METZYME_3_300m_FD_187549 | JGI IMG/M metagenome (GOLD analysis project Ga0209019, IMG submission 187549) | Marine microbial communities from oxygen minimum zone in mesopelagic equatorial Pacific - METZYME_3_300m (SPAdes) (version 2) | ecosystem: Environmental > Aquatic > Marine > Oceanic... | reverse complement strand
TGTTCAAATGTATCGGAATCGTTATCATCGCCCATATCCTCGACATCAAACAATGTATTAAATACTGCCGAAGACGATCTACGAGTTCTTTTATCACTAATATCTGAAAATAGCCCTTCTGCTTTTTCAATTAGTGTCATAGGATTTTCTGCTTTAAAAATATCTTTACATACTTCATTAAAATAAATTAAATTACGTGGCACCCACGGACTAAATTCATCTTCATTGCTTGTTGCTTTTACTTTATGCCATTCTGTTATTTTTGGTTTATACATGCTACTTGCTGTATCTGCAAGAACATTTGCACGTTGTACAGATTCTATATGCTGATATAAGTTGTGTGCCATCATTAAGAAATAACTAAAACTATCCCAACTAGTTTTGCCTTCCTTCCCTAACTTATTTAAGTCTCCTGGTTTGTAATAACAAATATCGCCCATTGTCATACGTTCTGCAATTGGACTTGTCCACGGACAAGGAAGAGTACTACCTGCAAGAATTTTATCATCTACTGCTTTATCCATTATATAACTAAAGCGATTATTTCTGTGAACATGTTGAGTATACATTTGGCCATGTGCAGTTGCTATAAACGGACTAGCACAATCAAATGTAACCATCATATCTTCATTAACAAGTTCACGCAAACATCGCTGTATTGTGGTAAGCATACACGCCCAATCTAATCGCGAAGTGCCTAAGAAATGAACTACGTCATGTTTACCTTTTTCAAGTAATTTATCGTCCCGTAACACAATTAATCTACGCATAGCAAGATAGATATTACGCATATTATTTGAACCTAATGCCCATCCTTCAAATGGAAAATGTTTTACTTCTTCATACCATTGTGATGAAGATGCCCAATCCATTCCGTGTAGTGCATTTAAAAACTTTACATTTCCTTGTCTATTTGCGACAAACCAAGCATTATTATACAATGTGGCTTTGAGTGTTTCGGCATAACTAGACATTTTTGTCCGCCCACGATTAACAGGATCGGCAGTCCATGACGGTACGTCCAGTACGAGGGCATAGTCAGCGGTATGCTCGAGCCAATTGAGAATCTTACCACGAACGGCATCAGCATTACCAACATAATTACGATCACCAGGTATTTCATAAAAATTCTCCCAATCAAATTTAATAACACCCTTACCTATTTGGAATCCACCACTATCAGCAAGACACCAAGTTTTTGATTTATCTCTTTTCTGTACCATGCTTTCTTCGACATCACTTTTTGCAATATCAAGTTGAGCATGACCTGCAGAATATAAAGACCATTTATAATCAAAATATGCTTGGTCTTTATTTAAAAAATTACAGCCTTCTATACCATTTTCAAATTCAGAAGGAATTCTCTCTGTAGGTACATATTCTTCTACTCGTTGCTTTGATATAAATGTATTATAAAAGCCACTTATACTAGGAAGAAATACTGCATAATCTTTATTACTTTTTGTTAAGTTTTTACGTGATTTCATTTATTCATTGCCGGTAAAATATAATTATATACTGCAAGTCCGCTATCAATACTAATTTGTAACGCACCTTGATCTGAAATATTCATAACACATGCTCCACTCATACCAAGTTTAAGAATAGTCAATACTTGATGTAAAGGCCAACTCCAATTTTGTTTTAATTCACCGTCTACATTTCTTGCAAAAATTCGTTTACCTACATGCCCACTACCATCATCAGTTCCTACGCCAACAACAAGATTTCCATTATCTGTTCTAACAGAAAACGTTGGTTCAATGCTTATATAAATCCCTGCAATTTGGGAAAGTTCTTGAACACTTACCTTAGAAGGTTCAAAGGATACATTCCAATTAACTCCTCTAAACTTTACTGTTTTAAGTTGCTGTTCAACAACTTCTTTACTCATAAATCTATAATGATCTGTATTACCATATTGATCTTCGAACGTTAACGAATCGGGTGCTACCTGTCCGTTACGTTCTCTAGTTCTTACATTAATTATTGCTTCATCTGCTTTATATCCATCAAGATTAACAATACCATTTAAAAAGCCTAAATTGCCCATACCGAACTCACCAATAAGTTCAGGTACTGGATTGGTAGTCTTAGCATTTAATATAACTGTTCTATCAGGATCCATTGCTTCAAATGATGTTTCTGAATCAGTTCCTGTTACTTTTACATTTTCAATGAACCCAAGACCAGCAGTATGGTCGACAAGGTCCAGAAGAATATCTTTCATAAGTCTCCTTTAGATTAATTAGTTAATATATTATAACATGCCGAGCGGCTAATGTCAAGTTAAAATTTAGAAATAAATCGTGCTATAGGTTGAATAAATGGAAGTAAGGCTACTGCCATTATTGTATTAACGCCAGTATGTACAAGAGCTACTTGCTTTGTAATGCCTGTAGGCATTCCATCACTTACTAACATTCCTGCAATCCATATAGTGCCAGTTGTGCCAATATTTGCACCTAGTATAGCGGCAATTGCAGACGGTAAAGGCAATGCTCCACTAGCAACAAGTCCTATAACAGCGGTTGTAGTAAGAGATGATGATTGCCAAAGAATAGTAAAACCAATTGATCCAATAAACATCCAATAAGGATTTCCTAAAAACCATTCAAGTTGTTCTATATGGCCCATAGATTTCATGCCACCTGAAAACATCTTAAGTCCAATATAAAAAATTACCAAACCCAAGATGGTCTGAAAAACAGGATTATTAAATTCCATGAAACCTCCTTTTTTATATTTCCACGAATCGTAGAGTTTTCTATCTTTCTTTTCCATCAACTAATATTTATAAATTAAGTATTAATTATTACATTCTTGATCAATATAATCTTCCAACCAAATTTTTCCACAATTTGCTTCTGCATCTTCTATAGTTTGTTCTATTGCTCTAAGAGCTTCTCGTGGTAGTTGTTTGGTGTAATCTTTAATCATATTATCAATGTGATCTACATATTGGGTAAAGGTCATTTTCGTCCTATGAAATCTCAAATAATGAGTTAAATGTATTTGTGGTCTCTGTATCTTTTAGATCCCAATCAAGCACACCTATTAAATTATCTATCTTTTTATTTATAATAGCGTTCTCCATTCCTCCATGATCAAATGGTAATTCTTTATACCAATTTGGTAAATGCAACTCATCAATTGGATATGCTATGCTTGTCATGTTCATTGGATTATTCTTTAGTTTGCAAACAATGGTCTTCATTCCATCGACAATTTGCATTGAATAGTTATCTGAATAGGCTTTTCTAAGCCTATTCCAATTAATAGCCGCCATAACATGTCCAACTCCGCACTTCCCTGTTCTATCATATAATTTTGTATATTTTGTAAGATTGTTTACACGTTTTGGAGTACCTTTTTCCCAACCTGGGCGTTCTTTAAACTGTTTTCTAAAATCTTTTATCTTTTCAAAGATATCTAGTTGTTCTTTTCCATCTAATACATCAAATAAAATTTCTTCTAAAAATCTCTGCATAAAATCAGGAGTATCACTACGTTTAAGATCTAAGCCCATGGCTTTAAGTTTACCAGGTTTGCCTTCGACATCTTTGCGATTGCCTTCTTCGTCATACACCAAGATACCATATCTTTTCTTTTTAATGAACAAACCTTTTGTAGCAACAATTTCTCTTGCCGCCGCAATAATTTCTCCACTTTCTAAAGTAATACCAAATGCCTTATTCATGTACTTTGGAAATGTAGAATTTACCTCCGTACCTATTACATCATATAATTTTATTGCCTGTTCTTTACCCCATTCTACATCACCGCTTGCTATTTCCTCCTTGAGAGATGGTATAGCACTATAATAGACACTATCAGTATCACCGTAAATAATACTTGAACCCACATGATCGTACTCTCCTGTAAGTACTTTATTAACTTCTGCGGCCATATGTTTTGCAATTGATCGGCCAGTTAATGTTACACTTTGACCCATCCGTAAGTCAAAGAACCTTGAACCTTGATTTAAAATAGCTCCATATAAACTATTTAAGTTAATTTTTTTAACGAGCTGTCTTTTGTCCCAAAATTCTATCCTTCTTTTATCATTTTCATCTATTGCTTTTTGTAAATTCGTTTGCATTACTTTACGTTCAGCATACCAACGTTCAAGTAAATTTGGAATAATACCTTTATTATCATATCTAAAAATTGTTCCATTAGCAGATATTCCCCATGAATTACCTTGGTTATGAACCAAATCATATACTTCTGCACCTGTGTATTGATCAGTACTTCCATTTTCCCAATCAATTGTAATTTTTTCTGCTATATCTCGTTCTTGTATTAAATCATATTCTAATGTATTAAATATTCCCTCCCATGCTTCTGCAAATGAGGATTTATTGCCCATTTTTTCACGTACCATAGCATGTGTTTTATCTAATCTACATTGCCCTATAATTGTTTCTGGACCCATATTCAATGCACGAATTACACTAGGATATAGTGAATTTAAATCCATTGATCCTATCCAGTCATGCATTCCTACTTTGGGTTGTGCCACATATGCACCTGCCGCAGTACTAAATTCATCTTCGCTTTTTTGTTTTTTATCCGGTACCTGTAATCCTTGGCTATGTGCTTCATTTATAATTGCTTGGTCACTTACTGCTACAGCCCCCATTGTTGTTTGTAGCATTACCGTATTAGCATGAGCAAGTACATTTGCTAAGTCGATGAACTGTAATTTGTCATCCATCTTTTTAAGCATCATTGTATCTTGTCTATTATATGCAATAAACTTTTCATAATCATTATTATACAATTGATCTAATGTACCTTCATATGCAAGTTTCTTTTCGCCTATTTCATATTCTCCTACTGCATCTAATCTATAACTATGCATTTCATGATAGGTATATTTGCGATACAACTCTAAATAATCTAAATGTACTCTACCTATTAAATCGTATGTTTCTAATTCTCTACCAAATTTTTCAAATTCTCTTTTACGTGGATATTGACCCCATAAACAAAAATCTCGCATACGTTGTTTACCTAATACTCTAGCAACTCTGTTTACTGTATATGGGATATCATACCCTTCACTATTCCATCCGCTTAATATATCTGCATCATCAATTAGTTTTAAAAAATTTTCTAATAATTCTTCTTCGGTGTTGCAGAGCATTGTGTTATCAAACTTATTACATATTTCTTCTGCTTCTGCTCGTTCTACTGTTTTAGGACGAATTGTTAATGTAATTAATTCTTCTATCCAACTACACCATAATGTAACAGAATTAATCATTGAAAAAGGATCAGACGGATCTGCAAATCCCTTTTCTTGTTGAAAGTCGACCTCAATATCAAAGAAACACTTGTTTAAGTTTGGTGCTTCTTTACCTAAGTAATTGTCCTCTAAACAACGAAATACAGGATTAATATCAGATTCAAATAATTGTTTATGTGAATGGATTTTCTTTTCCATGCGGAATGTTTTTCCGCTTGTGGTGCTTGCTCGAGATAACGATGTGCCAAATATAGAACGATATTTTCCTTTTGCATCAGGATAATAAAAGATATATTTGGCAGGATATGTTTGATATTCCCGCTTCTTCCTAGTTCGCTCTACTATATGTATAGCGTCTTTTTCTCTATCAAAAAATGCGTCTACGTAACTCATCAGCGTATTTATTATGACATTCTTGGGTGGGGTGGTTATGAGGCATATGTTCCGTTTCTAAGTCCATGATACCACCATATTCTGAAGTTTCATTTTGCATAAAAATAAATTTTGGCCAGTCTATTAATTCGTATAGTTGTTTTATATTACCTATTACAGCATCAAGAGGCGAAGAAGTTCCAAATTTATTAAAAAAATATTCGTCATCTATACACATTGATTTATATGACGGAAAGGTCATATTGTAATTTATATGTAAAGATTCTAAATGTAATTGGGTAAAATATATATTACTTAATGTATTATATATTCCTGAATAATCAGAATAAAAATATTTGTAGTATAAATCAATAAATTGTTTACCTTCTTTTTTAACTTCTTGTGACCAATTTGGTCCAATAGTAATAAACCTTTTATCACATTCATTGACATCTTCAGTATAAGGCGAATACTCTGTTATATTCTCTGATTGTAAAAATTCTATCCTATCGTTATAGGACCATGCAACTATAACATAATTTGGACGACGATATGAACTAAAATTAATACAATGACGTCTAATACCAAAATTAGATAATCCTGGATATGCAAAATTTGACGCACCTAATATAGCAGGCCATGCATGTTCGCTAGGATCATTTTTTTCTTCTTCCCATGGTACATCTTCTAATTCATCGCCAAATGTAATAGAATCCCCAAAAACAATAAATGGGTTCATGCAGTTCGTCCAACTGCTTCTAATACATCTTCGACTGCTTCAAAGTCATCCTTTGATTGGTGTAGTGATGCCTTGTGAGCTATTTTAATTGCTTTGTTTAATGTAGCCGCTTTAATTTCCATTTCTTGAGCAACGGCTTTAACTGTATCGCCTAACCCTTCTCGCAAATCTTGAATTTCTTGCGACACTTGAACACCTTCAGTTACAAGTTGTTTTAGTTTTGCAATTTCATTTATACTATATGTTTTTGTTGGCATTTTTCTCCTTTCATGAATAATATCTTATTATTATAACATATCTAAAAATAGGTGTCAACCTATAAAAAATTAAAATTTACAGTTACCCTAACCTGTTCGTCAGTACAATTTGTACTATAATGATCAATAGATCCATCAAATACTACTAATCTATTTTTTATAGATTCTATTTTATGGTCTCCTATTTGTGTATAACCATTATTACTGTTAACATAATATAATGCTGATTTATTATAAAATGTAAAATCTTGATGGGGAGCATGTTCTAACATATTTTCAGTTGACGAATACATATTTGCTTTAATTCGTATTAATGCTTTATAATTTAATTTTTCTATAATTGGAACTAAATGTTCAAATTCTGGTGCAATAATTCCTTCTGGTTGTCGCCAAATAACAAATGCCCAAAAACAATCTGATGGATCGCCGGTTGATCGATTATGCATTTGTTCGACGGCAACTTTACTTTGGAATCGCCATTGAGGGTTTCTACTTAAAAAATGTTCTTCTAATTCGTCTGCTATGCCTTTTGGTAAGTAGTCATCTATTACCTCAGCAACGATATTGCCTTTGGTATCTTTATGAAACATGTTTTTATTTGGTTTTTGGAACTGTTTGGGTGAAATCAAATGAGTACCATTCGATTTGTCCTAAAATACTTTTACTACCATCTGAATCGTCCATTGCTTCTGTAAATTCGCCTTGAATAATTTCGCCCTGAGCTTGTCGTTCAGATGTTTCTTCTTGTTGTTTGTGATCTGGTTCTGTATATGGAAATCGATATGCTACAGGCTCTTCATCACCTTCATGTGCAACCCAATAAAATATCCAATCGGGTTCTTTAACCGCAGATGAAATTACAACAAATTTTCCTTCTTTTACTTTATCTGTAGGGTAACCTAACATACTTTGTACTGTAACATAAGTTGTTACGGTTAAAGCAAGAGTAACGGGAATTATAATAAACATCCATATTTTATCTGCACCATGCTGTATTAAATCCCATAAAAATATAGAAAGTAATACTAACCATGCTACTATTAAAAAACTAAATGTTAACATTAAAATCCTCCCATTCCTGGTTCATAGTCTTGTCGACCTCTTCTTTCTTCTTCTTCTTTAGCATTTGGATCAGTCGGTGGGCTTGGCGTAGAATCAAATCCTGCTCCGGGATTATAATGACTTCCTTCAGTACCACTATGCACCTCATCGTCATCAGCAGGGTCGCCTTGCATTTGTTCTCCTTCTATATCATGATATGTATCAAAGGAAGAATGTGAAGCTGATCCTTGACTAGTCATATATCCACCAGGTTGTCGTTGTCCAGCAAATCGTTTTTTAAGTCTATTTTTACTCTTTACATAACCAGAAGGATCAATTGTAAATCGTATAATTGTTTCTTCTTGACCATGTGTGGTTAGTGTAACCTGCCCTGCATGTATTTCTCCAAACGGATTAAGTTTTATTACTTTTGTTGTGACTTCAATTGGACCTTTTTGCTGAGTACCTTTCATAGAATATAAATGATTATTAACAATATATTCTCCAGGAACAATACCTCTAATTGTCATTACTTCTCTATTTAAAAAAATTGTTTTTGTTGTGCCATCTGCCAATACTACTCTATCATTTGATTGGCCAAGATCGTCTTTATCTAAATGTAATAAACCGGCATGCATGTTAGGGAAACCAACTACGTTACCAACTGGATCTTGCATCCATAAATCTATATCATATGCAGATTGATCATCCCATTCCATTATAATCATAAATTCGGCTTTTGCTTGTATTTCTGCATCCTTTTCTACTGGATTAATTAAAATAAAAGCGACTATGAACATGAATGCAAAGCCGATTAATACATTAAAAAGCAGATCAGTAAATGCTAAACTACTTTTATACTTTGATTTACTCTCCATCGGCTTGGTTCTCGTTTTCTACGTTAACCAATTGGATTTTTAATGTTAAAGAGCATATTAATCCAACTAGGGTCGTATATAATGCTGTACTCATTCCTAATGCCATTTTAGATAAGGCATTCTGAATGGTAGCGGTATTTGCTAAATCAATGTCTGCAAATGCTCCACTTAGCATTAATAGAAAACCTGTTACAGTTCCGATCATGCCCAAGGCAAGACACGCTTCTGCAACGAACCATCCTACATCAATGTTTTGAATTTGATATTCTGATTTTTTTGTGCACCATCCTACCCATCCCGAGGTTAGAATAAAAATTGCTAGTATAAGAAAACTTATTTTTGTCTGGTCACCATTGTACAAATTAACGTGAAGATTAAAATATACTGCTATTCCTCCTGCTAATATTGAAAGACAAAAAATAAGCCACCATCGTAATAGTGCTTTCATAAAGTAACCTTTAATGCTAATATTCCCGGAATCGGCTTATAGTACGAGTTGCTTACTAAAGTTCTGCAACATGTCATTATATTTATACGTTTTGAACTCGACCCTGGAATTCGGATCAAACGTGGAAGGAATGTATGTTGCTATGTCTAATTCTTCTATTAGAGGATTTTGAATTTTAATTTTATCTTTTAATGCATGGTATACTTCTTTATTATTGTCGGTATCTGCATTAGATTTATTTGCAAATTTAGACGACACAATTATAATTTTAAATTTTTTAGATACTAAGGTAGAGTCTTCTACAATTAAATGAATTGGAGTAAATACTTCTTTTAATTTATTTTCTATTTCTCTGGCACTATTTGATTTCATTTTAGTACTAATCCATTTAAATAAGACGTTTTTCCATTTTTAATTAAAGCCGTCATAACTTTTTTACGATTGGGGCCTTTAAAATTATAAGAACAATGAACCCAACCACTATTTGGTCCTTGTGCTGGATTATAGAATTCTAAAATAAGTTGATCAAAATCTAAATTCTTTCTAACCCAATCTGCTAAATCATGATTGGGAAATCCATTAATTTCAAAATCTGCGGCTTGCCCAAAACAATGTTGGCTAGTTTTTGAACCTCTAACTGCGGTATTTAGTTTAGGACTTCTGTAACCACTGTTAACTCCCACAATACATTTAAAATGATCTCGAACAGGCTGTAATATATGGCTTGCTACATATACCATATTAATTAAATGTTCTGAACTTGGGGTATTATCGATTCCTAGTCTAATTGCGGTAGAACTTTTGGTCAGTTCTTCTAAACTAAAATTTGGTGCTAACTTCATCTATTTTCTCCTATGAGTTTATATATGTAGTTATTTATTATGCGGCCTTTGCTATACCTTCTAATATTGCACTTTTTCGCATATAATTTATACTTTCATTCATATAATAATTTTTAAAGTTATTAACAAACCTTACATTATTTTCTCTGGCTTTTTCATTTCGTAACCATTTTGTACCACCATTATATATTCCATATGCATTAGCATAATTTCCCCCAGATTCTTTAAATAATTTAGCATAAAACCAAGCACCTATATCTGCTGATAATCCTGGCTTACCTGCAATATCTTTCCAAGTATAATTTTTACCATGAGCTTTATTATATGCATTAACTGCTCCTGGTTTATAATGTCCCCATCTAACATGAAATGCACCAAACGATCCTTCTTTACCTAAATGTTTATCACCTCGGTAGTATCCTTTATTATACTTTCCATTGAGTGATAGCATACCACTTTCTGAGTGGGCTAAAGTTTTTAATAATTTTTTGAATTCATTAGATGATACACCAGCAAAACTAGCATATTTGTTTGCAAGGGTTGTCATTAATCTATCGTATCCCTCTACTGTAGCAGGACGACCATATGCACCTGGGCTCAGTGGCTTTGTCCATTCTAATTCCTTTGAGGTAACAAAGTCTTCTATCTCTTCTTCATCTTCCGACGTTCCGCCGACTGGTCCAAAATTAAGAGTAGTATCTACTCCTTCTGGAGGAGGCTCTTTTATTTTTGCTATAAGTTCAGGACGAATATCTGATTTTAACTGTCCATACTCATCATAAATTTCTGCTAATTCGCTGGCTGTTAATTTTCCTTCTAAATCTTCTTTTTCTATATATTGTGTACTTAGATAAGTTAATTTAGATTGTGGATTTGTTGCGGCTCCTGGCTCCCACAGACCTGTCTTTTTACCGAGCCAATCAGACGCCATATCAAAGTAATTCTTTCCTGCCCAGTCACCTTTTAATTTATCTTTTCCAACCCAAGGACTCGAAGGTTTAATTTTGTATTTTTCTCGATATCCTTTCCACCATGTAATTTTTTCTTGGTCGGTCATATCAGGTCCAGCATCTAAAAATGCAGTAGATACTTTTGCTCGGGCAGAACCCGGTTCAATTTGTTTGCTTCTCATCCACTCTTCAGGTGTAGTAGGTCTATCCTTTCCTCTATATTCCCTCCTCCCTGATCTACTCATCAGATGTACCCTTTTCTTCCATCTTTCTTCTGTTTCGCCTGGCTGTTTATCGAAGACAGTTAGATCTTTAAATCCTAAATACCAATCTGGAGGAATTGTAGACTCTGTATGATACAAAAGAAAAACATTTAATTCTTCTTTTGTTGGTATATATTTTTCTTCACCATCTACTACTATTCTTCCGCCTCTTTCTTCTTTATCTGAAACATAATGTTGTATATCTGTAAATTCATTTGTATTTTCACCATGTAATCTTACAGTTTTCATATTAGTAGTTCGCGCATCTTTTGATAATTCTCTTCGATGCTGTTTTGGTCCAACTCGTTTATGAGTAGGAATTATTTGAACTACTGCCCCTGGTTGCACTATTAAGTTCATCATTTCCAAAGGAGTCATCTTATCTTTTCCTTGAATGCCTTGTCCGCCTAAACCTGGATTATTATGCCAATCGTCTTCACCGCTTTCTCCTGGTTCACCTAATCCCCACGGATTTATTCTTCTTAAAACACCATTGAGATCCATTACAGTAACTATATTGTCTTCTAAAAATTCTTTATTTATTTTACCGTCTTTTCTAAATGTACGTCGATAAACATCAGCATCTTCTTTTGTCATATTCATAAATGAATC
>Ga0209019_1001494_pt1:7500-11672 | contig 11672 bp, 5 predicted proteins | sample METZYME_3_300m_FD_187549 | JGI IMG/M metagenome (GOLD analysis project Ga0209019, IMG submission 187549) | Marine microbial communities from oxygen minimum zone in mesopelagic equatorial Pacific - METZYME_3_300m (SPAdes) (version 2) | ecosystem: Environmental > Aquatic > Marine >... | reverse complement strand
AGATAAGTGCCCCCAGTGTGGACACTAAGCTTGATTGCTTTGGCTGATTCCGTGATCACTTCAGATGTGGCCGTGCATACCGGGTCTGCCATGCTGACATGAGCAACAAATCCTGTCCCGAAGAAAGATTTTTCCCTGGCGAATGTTCGGTCAATATATTGGTCAACAATTACGAAATCACCTGGTTTGTAATCTTCTCTCAGAGACCCCACTGCTGAAAATGAGACGACTCGGTCTACACCGGCTCGTTTCATTGCTTCGATGTTCGCCCGATAGTTGATTTCTGTGGGCGGTATTTTGTGCCCGCGCCCATGCCGGGGTAGAAAGACCAGTCGATACCCCGCGAAGTCACCAATTAGAAATTCATCTGACGGCTCACCGAATGAAGATTCGATTTTCACCCATTGGGCGTTCTCGAAACCGTCGATATCATAAATTCCGGTGCCGCCGATAATCCCTATAGCTGGCTGTTTAGTAGTGGACATAAATTAATATTAATTGATCGGATAGTCGCAAGGAGGTTACACGAATTCAATCTTACCTTTCAGAGATCGAATTGTTGAACTGAATCACAGAAAAATAGTGAGCAAATTGTTTCTTATGCTTATCTACCTTTTTAGCGGGAGTTCGCGACAATGGAGTGAGGAACATATTTTTTTGTCTTTAAAATAGTTGTTTCTGTGCCGGGGTGGCGGAATGGCAGACGCTGCGGACTTAAAATCCGCTGTCCTTTAACGGACGTGTGGGTTCGAATCCCACCCTCGGTACCAGCACTTTTCACGTTTATAGGGTTGTTGCGAGCTACAAATCTAGTTGTAGAGACGAACGATCAAAGTGATGATCTGAATGCAGTCAACTCAGCATCGGCGCTGGATACCATCGTAGCGTTAGTGCACGCTTCTCCAGTTCTCCTAGTTGTAGTTAACTCAGAGTCCTACTAGACGCCCAGTGTCTCTCGAGTAGCTTTAAGGATAGACTTCAGCGTGTTTGTATCAGGTGCCTCGGCATATATTCTCAAGAGAGGCTCTGTCCCTGACATTCGGGCAACAGCCCATGATCCTCCTGTTAAATTGAATCGAACACCATCGCGTCTGTCATCCGACTCAAGATTTAATCCCCCAAGTGAGGAAGGGGAAGCTGACAAGATTTTTTCTGCGATGGATTTTCGTTCTGACTCGTCATATGAGATGTCAAGTCGTTCGAATGTGTGTGGGCCTACTAGTGCGTGCAAATTAGTCAGGAGTTGCGACGGCTTAAGACCGCTCATAACCATCGCCTCAAGGAACAACAATCCTGATAACGAGCCATCACGTTCGGGAATGTGTCCCCGGAACGCGTATCCTCCGCTTTCCTCTCCGCCCATCGAGCAGTTGTTTTCTATCATGGCTGGTCCGACGAATTTGAATCCGACGGGAGTGCGATAGCTGGGAACACCGTAATTATCCGATAATTTGTCTATCATTGATGACATCGTAATGGTGCAAGCGACTCCGCCTTTTTCTCTTCGGCGTCCCATGAAATGGTCTGTTAATAACGAGAAAACCTCGAGGGTCGAAAAGTATCGTCCAGATTCATCAACGATACCCACTCTATCAGCGTCACCATCAAGTGCTATTCCGACATCAGCTCCTAATTCACGGACTGCCTTTGAAAGGGGTTTGACGTTTCGTTCGATTGGCTCGGGTTGCTCCATTCCAGGGAAGCTAGGGTCTGGATTGGAGCGAATTTCAATGACTTCGGTCTCACTTCCGCTAAGGATGTTTGGGAGGATTCCAGCTCCAGACCCGTGCATTGCATCAACCACTACTTTCATTTTTTCGGATCTGATTGGGTCAATGTTGATGACTTTTTTGAGTTGCTCTATATATGGACCTATCGAGTCGAGCACTGTGTCTGTGCCAGTCAGCCCTGTGGTAGCAGGATGTTTGGGAGAATTCCCTTCCAAAATATTGGACAGATGCGCTTCGATTTGTGCAACTTCCTCCGGGGTTGCCGACCCACCTACAGATGATTTTATTTTGAATCCGTTCCATTCGGCTGGATTGTGGCTGGCTGTGATCATCACACCATTGGCAGCGGATTGGTTGACGACCGCAAAGCTACAGGCAGGTGTCGGAGCCGCAACATCGAAAGTATAGGTTTTTATGCCGTACCCTTTCACCACATCTGCGACTGCTTTTGCGAATCGAGGAGATCCGTATCGAGTATCGAAACCTATAACCAACCCTTGATCAGATCGTCCAGTCGATATGAGATGCAGAGCGACGGCTTCTGCACATGCTCTTACGTTTGGAATCGTAAAAGTATCGTCGATGATCGCCCGCCAACCGTCAGTACCGAACTGGATCTTTGGACGATGCAACTACTTGCCTTTTCTACTAATCGACCGTTTTTGACATGTGATCAGATTTTAGCTTTCAATGTATCGACTCGGTCGAGTTTTTCCCATGGTAGATCGAGATCGTTACGACCGAAGTGTCCGTAAGCTGCTGTCTGTTGATAGATAGGCCGGCGGAGATTGAAATGGTCGATGATCGCCTTTGGGCGGAGGTCAAAATTCTTTTTGACCAGATCGACTAGTTCACCTTCGGTCTTCTTACCCGTACCTTTGGTGTCGACTTGTATTGAGATCGGGGTTGATACGCCAATGGCATACGATAGTTGTACTTCGGCGCGATCGGCAAGACCGGCAGCTACAAGGTTTTTGGCAACCCATCGTGCAGCGTATGCAGCAGAGCGGTCTACCTTTGTCGGATCTTTGCCCGAGAATGCCCCACCGCCATGGCGGGCGCTTCCACCATAGGTGTCGACAATGATCTTCCGACCAGTCAGGCCAGCGTCACCGACAGGTCCGCCTATAACAAATCTACCCGAAGGGTTGATGTAGTACTTGGTGTTTGAGTCGAGAAGTTCAACGGGCACGACTTCTTGGATCACGTGCTGTTGAATGTCGGTAGCTATTTGTTCGTTAGTTGCTTCAGGATCATGCTGCGCTGATATGACCACTGTGTCGACCCGGACTGGTTTATGGTCCTCTGTGTATTCCACGGTCACCTGGCTTTTTGTGTCCGGTCGGAGGTAATTGATGACATTATTCCTCCTGACATCGGTCAATTTCTTAGTCAACTGGTGTGCAAGTGAGATCGGCAATGGCATGAATTCCGGTGTCTCGTTGGAGGCATATCCAATCATCATCCCTTGGTCGCCAGCGCCGACTTCATCGGCTCCAATTTCACCGCGTACTTCCAGTGCTTGGGTTACGCCGCTGGAGATGTCTGTTGACTGTTCGTCCAAGGCTATTAAGACCGAGCAGCCGTCGCAGTCGAATCCGTAAGACGGATCGTCGTAGCCGATTTTTCTGATCGTATCTCGTACGATCCCTCGTATATCAACGTCGGCCTTGGTGGTGATTTCACCGAACACCAGTACTAGGCCGGTTGTGATTGAAGTTTCGCAGGCTACGCGGCTCATAGGATCTTGTGCAATTACCGCGTCTAGAACACCATCAGAAATCTGGTCGGCCATTTTATCTGGGTGGCCTTCGGATACCGATTCTGAAGTGAGTAAGTAATTTGTATTGGACATTTTTTGTTCAGTTTTGTTGTGATTTCTGATGTGGATATTTATTCGATGCAATCATCGGTTGAATTTTGTTCCCAAGACGGCTATTCAGGTTCCGGTCTCCCAGCTGTTCAAGTACTTGTCTTGCTCAGGAGTCAGAGTGTCATAGGACATACCCATAGCGTTGAGTTTTATGCTTGCGATATCTGTATCCACTTCGTTCGGTAGAGTGTAGACGCCAGGGTTGAGTTTCACATGGTTTTCGACGATAAATTCTCCGGCGAGGGCCTGGTTTGAGAAACTCATGTCCATAACGCTGGGTGGATGACCTTCGGCCGCACCGAGGTTAATCAGGCGCCCCTGGGCCAGAAGGAATATTTTACGACCATCTTCAAGGGTGTATTCCTCAACGAACTCTCGTACGCTACGCTTTGTTTCGGACATTTCCTCGAGTGACTCTACATTGATTTCAATATTGAAGTGACCCGAGTTGGCTACAACGGCACCGTCTTTCATGTTATCGAAATGGTGTTTGTCGATCGCTTTCATTCCACCTGTGACTGTAAGGAAGATATCGCCGATATTACAGGCGTCGTTCATGCTCATTACCT
>Ga0209019_1001494_pt1:0-2500 | contig 11672 bp, 5 predicted proteins | sample METZYME_3_300m_FD_187549 | JGI IMG/M metagenome (GOLD analysis project Ga0209019, IMG submission 187549) | Marine microbial communities from oxygen minimum zone in mesopelagic equatorial Pacific - METZYME_3_300m (SPAdes) (version 2) | ecosystem: Environmental > Aquatic > Marine > Oceanic... | reverse complement strand
TCACATTTTTGGGGACTCGATGACGGTGATCCAAACACCCAGATAGAGACCGTGCGCGGAGAATCTGCATCCAGAGCTTATTTCCACGAAATGGAAGGTTTGCATCAAGTAGTTACATATGTTGATGGAAGAGCTCCGACCTCGAATTTACGTATCGATGAGGACGGTGACAGGGTGGTGGAGGTTGCGGTTTATGAAAATCGTTCAAGAAGGATTCGGCATGGTGATGTACTTGAGGATTTGCGTGTTGGTGACCTTGTTTTGGCATCCTCTGTATCGCGTGGATTTGGCAGTGTGAAGGGTGAGATTGTGGGAATTTTCGCGGCTAACGATTTGGGTGATCAATTCTGGCTCGGCAGTCCTAACGCCATATTAGAACCTGATCCTCCTATGTTGTTCGGTGGCCGAGATAATCCCATTGTGTTGTTTACCGCCGAAGGCGCAATCGCACCTGGTGTTGGTCCTTCCAATGCAGGGTTACCTATGAATTACATGCGTGTGTTGTTTACTGACCGTGAAAAAATCTCGTTGGCTAGGCCAGGTGTCTTTGTTGCTGCGGTGGACCAGTTTGAAGACATTGTTAAAACCGAATTACCTCAGGTGAAAATACTTTCTGGTATGCGTGCGTCTACCAATCGCATGGAAACAAAAATGCTGTTTCTTCGTTTACCGGTCTTGTTACTGGCTGCGTTCGTGGTAGCGGTAGTCGGATACTACTTGTTCTTGGTGTCAGGATTAATTGCTCGCAAGCGCGAACATGAGATTGCGATGTTTAGATCGCGTGGGCTTTCAATATTTCAGATATTTCGGCTACAAATTATTGAGGGTGTAGTAGTGATCGTATTGCCAGCTTTGGTCGCACCGCTATTTGCAGCGCTGGGAATAGGGTTAGCGGGTAAATTGCCTGTGTTTAAATCTCTGACTGGTGGTAGTCATTTACCGGTTGAGCTTTCTTTGTCCGTTTGGGTTTGGTCAGGGATTACCGCGCTACTAGTTTTTTTAGTCTTGCTTTCTCAGGTATTGGTCGTTGCTCGCTCTGGTATTTCTAGTGTTGATCGCTCAAGAGCGCGTCCTGATCGTCCTCCCGTATTTCAAAGGTTTTATTTCGATATCTTGATAATGATCCTTGGTGGGTTTTTCGTATGGGAAATCTCCACCCGTGGGATAGCGATAGCTGATCGAGATGGTGGGGTTGCTACAGATGTAACGCTGTTGTTCGCTCCGGTCATGCTACTCATATCCACGGCGTTATTGATGCTTCGGGTGTTTCCAGTGGTCGCAAGGGTTTCCTATTCGATTGCTACTCGATTTACTTCCGCTCCCTTGGCTTTAGGTTTCTGGAGATTGGGGAGAGATCCTTACTGGTATTCCTGGCCTGTCCTGTTGCTTATTTTAGGGACAGGACTCGGCGTAATGGTCGGGACCTTAGGAGCAACGCTGGAACGTAGTGCCAGAGAACAAATATTCTACGATAATGGTAGTAATCTGCGAATTCTACCTGGAGGTATGAATTCAAACGTTCGTCCACAAGACATAGCGGAAATTACGGCTGTGGGCGGTGTAAATACAGCGACGATGGCATTTCGGCAAATTGCTAAGTTTGGCACGACCAGCCAAGGCCCGGCATTCAACGTTTTGGGTATTGAATCCGAGAGCTTTTCAAATATTGCTTGGTTTAGAGATGATTTTTCTGAAAAATCTATTGAGGATCTATTAGTCAACCTGAACAACGCTTCTTCAAAACCAGCGCCGCTAATATTGCCGGCAGGCACGCTAAAAATCACTGCGTGGACTAAACAGGATCCTTATGTAACAGATCATTTCTTTTGGATTGTTTTAAAAGATGCGGAGGGCCGACGGGTTACTGTTACCTTGGGTCAAATAGGTGATAACTGGTCAGAGCAGTCTGGTGATGTGCCTGTTCATCTTGTGGATCCGATTGAAATCACATCCCTACAGACCTTTATGCAGGCTGGTGGAGATGGCGGTGCGCCGACCGTGTGGTTCATTGATGACATCAAGGCGCTCGGGCCTGACTTTGAACATATGTTGTTGGATTTTGAGTCAGAGGCGCTTTGGACTCCTCTACCGACTTCTAATGGCCTTGACGATACTTATATTGATGCGGTTGAAGAATTTGGAGTTGGCGATCCGGGTACCACGGTGGGCACTGTTTCATTGGAGCGTGGCACTATCGCCGGAGTTCGTGGTGTTTACCGCAGCGCGACTGGAAAGCCGTTACCTGCAATAGTTTCGGATAATTTCTTTGGTCTGACGGGGGCAGTTCTCGGGCAACCCGCGGTTGTGCAAATCTCAGGTGGGTTTGTCCCGATAAATCCAATCGGCACCGCTAGGCTTTTTCCTACACTTGATCCTACCGATCGCCCTTTTATGATCTTAGATGTTGAGACGCTTCTGGATTTCGTCGAACTGCGCGGCCTTGTTAACATCCACGCCAATGAGATATTCGCCGATATTAACCTCGTAAACCATACCGAGG
>Ga0209019_1001493_pt1 | contig 11675 bp, 11 predicted proteins | sample METZYME_3_300m_FD_187549 | JGI IMG/M metagenome (GOLD analysis project Ga0209019, IMG submission 187549) | Marine microbial communities from oxygen minimum zone in mesopelagic equatorial Pacific - METZYME_3_300m (SPAdes) (version 2) | ecosystem: Environmental > Aquatic > Marine > Oceanic... | reverse complement strand
CTTTTGCATATGCTATAGTTTGATCCTTTGCCACATTTTTTGCACCGCAAACAACCTGATAATCCTCCTCGCCATCATAAACAGTGCAGACACTCAATCTATCCGCGTTAGGATGTTTTTCAATCGACTTAACTTTTCCTATTACGACACCATCTAACCCATCGAAAGAGTTTAAAAATTCGGCCTCTAGACCAATCGATGATAACATATCTGCTAACTTGTCTGGCGGTTCTTTGATATCTACAAACTCTTTTAACCAATCAATAGATACTATCATCTGAATTGCCTTAAAAATCTAATATCGCCATTATAGAAAAGTCTTATATCATCAATATCATGTTTCAACATTGCAATTCTTTCAACTCCCATACCAAAAGCATAGCCATGCCAAATTTTAGGATCGTATCCAACGTTATTGAATACTTCAGGGTCAACCATTCCACAGCCTAATATTTCCATCCATTGATTGCGCTGTTCATCCCAAATATCAACCTCAGCACTTGGCTCGGTAAATGGGAAGTAGCTTGGACGCCATCTCATTTTACAGTTTTCGCCAAACATTCTTTTTACAAAATATTCTAGGCATCCTTTTAATTGTCCAAAGCTAACATTCTTGTCTACATAAAGCCCCTCTACTTGATGAAAAAGACAATAACTCTTGTAACTAATTGCCTCATTCCTATAAACCCGCCCTGGAACAATAAACCTTAGTGGCGGATCATTCTCTTCCATTAAATGTATCTGAACATTAGAAGTGTGAGTACGTAAAACTATATCCTTATCGATAAAAAAGGTGTCCTGCATATCTCTGGCAGGATGGTGCTCTGGAAAATTTAATGCACCAAAATTATGATAATCATCATCAACCTCAGGACCGTATGCAATACTAAATCCAATATCATTAAATATTTTTTTAATTTCATTTAATGTTTGTTCTAATATGTGAACAGATCCTATAGAATAAGTCTTACCTGGAAGCGCTATATCAATTATATCTGAATTATCTTTATTGTCTAAATCAGAAGAGGATGATTCAACCTTAGACGTAATATCATTTTTTAACTGGTTTAATAACTGTCCGTACTTTGGTTTATCCGTTTTTGAGGCACTTCCTAAGGATTTAAATAGTTCTGCAACTAAACCATTTCGACCTAAATATTTTTGGCGAATATTCTCTATATCAGTATTTTGAGTATGAAAATCATCAAAATCAGCTAAAAAATCGTTTTTAACCGACTTGATTTTTCCATCTAAGGACATTGAACTAATTTTTAATGGACTTCACCAGGTCGGTGAATGCCTGCGGATCTTGTAAAGCAAGATCTGCAAGTACTTTTCTATTTAATTCGATTCCTTTTACATTCAGTGCATTGATAAATGCTGAATAAGTTATATCATTTAATCTACAGGCAGCATTGATACGAGTAATCCACAGACGACGAAACTGACGTTTCCGTTGTCTTCTATCTCTATAAGCATACAGCCCAGCCTTAAGTACTGCATCTTTCGCAGACTTAAATGTACGGCTCCGGGCACCATAGTAGCCCTTGGCCTGTTTTATTAATTTCCGATGCCGACGATGTCTTGGTACGGAACTATTTGCGCGTGGCATATTTCATCTCCTAAGCTAAACACATAGCATACGTCGTACATTCTTACGATCACCAGCACCAACGATTGCCCCTTGACGCATCTTACGTTTAGCTTTATTTGAACGACGAATTAGCATGTGTCTATGGTTCGCTTTGTTTCTTTTTATACGCCCTGATGCCGTCAACTTAAATCTTTTAGCGGCACCTCGGCGTGTTTTCATTTTTGGCATTATAATCCTCTACTATTTAGAAGTCATTATTACAGACATTCTTCTTCCTTCTAGTGGAATATCCTTCTCAATATCTGCTATTTCTGCTAATTCTTGTATTACTCTATCCATAACATCTTTTCCAAGATCAATTCTTGATAGCTCACGCCCTCTGAAAATTAAGGTAATTTTAAGTTTACATCCATCACTTAAAAACTTTTTTCCCATATTTAACTTCGTCATTAAATCATGATCTTCAATACGAGGCCTGAGTCGAATTTCTTTAATCTTTATTACATGCTGTTTCTTTTTATTTATTTGAATCTTCTTTTTTTCCTCATATTTCAGTTTACCGTAATTCACAATCCTGCATACAGGAGGATCTGAATTCGGAGAAACTTCCATGAGGTCTAATCCATCATCTTCCGCCATTTCCAACGCTTTATCCGTCGAAACAATACCTAACTGCTCACCATCAACACTAATTAAACGAACTTCTTTTGCAGTTATATCTTCATTTAACCGTTGTGTCTGTTTTTTACCTATGAGTCAAACTCCTATCCTTTATTTCATCTACTAAACCCGAAATTAACATATCTTGATCAATAGTTCCTAAGTCTCCTGAAATTTTTCTTCTTAAAGAAACGGTATTACTTTCTTCCTCTTTTGGTCCAATTATTAGCATCACATTAATTTTATTGATTTCTGCATTCCTTATCTTGGCGCCTATTTTATCAGATCTATCATCTAGAAATGTCCTAATATCTGCATCGTTTAATTTTTGAGTAATTTTATTAGCGTAATTATTTGTTTTTTCAGAAACTGGTAATATTGCAACCTGAACAGGGGCAAGCCAAAGTGGAAAATTTCCACCAAAATGTTCTATTAAAAAACCTATAAACCTTTCATGAGTGCTAAGTGGTGCACGATGAATACAGATTGGTGTCTGCTGAACTCCATTTTCGTCTTTGTAAGAAAGATTAAATCTTTTAGGAACTACAAAATCAACTTGATTTGTAGCAAGCGTAAACTCCTTTCCTATAGCGCTCCAGACCTGTACATCTATTTTAGGCCCATAAAATGCAGCTTCACCTTGAACCTCAACATAGTTAAAATCTCCTTCATCTAGAGCTTCTCTGACCCACTGCTCTGTCTCTAACCACAATTCAGGCTCATCAACATATTTATCCCCAAGATGATCTTTATCATGCAAGCTTAATCTCATCGTATATTTTTTTATATTAAATAGTTCAAAATATTCCAGATACATTTTGCAAACATTAATGAACTCTTCTTTAAATTGATCTGCACTACAATAAATATGTGCGTCGTTCATCTGTAGACTTCTAACCCTCATTAGCCCAAAAAGCTGACCAGATTTCTCGTATCTATAACATGTCCCATATTCAGATAACCTGACTGGCATATCTCTATAGCTTTTAGGGGCTGCTGAAAAGATTTTATGGTGATGAGGACAATTCATTGGTTTCACATAATAATCAACACCATCGACATTCATCTCTGGGTACATTGAGTCCTTATAATGATCTAAATGGCCAGAACGTTCGTATATAGTTCCTTTTGTTAGGTGAGGTGTCCTAACCTGATCAAAACCAGCCTTTTTCTCTGTAGACTTAGCTAACTTTTCGAGTTCTTCGATCATCACCGTTCCATTGGGTAGCCAGAGAGGTAATCCTGGACCTACTTCTTCATCAAAAGCGAAGAGTTTAAGTTCTTTACCTAGTTTACGATGGTCACGTTTTTTTGCCTCTTCTAGGTTATGAAGATGAGTTTTAAGAGAATCCTTGCTCGCAAATACCGTTCCATATATTCTCTGGAGCATCTTATTTTTTTCATCACCTCTCCAATAAGCGCCAGAGGTAGATAAAAGTTTAAAATATTTAATTTTTGAAGTATTTGAAACGTGTGGCCCCCTGCAAAGATCAGTGAATTCAGATTGTTTATATGCTGATATAACCTCATTTGAGTCAATCTCTTTAATGATCTCTACCTTATATGATTCTCCCATATCATCAAACATCTTAATCGCATCTTTTGCTGAAATTTCGATACGTGATATTTCCTGGGAAGTCTTTGCTAATTCTTTCATTCTCTTTTCAATTTCAAGAATAACCTCATCTGTAAATGGAGTATCGACATCAAAGTCATAATAGAAACCATTTTCTATGGTCGGACCGATTGTCACTTTACTCTTTGGAAATAGCGACTTAACAGCTTGGGCCATTAAGTGTGCAGTTGAATGCAAGAGTGTGTCATGTCCTTCTGGACTATCCCCAGTAAAAAGTTCTAAAGAACAGTCTTTTTCAAGGGAATAGTTTAAATCTTTTAATTCACCATCGATCTTTGAGACAACTACTGCACGAGCAAGACCAGAACCAATGCTATTTGCTACTTCCTGTGGAGTAACTCCTTTTGGAAGCACTTTAACACTTTTGTCTGGTAGGGTAATATTTATTTCTGACATACTCTTTGTGGGCGATGAGGGATTCGAACTCTCGACCTCTACGATGTCACCGTAGCGCTCTAACCAACTGAGCTAATCGCCCTTTATTTAAAATTACATAAGTTTTTACAGTTGATAATAAATCAATATTTCTATGCTAATGATGAATAAAAACTTCACGATAAACAAATGGATCATCCAGTATATTCATTGCCTTAATAATATCTTTATCTATTTTTTGAGAAACTTTCATTCTTCCTTTCTCACCATCAAATTGTTTTGCAAACTCCATTAGCATCCATTGTTTTATATCTTCATTCTCACGATCAAACTGAGTAATTGCCTTCTCTTCAAAATATGAATCTAAAAGCTCTAGCGCTCCTGAAATTGATATATTATTACTATCTATACTCATCAATGTTTCTCTAGTATCTAAATAATTATTCTCTCCATCTAGTTTAATATTTAGATCTTCTTCATGATTCATAATGTATTCTTCTAGCCTATCTAAAAGAATCGGATCACTATTTACTTCATCAAATGTTTTATACATATGTTTATTTTTCTGAACGTATTTGAAAAATAAACCTTTGCGCAGACATGCTAGAAGAATAGGCTTTCTCTCTTTAGATTCAATCACGTAATCAGGAGTTATACCACCACCACTTTTAACCGTTCTTCCTCCTATTGTTTCAAATAGTGTATCTGAAGAGACTGTATCGGCTAATATTTCATCAGGTAAATAACCAGATTTTTGTATGAGCCTACCGCTTGGTATATAATATTTCGCAGTGGTGACTTTAAGAGCTTTGTTCCTGTCTATATTATAAACTGTTTGGACTAAGCCTTTACCAAATGACTGCCTACCTATCACTACTCCTCTGTCTAAATCTTGAACAACACCGGCTACTATTTCACTAGCAGAAGCACTACCACCATTGATTAACACAGCAATCTGTATGTCATCTGGCACAATCGGGTCATTTTTACTATAGTATTTTTTCTTTGACTGTTTTGCCCTTCCATCTGTCCAAACGAGCAATTCTTTTTTCTTAATAAACATGTCAAGTATTGAAACAGCAGAATTAAGCAGGCCTCCAGGATTATCTCTTAGATCAAGAACAATACTAGTTAAATCATTACCTAATAAACTATTAATTGCCTTTTCAACTTCAGGAGAAGAATTTTTTGAGAATCTTGTAAGTCTTATATACCCGATTGACTCATCTAGCATCCCAAAATAGCTGACATCTTTTACAGGGATATCCGCTCTAGTAAGAGTAAAATCAATGGGCTCGTCTTCGTTAAACCTTTCTATAGATAAAATTACTTCTGTGCCCTTTTTCCCCCGAATTAGCTTAGCCGCGTCATCCATAGACATTGATTCAGTAACTTTTCCATCAATTTTTATTAGAATATCGCCAGCAAGTATACCTGCTCGTTTCGCAGGAGAATTTTCTGTTGGCGCTATTACAGTGATTACATTATCTCTTTTTCCTATCTGAATTCCGACTCCCCCATATTTTCCATTCGTTATCATATCCAATCCACTTTTTTGATCATCAACCAGATAGACTGTATAGGGATCTAGTTCAGACAACATATTATCAATACTCATTTTTGTAAACTTTTCTAGATTTATATCATCAACATAATGTGTAATAAGATACTTGTAGACATTGTTTATGGTTCGCTGACTATCTTTAATTTTTCTATATATGTCATCCCTTGTTGCCGCAATTGCAATGACAGAAAAAACAATAATAAATATTGTTTTAGTATTTATTTTAAATCTATTCAAAAGATGTCCTATTTTTAATTTCTTTCCATACCAAATGAGAAATTTCTTTAATACTTAACTTACCATCTACAAGTACACAACGATTACTAAAATTATCAATTATTTCTAAATATTTATTTCTTATTTCATTTTGAAATTCTATCCCCGCACTTTCAATCCGATCAGCGGAAATATTTTTTCTTCTTTGCAATCCAATATTAGGATCAACATCAATATAAAAAGTTACATCTGGCTCAGTGCCAAATGTTGCGAAATTATTTAATCTAACAAGCCAATCTAGGTCAATACCTCTTCCACCACCTTGGTAGGCTAAAGTTGAATCTGAATATCTATCTGCGATAACCCATTTCCCAGATTTAAGTTCTGGGGTTATTATATTTTTTGTAAGCTGTGCTCTGCTAGCACACATTAACAGAGCCTCAGTCCTGCTAGATATTTCTTCAGCCCTATCATCTAATAAAATATTTCTAATTTCCTCAGAGATTTTGGTGCCGCCTGGCTCTCTCACAAAACAAGTTTCGATAGAGTTTGAGTTAAGCCTTTCAATGAGTAGTTTAGCCTGAGTCGACTTACCCGAGCCATCTATCCCTTCGAATGATATAAAATAAGATTTATTCAAAATATACGTTCTTATCATCTTTACCAATAAGCAAGACGCATTCACCTTTTAACTTTTTACTACTCAATAACTCCAATAAACTGGATAAAGTTCCTCTAATTTTCTCCTCATGAATCTTTGTCAATTCTCTGCAAATAACAGCAGGGCGATCTCCGATAATTTCAAGTATCTGTTTAATAGTTCTATTTAGCCTCAATGTATTTTCGTATATAATAATAGTTCCAGACTCATTTATAAGATTTTCCAATCGTTTTTTTCTTCCTTTTTTTGGTGGTAAAAACCCTTCAAATATAAACCTATCTGTTGGTAAACCAGAGGATACTAGTGAAGCCAAAACTGCAGATGGTCCAGGTATAGACTCTATATTACACCCAACTTTTATCGCCTGTCTGACTAATTTATATGCTGGGTCCGATATGGCAGGAGTTCCTGCGTCTGTAATAATAGCAACGTTATGGCCGCTTAATAGATTTTCTGTTATTTTCTGTATTTTTTGATATTTATTATGTTCATAATAGCTAATCATTTTAGTTTTAATATCATAATTAGATAACAAGATCCTAGATCTACGCGTGTCTTCTGCGGCAATAATATCTACGGTTTTTAATATTTCCACAGCTCTATATGTAATATCAGCCAGATTACCAATAGGAGTAGAGACGATATAAAGAGTTCCTAATTTATTTGTCAATTTATAAACTATTTAAGGAATTTCTAATAGCGCTAATACCAATATCAATCTCTTCTTTCTGAATATTTAAATGAGGTCTGAATCTTATCGATTTATTACCAGAACCAAGAACAATCACCTTATTTTTCATTAAGATTGATGACAGACTATCTCTTGATTTAGCATCAGGTAAATCAAAGGCGCAAAATAATCCCTTTCCTCTTACATTTGAGACTATATCAAAATAATCGTTTTGTAGTGAAATTAACTGACTGAGAAGATATTTGCCATTTTCCTTGGCCTTACTTACAAGCTTTTCTTGTTCAAATATTTCAAGATAAATAGTAAACCTCACCATATCAACTAGGTTTCCACCCCATGTAGAGTTTATCCTGCTTGACTCTTGAAAGACATTATTATCTACCTCATCAATACGTTCACCTACAAAAATGCCGCAACACTGAGTTTTTTTACCAAAACTGATAATATCTGGCCTTGCTTCATTAGGAAAATGCTGATGGGCCCACATCTTACCAGTTATTCCGGCACCAGACTGCACCTCGTCATAAATAAGTAAGATATCATTTTCTAAACAAATTTCTTTCAGATGAATCAAAAATTCTGGACGGAAATGATTATCCCCACCTTCACCTTGAATTGGTTCAATGATCATACATGCTATATCATTTGGATTTTCTATTATAGCGGTTTTTACTTCATTTATTGATTTATTTTCTCTGTTTATTACATCTTGAAGATTGTTTTCATCTAAAGGAAACTGAATATATGGCGTAGAAACTCTTGGCCAATTAAACTTAGGAAAATATTTTACTTTTCTAGGGTCAGGAGAATCTGTAAGCGATAGTGTGTAACCCGATCTACCATGAAAGCACTTTTCAAAGTGTAATACCTGAGATCCTAGTTCTCCATTTCCATTACCAATGTTTTTTCTTACTCTCCAATCAAAAGCTGTTTTTAGTGCATTTTCAACGGCAAGCGTTCCTCCAGAAACATAAAAAGAATATGGTAAATAATCAGGCTGCGCAACTCTGCCCATTGTCTCCACAAACTCAGCCATGGCAATAGAATAAACATCAGAGTTTGTAGGTTTATTAATTGCGCAAGCCATCAACCTCTCTTTATTCTTTAATACATAAGGATGATTATAACCTACAGATAATGAAGCAAACATAGAAAATAAGTCTAAATATTCGTCTCCAGTTGTTCCATCCACTAGCCAACTACCATGACTCTTATCTAAATCAATAACCGGCGACATTCCATCAGCAAGCATATGCTTGCTGATAATATTATGTACATCCGAATACTTCATGTTAGTCTTTGATATTAAACTCAATTCCTTGAGCAAGAGGGAGATCAGAGCCCCAGTTTATCGTATTAGTCTGTCTTCTCATGTATTGTTTCCATGAGTCCGATCCAGACTCTCGACCTCCTCCAGTTTCTTTTTCACCGCCGAAAGCGCCACCAATCTCAGCGCCTGAAGTTCCAATGTTTATATTGGCGATACCACAGTCACTGCCAACAGAAGATAAAAAAGTTTCAGCGTTCTTAATATTTAGAGTAAACATTGCTGAAGAAAGCCCTTGTGGAACATCATTATGCATTCCAATAGCTTCAGATAATTCTTTGTATTTCATTATATATAAAATAGGTGTAAAAGTTTCCTCCTGAACAATATCCCAATGATTTTCTGCCTCTATAATTACTGGCTCAACGTGTGTTCCTTTTCCAGAAACCTCATTACCTCCATAGTGCAACTTACCACCATGATCTATTGCTCTATCAATAGCGGAAAAATGATCCTTGACAGCATTCTCATTAACCAATGGTCCCATCAGCGTACCATCATTCAATGGATCGCCTATGCTAACCTGCTTATAGGCAGAAATAACTTTGTCTAGTAGACCATCAAATATATTTTCATGTACTATAACTCTACGGGTACTAGTACACCGCTGACCTGCTGTGCCAACAGCACCAAAGACTATTGCTGGGACCACAATTTCCATATCCGCTGTTTCATCTACAATGATGCAATTATTACCACCTAATTCTAATATTGTTTTTCCAAACCTAGATGAAACAACCTCATTTACATGTTTTCCCATTCTTGTTGAACCTGTAAACGATATTAATGGGACTTGGTTATCTTGAATTAATGTTTCGCCAATAGTTGATCCTCCACCAATGACTAGACTAAATATATCTGGTGCACCATTTGTCTTTAAAACCTCATTGCAAATATGTTGTACTGCTATGGCACATAGCGGAGTCTGGGAAGATGGCTTCCATATAGTTGTGTTTCCGCATATTGCTGCGATAAAAGCATTCCAACTCCATACCGCGACAGGAAAATTAAAGGCACTTATTACGCCAACAGGTCCTATTGGATGCCACTGCTCATACATTCTATGCTGAGGTCTCTCGGAGTGCATTGTCTTTCCATACAACATACGCGACTGACCGACAGCAAAATCTGCAATATCAATCATCTCCTGAACTTCCCCATCACCTTCTTGTTTAATCTTCCCCATTTCAAGGGAAACTAAGCTACCTAATTGATCCTTATAGTCTCTTAATGCGTTACCCATTTCTCTAACCAGATCACCACGAACAGGCGCTGGCACCTTACGCCATTCATTAAAAGCGTCTATTGATTTTTTTATAATAATATTATACTCATCTAATGTGGCCTCATAAACCGATGCTATCCTTTCACCATTCGATGGGTTATAGGATTCAATTATTTTTGTATCAGTCTTTTCTATCCAACCATCAGGACCAGAGCAGGAACCAAAATTATTTTTCTTTATACTTAAACTATTTAATAAATCATTCATAACAAAATTACCTTATTATAGTGATGCTACTACCAATTTCACAGCATCCGAAAGTTGATCAATCTGTTCACTAGTGATCGTAAGTGCTGGAGCTAACCTTACTGTTGTATGATGCGTTTCTTTTGCATAGACACCATGATCTAAAAGACCTACAGATACTTTGTGACCATCTAATTTCTCTTCGTCAAACATTTCAAACGCTGTTAATAAGCCTTTACCTCTTACCTCCATTATTTTATCTGGATATTGTTCTTTTATCTGGTTAAGGTTTTGAATCAATTGATGACCTCGAATTTTTGCACTTTCAGCTAGATTAGCATCAACCATAACCTTGATAGCATACGTTCCAACTACAGAAGCAAGAGGATACCCGCCAAAGGTGGAACCCTCTGATCCTGGGGTTAACACGCTTAATACATCATCCCTGCCGGCTACAAAAGAAACAGGCAATATACCGCCGCCGGCAGCCTTTCCGCAGCCCATAACATCTGGCTTAACACCAAATAACTGGTGAGCAAAATTCTCTCCAGTACGACCAAATCCGGTCTGAACCTCATCCATAGAAAGAAGAATATTATATTTTTTACATAGGTTAGAGACCCTTGAAAAATAATCATCATCAGGCACAATGACACCTGCCTCACCCTGTATTGGCTCAACCATAAATGCTGCTATATAGTCACCCTTTTCTTCAAACAATCTTTCTAGCGCGCCAACATCATTGTATGGAACTAACTCTATACCTGGAACAAACGGACCAAAGTTTTCTTTAGATTCAGGATCGTCTGAAAAAGATACAGCCGCAAGCGACCTACCATGAAAATTTCCTTTAGCACCTACAATAATTACTTCCTCATCAGGTATACCTTTTACCTCATATCCCCACCTTCTACATATTTTAAACGATAGCTCCCAAGACTCTACACCCGCAACTTTAGGAATAACCCTATCCATTTCAGTAATAGCTGTCGCGGATAACAAAAAAGCACTCATGTATTTATGGCGTATTGACCTAGGAACAGTGGGTAATTTTTCTTGGTCTAAGTGTCGAATAACCGCATCGACAATAGTCTGATTTAACTGTCCCTGGTTTACCGCTGAATAGCAACAAAGACCATCTAGAATCTCAGATTCAATATATTTATTAATATCATCAGGGTCGGGCTTTCTGGCTATTAAAGTAGAGGAGTCTTTTACTTTTGAAATAACAACGTTTTCAAGGGGAGCATAATTTTGACCGCCTTTTTCTTTTTCAATTGTCTCGTGCTCTGATGGTGATAGGTCACCAATGCGGGTACCATTAACAGTTAAATCATCACCATAGCCATTTATCAATAATTCAGACATATTATACTCGTAACAATTTTGAATATGATAGCAATAGGAGGAAAATTATCAATGATGAATCTATTCCTCTTCGAACATAGAATCTTGATCATCTATTGATACCTGAGTATCC
>Ga0209019_1001491_pt1 | contig 11678 bp, 11 predicted proteins | sample METZYME_3_300m_FD_187549 | JGI IMG/M metagenome (GOLD analysis project Ga0209019, IMG submission 187549) | Marine microbial communities from oxygen minimum zone in mesopelagic equatorial Pacific - METZYME_3_300m (SPAdes) (version 2) | ecosystem: Environmental > Aquatic > Marine > Oceanic... | reverse complement strand
ATAAAGACGCCTTAGAGCACGTACAAGTGCTGGATCATGAGATAGTAGACCTAGAGACCCAGGCAGGACAAAAAACGTACACAGACGTAAACAAAGCGGCTGTAGACGGTGGATACGAAGGTATCATGATTAAAGATCTAGATGCACCGTATGAATGTAAACGTTCTGCGTATTGGTTGAAGCTAAAACCATTTATCGAAGTAACCTTAAAAGTAATTGCAGTTGAAGAAGGTACCGGACGTAATGAAGGACGTTTAGGTGCTGTCATTGTAGAAGGAGAAGACGATGGACACAATTATCACCTTAACTGTGGAAGTGGTTTCACTGACGCTGAACGTGATAGCTTCTGGGCTAGCCGTGATAAGCTCATTAATGTTTTAATTGAAATTAGAGCAGATGCCCGTACTAAATCACAAGATTCAGACACTTATAGTTTACGATTTCCAAGATTCAAATGCTTTAGAGGATTTGAATTGGGCGAAAAACTCTAAGAAAAAATTCACTTTTCCTTGCTTTTTATTTTCCTTGCTATATAATAGCTAATGCTGAAGACATTTTCAAAGGAGATAATGGGTGGCTCGACGACTTAATCTTAGAGGAACTCCACGTAAGAAAAAAAGAATATCCCGTACAAGAGTTAAAGGGAACGAACCAGATCTCTCAAACGGTCTGAGCCTTTCTGCTGAAAAATTTAATCAAGCAAAAACTGCCGCCATGGATTTTTATCGTTACGACTATAAAAGTTCACATTACAAAACTTGGATCTTAGAATACTGCAAGTCAAAAAAGGAGTGGGCAGGTAAGGCTAAGGTTATAAGTAAAAATCCAGACTGGCGTTTCAACGGCACTACTGGTTCTTTATGTAGAATGTTAAATAGAGGTATGCCGGACATTCATCCAGACGGACAGGCATATATAGATAGTATGCCGGGATTGATGGGGAAAAATAAAGCATCAACAGAATGGATACATAAACAATTAAATCAATTGTTCACTGACGGGGAAAAAGTGATAGAAGAAAAGAAAGCTGAAGATAAAGTAAAACTAGTAGGTGGTCCTAAGCCTACTATCCAAGAACGTATTCAACAGCAAACATATATGCAATTAGACGCAATTGATATATGGTTAGAAAGCTGGGTTGATAATCCACACAAATTTAATCCTAAAGGATTTAACTTTCGCAACCATTTTCTTGACGTTAAAACAACACAGGCTCATGCTAGAAGAATGATAGAATTTTATAAAGACGAAATAGCAGAGCTAAACGAATTGCTAAATCCTTTATCTAAAAAGCAACTAGCAACAATGACTGAGAAAGAGCAGGACTGGGCTGAACAACTTAAAGAGGCTTATTCATGTTATGATAAAAAAGGGCTACAACTTAAATTAGATGGATTTAACAATTTTATGGGTGCATTAGGTGTAGTTATTGATACTGCTAAAGCTAACCGTAAAACACGCAAACGAGCACCACGTAGCAAAGAAAAGATAGTTTCTAAATTAAAATATGCACGTCAAGACGATAAATTCCAAATAGCTAGTATTAATCCTATCGATATTATAGGATGTGAAGAGTTGTGGGTGTTTAATGTTAAAACACGCAAGATGGGAAGATATATGGCTAGTAGCATTGATCCGATGCACTTAGAACGTGAAGGAACAGGATTAAGTGTTAAAGGCACAACTATTACAGGATTTGCTATAGATACGTCTATTCAAAAGACGCTTAGAAAGCCAGAAGAAAAACTTAAAGAATTCAAAGATTGCGGGAAGATTAAACTGCGTACATATCTAGATAATATTAATGCTGTAGACATTAAACTAAACGGTAGGATCAATACCGATACTATTATTCTTAAGGCTGTAAGATAAATACTAGTATGAGCACAAATGATATTAAAGATTCTGAACTTTTAGCAGTAAAAAATGGCCTTCAACAACTAGGCATGGCTATTGAAACGATTGCAAATAGAGAGTTGCCAGCACCTGAGATTGTTGATAGAAGTCTTAGTGGCAACAAAATCAGTGGTGGTAAAGTTACGGCCTTTTCAAGTATTGGTATCCGTGATGAAGCAACTAAACAAACTTTTGTTGTAAAAGACGAAGGTATCTATACTGATAATTTAATAGTTGCTAAAATCGTTGGTAATACTACTATAGAAAATGACCTTGATGTAGGTGGTACAATTACTGCTTCTAGACTAGAAGTAGATGAATTAAAAGCCGACGTTAGAAACGAACGTACGAGTCCATTAGAATTTGTATGTTCTGTAGATGACGGACCATACGGTAAAGGACTATTATGGACAGGATATGATCATACCAAACAATTAGTAATGAAAGGTAGTCCAGATCGTATGTGGACTAGTGAAGATTTTGATCTTCACACTGGTCATGAATACAAGATCGGAAATGTTAGTGTATTAAGTGCAAATGAATTAGGCCCGGATATAACAAAATCAAGTTTAACTGAAGTAGGCACATTACGTAATCTTAAAACTGAAGGCAGTCTTACAATAGATCAGTTCGTCTTTTACAATGGAGACGAAATGAGATTTGGTATCGGCACAGAATTAGGCAATGGACAATTAAGTGTTTCTAGTAATGAAGTAGAGTTTATTGTTGATCCTGAATACGATTCTGTCAATGTAGGAACATATACCACAAGTGACTTAAACCTAGTTACAGACAATCAAACACGGATTCACATTAAATCTAACAACAGAATGGTAGTTGGATCTGATAGTGATTCTGTCACAACAGTTAAAGGAAAATTAGGAATAGGGGTTAATAATCCTGACGTATGTTTCAGTACCTCCGGTCCGTTTAAATTTGAAAATAAAAAATTCGAAGTCGGAGTTGAAGCACCAAAGAATGGTATCTACGTTAAAGGTGATATAGTTTGGAATCAAGAACCTAAACCAACAGGATATGTTGGTTGGATCTGTATTAAGAACGGTACACCTGGGGATTGGAAACCATTTGGTGTTATAGAGAGGTAGCATCATGAAAATTAATTTATCGACCAAATTTTGGTCTTGGACTGGAAGAGTCCTTCCATTAACTGCATTATTATTAGTAATACTTTTAGTTACAATAGATGCTCAAGTAACACTTGACTATCTTTTAATAGCAATCGCAACAACATTTGGAACCATTGCATTCTTTTGGTGGTGGTGGGTTGTTGACGCAATTAGAAACCTTAATAAATTCTTTACTGATAGCTATGATAGATTTGGAGATATCCAAGGTCATCTTCGTGAAATTAAACAAGATGTGCATGAGGTTAAGTCCAGTCATGAATCTCAGCTAAAAGAACTTAGAAAAAAATCTAGAAAGTAATCCTATGAAAAAACTTTTGATGGTACTATTGTGCCTGTTTATATCCTCGCCAGTATACGCTAATAACTGGAAAGACTATATTACTTCTCCTGAAAAAGATGTAGATCCTACTACAATGTTTTCAAGTAAACTTGATTTCTTTCAGCACATGGCATTTTGGAATGCCCAAGAACTTCCACATACTCTTACTACCTATATGGATCTTGATAAAAATGGAACTATCGACGAAGCATGGGGATTTACAATTAAAAGCGAATTTGCGTTACCTAATTGCGATGCTCGATCAGAGCCTGAAGAACAGAAAGGCACAATGACATTTTCAACGTGTCACGCTAACGAGGCAAAAGATCCGTATTTTTATATTGTAATTTCTAAAGGATGGGTATGCTATACTTGTCCACTTCTATATATAGCAAAAGACCAGATTAGGTCAGTTTAAGTTTTTGGATTATCTGATTTAACTTTGGCTATTCTTGCTTTCCAAGAATCTATATCATGATAAATTTCGTCTAACTGGTCGCCTATACTTCCGTAGCTAGACACTCTAGAAACTCTCCAAGCATCTGCATCAATCTTAGCTTGTATTTTTGCACGTGAAGTATTTAGAGTAGCTTGTTCTTCGTCAGTTACCTCACTGACTACACCATTTATCATTTTCTTTTCATTTGCCATATCTTTTTCCTTATGCCATACCTAATAATTTAAAAGTTCCAGAGTCAAACGTGCCGCTAAATTTTTCTATTTTTAAATCAGTGAAAGTTGTAACATCACAAATTCCAGACCACAGAATTGCTCCCTCACCGTCATCCCTTGAAACTCCTTGTCCGTTACAAATCACATTGTCTGTTGTTAAATCAAAATCTAGCCAGCCGCTCATTATTATCGGGTCAAACCATACAACATGAGAAGTTAAAATAAGATATTCTCCGTCACTAAACGTTGTACTGTTTGCGTGCCTATCATAAGATGTTGTGGTATTGTCAAACATCGCTATTACGTTTTGGGACCATGTATCATTACTTGTGAACCCGTCATTACTTAACTTTAAGAAAGTATATTGAGCGTTACTATGAACAAGATCGCTTATTACTAATCGCACGGTGCTATAAGCAGAAAGATCTAAACTTCCAAATGTCACTGATGTCACTGATGAAGATACAGTTTGAGTTTGAATTGCTGTCCAACCGCCACCGCCGCCACCGCCAGGAATAGTAATTGTTTTTGTTGTACCTGTACCACTAGCAGTAACACCTGTACCAACAAAATTTAATTTTGTTGCCGCTGTTGGTAAAGAACTATTTTCCTCAGCTATAGTTAAGTCAGTGCCACTAATTTTAGTATCAACGTATGTTTTAACTGCAAGTTCTGTTGGAATTGACAAGTCACTAGCATCTGACATATCAGTATCTGTACTAATCTCGCTAACCGAAGCGCCTGATGCCAATTCAATTTCGCCTTCAATTTTTACGCCTTTGCCGAGACCTTTAAATCTTAATTGTGGATCTATTGAATCAGTTATATTATATTGTTGAATTCCACCTGCACCTATAGTTGGATAATTATCGTAATAACCAGCTACATACAGTTTCTTTCCGTCATCAGCAAAAAATATTGATCGTGTCCAATCACCCCATTCGTCTGACATACCTGTTTGTTGTCCGTTGTTGCCATTCGGATGATTACTACCAGCAATTATTATAGAATTTTGGTATGGTGGATCTTGTTGTGTTATGTGTTCGTTTATAAGTCCTATTGGTACTGAAGTTGTAATATCATATTTGGTAGTCATTGTATAACCATAAATCATACCATCATTAGATCCACCATGATTGAATAAGCCAAACCATCTCCATCCATCTTTACTAATCCACATATCAGTTAAATTATCATAACTGCCTGCTGAGTGTTCTCTAACAGTTAGGTAAGATTTTAAATATGTGTGTTCAAGGTTAAAATCTTCGTATTGTGTTAATGTAGAAATATCAAACGGTGTTGTCATTTCCCATTGTTTTATTGTTCGGGTTGACCGCATATAAAGAAATCTGCCGTCTTCACTTATCTTAAACTGTGATGCTGAATAACCATATAATGCTTCAGACCATTTATTATTAAATGTTGCTGAAGTAATATCCCAGGCTGAACTTAAATCATATTCAACAAGTTTATTTGCTGAATGATAAGTAGGTCCTGTACCACCACTATAAGATATACTTGCACCTGTCATCATCCATAGTTTAGTACCATCAGGTTTAAAATGTATTCCACCTATACTAGTATCAGTATTAGCAAACACTCCACCGGCTCCAAGTGCATTAACTTGTCCTGAAACATCTAAAGAATTCGCAGGGGCTACAGTATTAGTAATTGTTGAAAGATCAAATGGTGTGCCTAAAGTATACTGAACAATACGCATATAGTCAGGTAAAGGACTATTACGATCAGCTTGAGGAGTATATAGTTTAGTACCATCAGGACTTATAACTATTCCACATAAGCGTGGAGAATAACTGTCATCTGGTTCATCAGCTACTCCTGTTAATTCTACAAAATGACCAAAACTTGCATCTTGAAACTTATAAGGTGCAATTTGCATTTTTGTAGTATCACCAATCCAGAAAGAACCTCCACCGTCAACATATAAATCTCTAATTTTCTTTTCAGCTGATCCTATGTCATACGTAGCATCGAGTGCCGGTATTATATGAGTCTTCATAGTACCATCTAAATTAATAGTACTATTAACACCATCAACTAGTAACGTTGAATCGTCTCCAAATACAGATCCTGTAAGACTGTCTAATAGTTCTGAACCTGGTGTCCATCTTGAATTTCCTGCGTCCCACATAAGGACTTGTCCAGCTGTTGGTGCCGCAGTATGTACATCGGTATGCGAACTTAATACACCAGTACCTGTTAAGTAACTACCACCTGCATGATCGCCCCAACCATATGCTGTATCCCAGTCTGTGTTATTATAACCTGCTGGCGTATCATCATCTGCTTTCCATTTAAATGATGTTGTTCCGTGGTCATAATATAAAATTTTTCCATCGTCTCCAGCTACTACTCCAGCTACATCTGTATTATCAGTTAATCCGCCATAGCCTCCAGTAATTGTAATATCACCTTCTGCATTAGATGCCGTTGTAACACTTCCTGCTCCACTAAACCTAATTGATTCTCCACTATTAACTGTACGTATAGTTGAATCATCTGCGGCAATTCGTATTAGATCACTAATAACTGCACCACCAAAAGCTAACTCATTTGCTTCAATTGAAATCTTGTGTCCACCTAAGTAAAAACTATTTCCATCAAGATGTAAATCTCTAAATTTATGTGTTGAAGTTCCTAAATCATAAGTAGCATCTGTATCAGGAATTAAATGTGATGTTACAACACCACCAAGCATTACAGCATCACCATTAATAGTTGCACCAGTTGAATCAATAGTAAGTCGTTGAGTTCCGCCGCCAGTATAAAGTGCAACGGTATCTGTTAATGCTGATGTACCTGCATAGTCACCTATAATAATATTATTATTTCCTGTTGCTATAGCATCACCGGCCGTAAGCCCAATTAAAACATTATTAGATCCTGATGAAATTGTTTTACCAGCATCATAACCAATAGCAACATTATAATCGCCTTCAGATAAATTACTCTGACCTTGTAGTGCCTGATAACCAATGGATACATTTCCTTTTTGACTTGCAGAACCAGTACCTTTTGAATATTCTAAAGTTCTATAACCAATTGATACATTGTAGTCTGAATCATCTTGTAAACCACTTCCAGCAAAGTAACCAACAGCAACATTGCCTTGATGATCTTTTCCTGTACCTGCATAACCACCAATAAAAACTTCTCTATATGGTGTGTCTGATGGTGACCCGTTTATTCCTGCACCTTTTCCAATAGCTATACTAGTGGACCAATTACCAGATGCACCAGCATCTTTACCAATGACTATATTTTCTGCTCCAGTTGTTATTTCGTCGCCAGCATCTTTACCAATGATAACAGAGTCAACTGCACTTGTAATGATATTGCCTGCACCTATTCCTACTATCACATTATTGTTTGCGGCACTTAGAGTTCCAGTTGTAATATCTCCAATTTTTATACTATCTGTAAAATTAGGAGTATTAAATTTAACATCAACTAAATCATTTAATTTTTTCGCGCCAGCATATTCACCTGTAACAACACCACCTGATGTATAAGCAGTAAAGCCTGTACCGTCAACTGATGTAGCTAAAAACTCGTCAGTATACAATGCCATTGAGTTGCCAGTTAAAACATCAGCATAATATTCATTACCATTAAGCTGAGTCATTCCAATAACATCTACAATAGTAACTGGAGTTCCTTCTGTATAATCGTGGGCATTTGTTGTAGTAATAACTACTGGATCTGTAGCTGTAGCATTTGATATTGACTTACTAACACCACCCATTAATGCCGCAATTGTTAAGCTATTAGCACTATTTCGTACAATAGTCATGTTACCGCCGGCAATAAGTTGTACATCTTGATCGACGCTATTAACGTCAGTTAATCTAAGGGTAGTAGTTGCAACTGGAACTTCAAAGTTATAATTAACGTCTATTTTAAATGAATCTGTAGCAGTATCAGTTGGAGACCAAGATACTCCTGCACCACGGCTTATGCTGAGTGTATCGGTTACAGCGTCTGCTTCTATAGTATGTTCAAGTGTAACACCATCTGTGGAGTATAACTTGATAAACCTAAAAAAATCATAAAATGCAGTCATTCGGTTTTGTTCCTATCGTTATACATATTTATTAAATATTGTCATGCTTGTGATTGGCAACGGAGAGAGTAGAAAAGATCTAAATATTAGCAAATACACACAAACGAAGGTTGGCTGTAATGCTGTATATAGAGATTTTCATATTGATCATTTAATATGTTGTGATAGAAGAATGGTTCTAGAAGCACAACAGAATAACTATGACGGAATTATATACACTAGACATGATTGGGTAGCACAATTTACACCAGCAAAAGTAGTACCGGAACTTCCATATTGTAGGGGCAAAACAAGACTTGATGATCCATGGCATTGGGGTAGTGGACCTTATGCAGTATTATTAGGAACAATAATAGCTTCTAAATGGAGTGAAAAACCTGAAATACATATGATTGGGTTTGATTTAGATACCGGACTTTATAATAACATATATAAAGGCACAGAGAATTATAACGATGCAGATTCAAGTCCAGTAGATCCTAGTTATTGGATATATCAAATTGATAAAGTGTTTGAAAATTTTCCTGAAGCTAATTTTACTTATTATAATAATAAGCCATGGCCAACAGAGCAAAAAAATGTATGTAACAAAATGGTAATTGAATTTGGGATTGATAATGAGACCACCTGAACCTAAACATTTCGCAACATTTCCAACATTAATAAGCACATGGGATCTTAAAGGACACCCTTGTGAAGAAGTTGCTATAGATATGATTGAGAACTGGCAAGATATTGGCGAGCATAGATTAGTAAAAGGTGGACATAGTAGTTACATAACCGGCAACGAACAATTTTTAAGTGATAAGCGATTAGTAGACTTATGGAAAACAATACAATCATGTTGTGACACATATACTGAAGAAGCAGGAATTGATTATACCCTTATTTCAACAAGTTGGTTTAATACAATGTCTGAAGGTAATTCAGTTGAAGCTCATAGACATGAACGAAGTGTTATTAGTGGAGCATACTATCCGTATGCTGACGAAGGAAGTAGTCCTTTAATGCTTGAAAGTCCAATACAACAATTACGTATGAACGATTGTATTATAAAAGACACATATTACAGTAAGTATAATTTAGATATACAAGCACGTACTGGATTATTAGTACTATTTCCTAGTTGGATAAAACATTACGTTGAACCAAAACCTGTTCTGCGATTGTATCGAGAGCCTAAGAAAAGATATGTAATAAGTTTCAATACAATTCGAAACGCTGATAGGGGCTATATGCGAACAGTAAAAGATTATAGAATGGAAAAGCATGAAGGCGACAATACCTGAAGGACAATTTCGTAAAGCAGATTATTCATTATTTCCAACGTTAGTTCAAGTATGGAATTTAGAGAATCATGCTGATCAAAAACTAGTTGTTGATACTATTAATAGTTTTACACAAGAAATACTAATGTCATGGCCAGCTGACGTAGGCAAAGGTAAAACTAGTAGTAGATATTTTGATGTTATTAGTAAAACTCATAAAACAGCAAACTTCTTAGATCGTGCAGAATTTAAAATACTAAAACAAGACATTCAAAATTGTGTAGACGAATTTTGTGTTACGTGTGGATTAGAACCAGCTACTATTGCCAAAAGCTGGTTTAATATTCAAGAAGAAGATGGACACGTAAATGAACACAGACATGAATTAAGTATTGTAAGTGGAGCATACTATCCTTATTGCGAAGAAGATAGTGCTCCAATAGTTTTTACAAGTCCAATACTAGGACCAAAAATGGCAGAGATACATAATAACGCAACTGAATTTACTTCTGATAAAATGGAGTTCCATCCAAGATCGGGTATGCTCGTTTTATTTCCTAGTTGGTTATATCATAGAAGTTTATATAATAAAACCAATAAACGGCTAACAATTAGTTTCAATACACATCACATTCCGGTTGACAACTAAACAAAATTGTTATATACTATTACAAATGAGGACTATTACGTCGACCCTCTTAAAATACTCCGCCGTTTAAAAGGAGAAAATATGAAACATAAAAGTACAAAAACATACGGTAACGAAAGAGGATTCAGTTGTGCGTTTAGACAAGCATTGGCAGACAGTCATTGTTCATTAATTCATGGATACAGTTTAGGATTTCGATTTGAGTTTGAAGCATTCGAACTAGATGATAAAAATTGGGTTTATGATTTTGGCAATTGTAAATGGATTAAACAATATCTAGAAGATAATTTTGATCATAAACTAGCTGTTGATAAAAATGATCCTAATCTAAACGACTTTATAGCATTAGAAGAAAAAGGTCTTGCTAAAGTTATTCAAATGGATGGCGTAGGTTGTGAAAAATTTGCAGAACACGTTTATAATTATGTAGCACCAATTATAGATGAAGACACAGGAGGTCGTGTAAGACTTGCTAGTGTTGAAGTGTTTGAGCATGGTAGTAATAGTGCAATAGTGGAAAATTAAATGCGTGAACAATTTTGGAAAGAACTAAACGAAACTCGACGTACTAGAGAAGTTAAATATTGGCCTGGTGTGTTCCCCGAAGCAACAATCATTAATTTTGAAACATTACTACAACAAAATCAATATGTTTCTAGAGTTACCAATAATGATACTGTTATGGATCAGTATGGTAGTCATTTAGCTAGTGTAGAAAATAATAAACATATTAAACCTTTCTTTACAGAATTTGTTACTAATTATACAGCAGTTGAAACTGAAACAGTAATTAATTGCAGTTTCTTTTGGAGTTTCTCAGATCGGCATCACTCAATCTATATGCATCGTGACAACGAATCTGTATTACTAATACAAGGATATGGTGAAGTATGTATGCCAACATCAACTGAAGAAGGTGATCAATATAAAATGTGGCATTTAAAAACTGGTGATGCATTATTTCTTCCTAGATTAACTCCACACAAATCAATGCCATTTTGCCCTAGAGTTACATTAAGTATTGGAGCAGTTCCTTCTAAGCCAGCATTATAAGGAGAAGTATGTGGCAAATTATGTTGTATGCTTAAAACACGGTAACAAATATAGTGCAGAATATGTTAATGTTTTGCACAACATGGTTACAAGAAATCTAACTATACCTTTTAACTTTGCTTGTTTTACTGAAAACGGTGCTGGTATAAAATCCGGTATAGAAATTCGTCCACTACCAGCAATTCCTGATGTCAAAGGTTGGTGGTACAAACCAATGTTCTTTAATCCTGGTCTAGGAATAAAAGGAACTATTCTTTATATTGATTTAGATGTAATTATTTTTAAAAACATGGATAAGCTGTTTACTTATAATCCTGGCCAATTTTGTGTTATACGAGACTTTAATAGAGTTGTTCATTCAAATTGGAATAGAATGAATTCAAGTGTTGTCAGATTTGAAACAGGACAACATAGCCAAGTATATGAAAAGTTTATGGAAAATCCAAAATCTCATTCAGCAAGATACCATGGAGACCAAGATTGGTTATTTGCTAATGTTAAATCGGATTTTTGTTTTTGGCCTGACGAATGGATCCAAAGTTATAAATGGGAAATGCGTGGTAAACCCGAAATGTCTAGAGTAACTGGA
>Ga0209019_1001487_pt1 | contig 11686 bp, 10 predicted proteins | sample METZYME_3_300m_FD_187549 | JGI IMG/M metagenome (GOLD analysis project Ga0209019, IMG submission 187549) | Marine microbial communities from oxygen minimum zone in mesopelagic equatorial Pacific - METZYME_3_300m (SPAdes) (version 2) | ecosystem: Environmental > Aquatic > Marine > Oceanic... | reverse complement strand
CTAATTCTATTCTATATATCGATTCGTTTTGAGTTCATCTTTGCATTAGGTGCAATTGCAGCACTTGCTCATGACGTGTTTGTTACTTTAGGTATTTTTTCTATCATGGGTTATGAAATTTCTCTGCCAATCATAGCTGCATTTCTTACCATTGTTGGATATTCACTTAATGATACTATCGTAATTTTTGATCGTATAAGAGAAAATATTAAATCAATGAAGAGATTAACATATACAGAAGTAATTGATAAAAGTATTAATGACTCTTTAAGTAGAACAATAGTCACTTCTGTTACAACTTTTATTGTAGTTCTTATACTTTGGTTGTTCGGCGGAGAGGTAATTAATCTTTTTGCTTTTGCCATGATGGTTGGTGTAATTGTGGGAACATATTCTAGTATTTTTATTGCTTGTCCATTAGTACTACGATTACACACGAAAACGCAATAATTTTCCCCTATTTCCAATCTTCTTTTTTTATTTATTTACATAATTGTCTATGCTGAACTATAGTATAATATCTTCACCTATTGGAAAACTATGTGTAGTTAAATCGAATAAAGGTGTTCGGCGGATTTTGTTTGCAAATAATTATACATTTGAAACATATTTACAAAATAATTTTCCTCATGAAAAAATAGTGAAAAATAATTTTGAATTAAAAAAAGTTTCTAATCAAATACATGAATATTTTGATTTATCAAGAAAGGAATTCTCATTAGATATTGATATACAATTATCATCATTTTATAGAACAGCATTAACAAAAGTAGTAGAAATTCCATATGGAGAAACATCTTCATACAAATCTATTGCAATTAAAACAGGAAATCCAAACGCATCAAGAGCTGTCGGAAATGCTAATGCTAATAATCCTTTACCAATTATAATACCATGTCATCGCGTTATAGCAAATGATGGCAGTATTGGTGGATATGGTGGTGGATTGCAAACAAAAAGATTTCTATTAGAATTAGAAGGTGCCTTATAGTTAGATTCAATGCATAATAATTATGTGGGCATTTTTTAAACGAATTACATTCGCTGGCATATTTGCAATAGTGCCAATTGCACTAACTTTTTATATAATTAAAATAATTATTGTTTTTCTTAATCAATTAACTGCCCCTTTTCTAGAAAGAGTTCAGTTAGAAATACCGGGATTAGGAGTGGCTCTTACAATTCTAATTATATTTGCACTTGGAATCTTTGTTACAAATGTGTTGGGAAGAAAATTATTTTCTTGGGCAGAAAAATTAATATCATCTATACCTTTAGTTAAAAATATTTATAGTACAATCAAACAAATTACTAACGCCTTTTCTGGAGCAGTAAAAACAGACAATTACCAGCGAGTAATTTATATACAATATCCACGCGCAGAATTATGGACTATTAGTTTTGTGACTGGTGAAAGCGTTGATAAATCTGGAGTAAGATATTATCATGTTTTTGTTCCAACTACACCGAACCCAACGTCTGGTGTATTTATCATTATACCACAAAAAGATGCTATTGATGCCGAAATGACTGTTGAAGAAGGCCTAAAGGCAGTGATATCAGGTGGGTTACTAGCTCCTAAAAGAAGCCCTATAGGCTCATAGGTTCATTGAATATTTATTCATTTGTATTGTTTTCTTAATAGATAAGTAATTACCTATGGAGGTTGTTACACTATTAATTCTTAGTTATTTAACAGGTTCAATTCCTACAAGTATTATCGTTAGTAGGGTTGCAAAAAATATTGATATTAGAGAACATGGAAGTGGAAATGCTGGCGCAACAAATGTCTATCGTATTTTAGGATGGAAATATGCTCTTATCGTGTTATCCTTAGATATATTTAAAGCATGGTTACCAACGGCAATATATGCTACAAAAATATTTCTATCTATATCAATACCTGATATAGGATTTATTCAAATATTATGTGGTTTTTCTGCTGTTCTCGGACATACGTATCCTATTTTTGCGCGATTTAAAGGGGGGAAAGGAGTAGGATCATTAATTGGCGTATTGCTTGCTTTATTTCCATTCGTATTCCCATTATGCCTAATAGTTGCTATTTTTGTTGTTGTTACTACAGGTTATGTATCTCTTGGATCAATTTTTGCAGCTATTTCACTTCCAATCATCATACTTATTCTTCCGGGTCTAGGAATTATTACCCCAAATCTATCTTTGGTTATTTTTAGCTTACTTGTTCCTTGGTTCGTTATTTATACCCATCGTAGCAATATTAGTAGAATAAGGAATGGTACTGAAAATCGCTTTGATAAAGCGCTTATTATTAAGAAAAGAAAATAAATTAAAACTTTTGACCTATTACTAAATGCAATGCTTGATCAATAAAACTCCCATTTCTGTATCCCCAACCATAATCTAGACCAACTGTACCAGCCATAGGAAATGGGACTCGAAATCCAAAACCAATACCAATCATAGGCAAATGGCTAAATAGATTTTCTTTCTTTCTGGAAATATATCCTAAATCAAAAAAACCTACCAGCGCTAACCCATACTCCTGTTTCCAATCCATAAATTCAGTTGCAAATACTTGTGTAGGAATTATTGTTTGTCTTAATTCAGCAGAAAAAACTGCTGAATGGTTTCCAAATCGGAATTTATTATCAAGATTTGAATAAATAGAGCGATTGGGAATTGACCAACCACGAACATTCTCTGCGCCACCTAACCATGAAACAAAAACTTCATCTATATCTCCAAATGTTGTCAAAAAGGACATGTTAAATGCAGCAGTCAATTTTTTAATAGAATTATTAATTGTATGGTATATACTATATGACTGTACCCACCAGAGGTTATTCATATCGTTTTCCAGATCAAGAATGCTAAAAAACCCTTGGGTAATTAGTAATCCCTTACTTGGATCTCGATACACATCTCTAGTGTCATACGAATAACTTCCTAGGGGATTAATAGATAAATATTCCAATGTGTCTATTTTACTAGTAAACGTTTTCCTCTCTAATTCAAAACCGATACTAGCCTTATGTTTGTAACCAAAATATCGACCAAAAATAATTTCAGATGTTAATGTATTCTGTTCATAATCTAGAAATGGATGCATAGTATTGCTCTTACCTGTCATAAAGCGTAATGAAACGTGATCACCCATAATCCATGGATTATTAAATGATAAAAAATAGGCTCTGCGAGCACCTGTGGATCCTGCCAATGTAAGATTCTCATTTTTTCCTCGAAAATTTCTTATCATAAACATTCCTCCAAATGACCATCCATATTCTTCTTCATAGGTTGGGCTAGCAGCAGGAAGAATCCGTAGTGAAGACTCAATAAGATTATATTGCAAGATTACAGTTAAATCTGCTAAAGGAACCATACTCCAGGATACGTCTGCAAAAATTCCCAAATTCAATAAACGGTCCTTATCTTGATCTGCTAAAGAACTATCTAATGGTATATCAAGTGGATGTTGGATTTCTCTATTAATAATATAATCCTTGGTAATTTTATGGCCTTTAAATTCAATTGAAGAAACGATAGGTATGTTATTAGTCCATATAGATGATGCAAATATTAAGATTAAGCATTGTTTATATAACATAATGGGTCGACCTCATATATTATATGGGTCGATTAAATAACTTAGAGGTCGAAACTCTCCATGAGTTGCATCTTCTTATATTCGATACCTTGCTCAGAATATACGTGCTCAATAGCATTTCGAAGGTCCTGCTCAACTACTAATCCACGTAGATTAATTGCCAAATTCCAATCATCCAAAATACGCACATTCATTTCTGTATGATCATCTAGATAGCGATGCCAAGTTCCATCAAATTCATTTGGAGGACCATATGTCATCATAATTTTATGTTGCAAAACATCTTCCGTGGTTACTTGAGGAAAGCCAATATCTTTAAGCTCAACAGTTTTATGAACACTTTCAAGTTTATAGTGTGAGGCTTCAATATTTGTTATACTATAAATAAAATCAATATTAATAAAACGAAGTTCAATTCTTTCAATTGTTAAACGAGTGGTGTACTCATACATCATCTTTGCTCGCCTCACAGGAATTCGGAAACCTGATTTTAAAGTTAATGGATCATCCCAAAACTCTGCAATGGATAGCGAATCAGGAAAATAACCCATCACTGCAGATAAACTTGAATTCCAATCTGATATTGGTTCTCTTGCAAGTACCCAACCATTAGGAAGATGTTTTATAAAACCATCTAGTAATGTCGGATCCGATTTGACAGGTTGTTGTTTTCTGTTTTCTACCGGTAGTTTTTTTACTTCTGCGGGAATAGAAGTAATTATGTCTCTAATATCACGATCTCTAGAAAATATTTTTGGTCTTAATGCAGTGCAACTAGAGAAAAATAATATTAGGGACAAAATTGTTATGCGCAACATGATTGTAAAATTTATCACATTAAGATATGATCATGAAGTTTTTTTTTGATATAATTTATATAAGTTTAATCGCAGATTAAAAAATCAGTAAAAAAAAAGCCCCAAAAAAACTTTGAGGCTTTTTCTCAAAATCTGGTCAAGAATCTATTTACGACCCCGAGCCATTTTTGCGCGTGCAACATCACCATTTTTGTCAATGAAGTAAAGATAGCCAGATTCACGGCTAACACCTGCATTTGCTACTTTTTCTGCATTGCCACCACCTTTACCAGCGCGGGCCATTTTAGAACGCCATACGTTCCCATCTTTACCGAGGTAATATAGGTAACCACTTTCTTTTTTTACTCCACATGCTCTTACTGTTTCAGCCATGGATTCCTCCTTTATTTTAGTTAAAAAAGTTTAAAGAACTATGTCTCCTCGGTGAACGTACTAAGGTAAGTAGCAAAATGTCAAGAAATTTATCGTCGATCTCTCCTCGGAAGATTTAACCTAATATTACTTCCATTCACATATAAATAGATTTGTGTCTCCTCTGTTCTTTTGATTTCGATTAGATGCGAAGACAAGATACTTCCCATTCGGACTAAACATAGGAAAGCCATCAAACCCATCAAAATAAGTTATTCTTTCTAAACGACTTCCATCTATATTAACTGAGTATAAATCAAAATCACGTCTTTTTGGGTCATGCATATTTGATGAAAAAATAACTTTATTGTCTTCTGGGAAAAAAAATGGTCCAAAATTTGCAGAACCATTGTTCGTGATTTGCTTCTTATTTGAACCATCCGCATTCATCACCCATAATTGTAACGCCATGGGGCGTATTGAATTATCAGATAACAAATATTTATAATCAGATATCTCTTTTTCCGTTTGCGGATAATAAGCTCTCCAAATAATCTTTGATCCATCGTGGCTATAAAAAGCTCCTCCATCATATCCTAATTTATCTGTTAATTGTTCTTTATCAGTCCCATCTGGATTCATAGTCCATAATTCTAGATCACCACTATTTAATGAGGTATAGATTATTTTATTTCCATCAAAAGAATATGTTGCTTCCGCATCATATCCAGGTGATGAGGTTAAAGAAATAGGATTTGATCCATTCAAATCAGCAGAAAAAATATCATAACCTGGATATAGCTTCCATACATATCCCATAGTATAATCTGGTTTTGGAGGACATGCTGAATCATCTAGATAGGTAGAAGAATAAATAATTTTGTTCGCATCAGGATATTGAAAAAAACTACATGTTGTTACACCTTGACCATTAGAGACGAGATCAATTTTACCCGTTTCGATATCCATAATGTAAATCTGATCACATAGACTATCTCCATCATGACTCTGATAAATTAATTTTTTTCCATCTGGGCTAAAATAGGCTTCCGCATTTTCACCGGAAAAAGTTAATTGAGTTATATTTTTAAAATGAGATTCTCCCTCTACGATTAATGCGTTATTATATATGAGGTTAAGATCTTGATTATTGCGGTTTGTACAATTAAAGAAAATGAAACTGATAAGAAATAAACTAAATTTTTGCCACATTACATTATTTTATTTATATAATAGATTAGTTTTGTATTTAAACAGTATTAAAAATCAAAACTAATTGACGTTATTAACTGGCGAGGCATATTTGGTCTTAAACCTGCAGGTCTATTTGCAACGGAAGATTTGGAATTTGTTACATTATAAACCTTTATTTCAAAAATTATATTTTTATTAATTTTATATTTTGAAGCAAAATCAACTGCATTTATAGCATCAGTGCTATTGATTTCTGATAATTTATCTTTTCCAGCAACAGTCCTCGTTTTATCAATATGCTTAAATCGCAAGTAAGTTTGACTTTTTCCCATTTCTATTCCAATCCTTGCATGAAGCATATTACGTGGAACATAAGGTAATTCATCATTGATAGAAACATTTCCCCATGGATCATAATCGCTATCAAAATTATTTTTGAATTTTGCTATCGTGTACGTATGGGAAAAAGAAAAAGGAAATAATAATTTATTTATTTTAATAAGATTGCTATATGAAAATTCAATACCATTTATCAGGACTTTTCCACCGTTAAATTGTGCATATGTCCCAGACCCAGAAGCTTCAGTATCCTCCCCAAGTAAATTTTTATAATCATTATAAAATGTAACTAATTCAGCATTATGAAATCCTTGATTAAAACGCAATCCTAATTCAAAATTATTACTTTCTTCAGGTAGCACCTCATCTTCATCATCGAAACCAGGCCCAGGTGGTGAAAAACCTTTATGCATACCAGTGAAAATTTGAGCCCCTTGGAATAACTGATATGATAAACCGATTCCAGGAATAAATACTTCTAAATTATCTTTTTTTATTGAAGAAGCAGTTGAATCACGATTTACATCTGAACCCCAATCTTTTCTTTCAAGATTTATTGATTCCATTCGAGAACCAACAGTCATAATTGTTCTATTTAATGTTAATTCATTTTCTATAAAAAATGAATTGGCTTTTGCAGTGTATAGTCGATTATTTTTACTTCCTTCTCCCCAGACACCTTCAGTGGTCATAATTAAATTACCATTATTCATTTTATACTTATCTAATTTTTGAAATCTATTCATTGCATCAGAATGAATCCTAAATCCAAACATTAAATCATTTTGTTTACCAAAAAATTTAAAATTTGATCTTAAAACTGCTTGAAGACCACTTGACTCATATATTCTATTATTTGCCTTAATATCATAAATATCATCAATACTATTATTAGCAGATAATAATTGATAAGTTGAATCTGCACCAGTACCATCACTTAAAATAGATCCTATCCCATGTCCATTAACTTTATTCAATTTATACCAATTCCTATGAAAATTATTATCATACAATGTTGAAGTAATATCTAAGTTCTCAGAGGGTTTTAAAATTGCTGTTAAGGAAATTTGCTCGTGATCAGCATCCATTTTATCTTTCTGAGAAGCTCTGTATCTCATAAAAGGATTTTGATCAAAATCATCCCTGGTTAAGCCTAAATAAGTCTCATTGCTAATTTCATCTGTGCTGCTCAATTTTAATTGTAATAGAGCTAAATCAGAACTTGTGTTAATTCTTGCTTTAAACAAAAAATCATTTTTATCGTATCCTGTGTTACCTCCTCCCTCTAATTCTTTAAACCCTCCTGCTTTTTCATTATGTGTCTGAAACATTATCCCATAATTCTTGGAAGACATACCAGATTTAAATTTTGCAACCTGCGAACCATAATCACCTAAGGATAATAATCCATTAAAATCAAGTTCTTTAGGAATAGATGCAGATATATAATTGATCGCCCCTCCTGTGGAATGAGGTCCATATTTAACTTGAGAAGAGCCCTTTCTAATCTCAAAAGATTCCATTCTACCCGCTGTCGGTGAATAATAAGCAGCTGGAGAAGAATATGGCGCGGGAGAGATTAATACTCCATCTTCCATCATATTTATTTTTGAGGATCTTTCTAGTCCGCTACCTCTCATGCCTATATTAGGCCTTAAACCATACCCATCTTCTTCCTGTAAATAAACTCCAGGGACTTGCGAAATAACCTTATTTATATCTGTGTCACTAAACTCCAAGACCTCAGTCTTAGATACTATTGATAGTGACCCAGGAATTCTATAAAAATTTTGACCAACTCCAGATATCCTAGATCTATCAGCTAGCACATTAATGGGAGAAAGTTTTATTGCACTTTGTTCAAGCTTAATAATCATAGCGCGTGGTTCGGATAATAAAACCATCTTTTCTAATCGGGTATAGCCAATTGCCGTAATTTCGATTAATGCACTATCACCATTGTTACCAAAAAAAGAAAATACACCGTTAGGGTCTGTTACGGTGCCTTCATTATTTTTATGTTTTAATTTTATATTTGCTTCTACAATAGGCATTCCAGTTGATGAATCAACTATTTTCCCTAAAAATACATCAGCGTTCACTAATTGAATTATGCCTATAAGAAGAATTGATAATCTATACATTATTTTATCTTACGAGTTTTTTTAAATAATTAACTTTGAGATGAAATTCTTTTCCAACTTATAAAAAGTCCACTAGAAACAGTTATCCAAGCTAATAATTCAATTAAACTTGGATCACCATTATAACCAAATAAACCTTTTAGTAATCCACCTATATATCCTTTATCATGAAATAATGGATATGATCCATCAAGATTCTTTGGTGGATTTATATCCCATATTCTTCCATAATCAGTTATAATGCCTGCTGATTCAAGCTCATGCACACCATAAGCGAACATACCAGAAGCAACAAAGATGAGCAAAATTGAACTAACATTAAAAAAAGTTTTTAATGGTACATTTTTACCTTGAACAAAAATAATATAACCGATACTTATAGCAAAAAGTCCCCCTAATAGAGATGCTGCAATTGAAACCCCACCTTGCTTTATCATAATTCCATAAATAAATAAAATAGTTTCAATTCCTTCTCTAAATACTGAAATAAACGCCAAACCAAGGATCCCATAACTCATTTGTTCTGAAGATATAGCCAATTCCGCTTTTTCCTCTAATTCTGCTGCTATATTTTTATTTTTAGCCATCCATATAATCATAGTCCCAAGAACAGCTGCAGCTATAATCATAATAATACCTTCAAATAATTTTTCCGCTTGTCCTGTAAATCCACCAAATAATAACTGAAAAAGCACTGAACCAACTACACTAGCTATTAAAGCCAGATATACACCCTTCCAAAGATGTTTAATTGCATCTTGTTGATTCGTTTTGTTTAAAAAAGTATAGAGAATCCCTATAATTAACGAAGCCTCAAGTACTTCTCTAAATACAACTATAAATTCTGCCATAATTAATATTTTATTAATAATGTTTGCTTACCCAGGAAGTCCCTGCCTTATTTTTGGAACCAAACTTTATAGGAGACGGTGAAACTTCCTAGATAAGTAAAGTTATTGCTAATGAGACTTAGTCTCATTAAATATTATTTATAATTTTTTAACTATGCAACAATTATTATATTTTTTAATTATGAATGGATAAAGGAAACTATTCTACCGTTACTGATTTTGCCAGATTTCTTGGTTGATCTATTTCACATTTTCTACAAACTGCAAGTTCATATGCTAACATTTGTAAAATAATTGAACAAGTTATTGGGAACACATATTTATGCGTTTTAGGCACTATTAATACAAAATCAGATAGAGATTTGATAGAATTATTAATGTTATCAGTAATTGAAATAACGATTCCACCACGTGCTTTTACTTCTTCTATATTTGACAGAACTTTATTAAAAGTATCATCTTGGGGCGCAATAAATACTACAGGCATATTTTCATCAATTAGAGCGATTGGGCCATGCTTCATTTCTGCAGCTGGATAACCTTCAGCGTGGATGTATGATATTTCCTTTAATTTTAGTGCCCCTTCTAAAGCAACAGGGAAATTAATGCCCCGTCCAAGGTATAGATAATTATTAGCTGTCGCTGTGTATTTAGCAACTTTCTTAATATTTTTAACATTTCTAAGTATCATCGTAACGTCTTGATCAATTGTCTTTAGTGCCCTAATTAATTCTTTTCCCCGATCTTTTGATACTCCTTTTTTCCTACCAATATTTAAAGCGAGCATTATGAGAACTGTTACCTGGGCCGTAAATGCTTTTGTTGATGCAACACCTATTTCTGGTCCTGCGTGTGTAAAAATACCTGCGTCTGTTTCTCGAGAAATCGCACTTCCAACCACATTACAAATACCAAGAGTTATAGCACCAAGTTCTTTTGCTTTTTTCAAAGCAGCAAGCGTATCAGCTGTCTCACCAGATTGACTAATTGCTATAACTATGGTATTAGCATCGATTATAGCATTACGATATCGAAATTCAGATGCGTATTCAACATGCACAGGTACTCGAGCATACTCTTCAATTAAATGCTTGCCAATTAATCCAGCATGCCAAGAAGTCCCACAAGCAGTAATGTAAATTCTAGATGCTGATAAGATATTGGGCATATAATTTAAAATACCGCCTAAATTTGTTGTACCATCATCAAGATTTAGCCTTCCTCGCATTGTATCACTTATAGAGTGTTTCTGATCATGAATTTCCTTTAACATAAAATGAGGAAATTCACCTTTCTCAATTTCTTCAATTGTGAGATCAATTCTTGTAAGAGATTTACTAATAATTTTTTTTGATTTTATATTTGAAATTGAATATCCTGCTTTGTCAATTACGACAAATTCGTCATCATCTAAATAGATAACATTCCTAGTATGTTCAATAATGGGTGATGAATCACTTGCTAAATAATATTCTTTTTCACCTACACCTAAAACAAGTGGGCTTCCCATTCTTGCAGCAATTATTTTATTTGGTTCATCAGAACACAAGACAACAATCCCATAAGCACCAACAACCTCTTGGAGTGCAGCTCTTACTGCATCTTCAAAAGTTAATTTTTCATCATTATTATAGTATAATTCAGAAATTAACTGAACAATAACTTCAGTATCTGTAGCGCTAGTAAAGTGGACACCTTGTTTTACAAGAACTTGTTTGATCGTTTCATAATTTTCAAATATCCCATTATGTACTAAAGCAATTTTTCCAGTATGGTCCAAATGCGGGTGTGCATTAATATCGTTTGGAATGCCATGAGTGGCCCAACGAGTATGTGCAATACCACAATTCCCCCTTATGGAAGAATCGTCAACTAATAACTGCAAATCTGAAACTTTTCCTGCTCTTTTAATATGAGTTAAATTGTTTTCCTGAAGAAGAGCGATCCCAGAAGAATCATAACCTCTATATTCTAATCGTTTCAACCCTTTTAATAAAATAGGCACAGGATCTTTATTACCTATATATCCTACAATACCGCACATATTAATTCATCCCTATAGTTAATTAGAAAAATATAACATAGACACGCTCATCTTGATGTTCATAATAATGATCTTTTAACGTAGCATCATGAACAAACCCAACTTTTTCATAAAAAGCATGGGCATTTTTGTTGTCTTCATGAGTTAATAGATAGAGTTTCCTTATCTTTTCCCCTACATTCTCATACCATATTCTAGCATCACTAACCAATCTATCAACAAGTTTTCTACCTACTCCTTTACCTCTAGCTTCAGATAGAATACAAATTCTATCTAATTCAAATAAGCCATGTTTTGGAAGTCCATGCATCAACCAAGTTACTAGCCCAATTATTTTCCCATTTTCTTCAGCTACT
>Ga0209019_1001474_pt1 | contig 11742 bp, 10 predicted proteins | sample METZYME_3_300m_FD_187549 | JGI IMG/M metagenome (GOLD analysis project Ga0209019, IMG submission 187549) | Marine microbial communities from oxygen minimum zone in mesopelagic equatorial Pacific - METZYME_3_300m (SPAdes) (version 2) | ecosystem: Environmental > Aquatic > Marine > Oceanic... | reverse complement strand
GGTAAAACGACCAGCGTCGAACTCAAAAACCGGTGGGGGTGACCCCGTGTCAGTTCGACTCTGACCTTCGGCACCACTTATTGTAGAAGGAAAGCCACTGGAGGCGATTACAGTGGCTTTCCTTCTAGTCGGTTTATACCCATTCATGCACTACGGAGCGCCACAATGGGGTCGACATTAGCAGCCTTGAAGGCTGGGTAAACCCCGCTGATGAATCCTACAGATACCGCAACACCTGAGGCAAGACCGATGCTCCAGAGTTTGATTACTGTGTTCAATTCCTGCCCCATTAATTGTTGTCCTCCAACTCCAATGCCAACTCCAACACCAAGCAATATGCCCAAAGCCCCACCGACGATACTCACTGTTAGGGCTTCTATAATGAATTGAGTGGCGATGTCATTAGCCGTAGCCCCCACAGCCCTCCGAATACCGATTTCCTTAGTCCTCTCGACAACTGAAACTAGCATGATGTTCATGACGCCTATTGCGCCGACAATAAGAGATATACCTGCGATGCTTCCTAGAAGGATTGATAGAGTGGCGTTAACCTCTTCCTGAGCCGAGATTAATTCGTTCTGAGTTTGGATCGTGAAGTCCGGCTCCGTTACGGCGTGGTGCCGGAGAAGGAATTTGGTAACTTCATCCTTTACTATCCCTTGGTCGACGGTTGGATCAGAGCGGATCGTAATCTGGTTGATATTGATATCACCTTGGGGATTTCTCAGGAATGCTATACGGCTCTGAAGGGTGGGAACCGGTATAAAAACGTAATCGTCCTGGCTCCCTTCCCCTCTTCCTCCCTGAGGCGCCATAACCCCAACCACTCGAAAATTGAACCCGACGCGGCCTCCTGCGAACGATAATCTAACGGTTTTCCCAACTCCATCGTTATCCGGAAAAAGGCTTTTGCCAACTTCTGAGCCTAACGCGATCGATAGCGCTTTCCGTTCTACATCCTGAGTATTTATGAAACGGCCATAATCCGGGTCGAGGTTTCGAACAGGAGCATAGTCTGCCGTTGTGCCGACTATCCCCACTCCCAGGTTGTTAGATCCAGAGATAGCTTGAGCATTGAAGTTTAATTGAGGGACCACTCCAATTACACCAGGCAAAGATGCTTCTTTAATAGCATCGGCATCACTAGCAAGCAATGTCAACCCTGATCCCGCTTGACCGCGCGCACCTGTCTGTTGATTGTTGGTAGCTGCAGGCCGGACGAACGTGAGATCTGATCCTAATCCAATGATTTGAGCTTTTACCCCTTCTTGGGCCCCTTGGCCCACCGCTACCATAATAATCACGGAGCTCACTCCGATGATAAGACCAAGTAAAGTCAAAAAGCTCCGTAATGGATTCGAAAGCAGTTCCTTAACACCGGTGATTACAGCATCAAGAATGGTCATATTTTAATCATTCTTCTAGACGAGCCACTGGTGCAATAGAAGGGCGGTCGTCCAGAATAAGGCCATCTCTCATAAGGATCGATCTCTTAGTCCAATCTGCGATATGAGGTTCATGGGTTACCACTACTACAGTGATTCGGCGCTCTTCAACCAGGTTGCTCAAGATCCCCATGATCTCGTTGCCAGTGTCAGTGTCAAGAGCACCTGTAGGCTCGTCGGCCAATATCACTTGGGGATTAACCACCAAAGACCTAGCTATCGCCACACGTTGTTGTTGCCCACCGGACATCTGATTCGGGCGATGGTGAAGACGATCAGCTAGGCCTAGCTGATCCAATGCTTCAGAAGCACGCCGCCTTCGGTTCGAGACCTTGTTGTAAAGAAGTGGTAACTCTACCTGTTCTAATGCAGATAGCCTTGGTAACAAGTTGTAGTTCTGAAAGATGAAACCGAACCAACGTCCCCGCAAAGCAGATCTAGACTTATCTGACAAGTTAGCTACATCTAAGTTTCCAAGTATGTATTGGCCTTCCGTAGGCCGGTCCAAACATCCCAAGATGTTCATTAGAGTAGATTTACCTGAACCTGACTGGCCCATGATCGATAAAAACTCTCCAGACTCGATCTTCAGATCAAGTTTATTCAGAGCGTGGACGGGGCCAGCGCCGGTCCAATATGCTTTGGAAACCTCACGAAGTTCTATCAACGAGGGGCACCCCTTTGTCCAGGTCTATCTGTAGAGCCATTGGACGGATTGGAGATCGGAATAGAAGCATCTGATGCTCCGTGAATCAACACCACTTGACCCTCTTCTAAGCCGGAAATGATTTCAGTTTGATCTCCGTTTGTAATACCAATGCGCACGGGAACACTAGTGGTTGTCATTTGGTCTTGCCCTAGCAATGTAACAACTTCGCGCCCCTTGTCACTCTGAATCGCTTGTGCCGGCACTATCAGCACGTCCTCTTTGATTTCCAATAACATCGTCACACTGGCGTTCATACCGATGGCCGGTTTAACACGGGTTCTTGTAGATCCAGTACGGCTATTTCCGCCGGTAGCACTTCCGGAAAAACATTTTTCTCGGATCAGATTCGTCTCGCTAGGCGTCAGATCACTTGGGCTAGAGACCTCCCTGCCAACCTGTTCAGCAGCACACCGTCTGAGAGCCTGCATATCTATTCCCGATCCGATACCAGGTCTCGAACCTGTTTCTGAAGAACCGCTCACTCCTTGCAGCAACGAACCAAATCTAGGAAGAATCTCTGCGGCCTCTCTCATATTGAGAAATTCGGCCTGTGCTGGATAAGTTACAACCCCTTGGGTTATTTGAGGCAAGGATGTAATGTTGGCTAGCTTAATTATGAAAGGTTGATCTGGAATAGAATCGAATGTGGCCATACCTAGGTCTCCAGACGTCAGTTCAATGAAATCCGATTCTGATACCGTTAGGTCCACTCCGACTGAGTCGAGATCGACTAGAGAAAAAGCAGTCGTAGACGCTGTAACCCAAATCCCTTTCGATATGTTGACAGCACCGATTTGCCCCGCGAACGGAGCTAAAAGCACCATATCGGTCAAAGTTTCTTGAGCTTGATCCACAGATTGCTTAGCCTTCGCGATATTTAATTCTTGAAGTTTAATCTCGTTTTCTGAAGGGCCATCCAACAGATCGTCCTTCTTTCTAAGAGCACTAGTCAGAGTGGATTCGGCACTTTCTATAGCTGCTAGTAGTTGGGCAGATTTAGATTCTGAGAGTGGGTCATCTAGTGATGCTCGTTTAGCGGATGCAGAGACAAGGTTGGCAGCAGCCACATCACGGCTATCAAGAGTTTTTAAATAGCTGCTGTTGCTTTTTATGAAATCTCCGCTCTTTTCCGCAACGATAACGTTACCAGACGTGGTTGAATAGACTGTATCAGATAAGAATCTTATAGATGTTTCAGATAGGGGAAGACTAGCACTGCTGCAAATCGGGCTAAGACCGAGCGCTTTGATTTCATCCAGCCAGAGAGTCCGATTCGAGGACATTTGCGCCGTGTCTGCTGAGAACCTGACTCCGACTCCGTTGACTTCAATGTCGCTTTCTAACTTCGGCATCGGTGAACTCACCAAGGTCCAGACGTCCCCTTCTAGCGCTGGTATTGAGAAAACTTCTAGTGGCGTTAAGAACGGCCAAGAATCGTAAAGCGTTAGTTCAAAATAACCCTTCCCAATCGTAGTATCGGATCTAACCCAAAACTCTATTTGGTCGAATTCCGATAAATCCAACTTTGCGAATGTCTTCTTGGCTATCACGCTTTCATGTTTTTTATGTTCGAAAGCAATTTCACCCCATACATAATGAGGCAGTTCTATTTTGAGAGAACTGTGCCCTTGTACAAATGCATCAGTATCCAATTTAAGATATACGTCGGTATGGTCTACCTCGTTCCAAGCACTTTCAGCATCGTCAATCAATATTTGAGGCTGTATTTGGTCGAGGTTACAAAAGGATTGTTGGATTAGCTGCAAATCAGTATAAGCTGACTGAACTTGGCGATCTGCGGAAACTACTTCTGTTTGTCTTTGTGTGACATTAGCATCCGATGATGAAATATCGGAATAAGTTGGAGGCTCAAGTGCGTTTTCATAGTTCAATTTTGCCGAGGCTATTTGGGATATAGCACTTGAAATAGTCTTTTCTGCCTCCGACAAAACTGCTTCTGATGGAGCCTCCAATAATTGAGAGAGACGTAGTTCCGCTTCTAGAAGGTTGTTCTGCGCAATTATGAGACCGTTTTGAGCGTCCCGATTATCGAGTGTAGCTAGCACGTCTCCTTCATCTACTTGGTTTCCCAACTCCACTTCGACTGTCTCCACAACCCCGCTTGACCCAAAATTCAATTCTGCGGATTCTCGAGCAGTAGCTGTGCCGGAGGTTGTCAACGTCGTAGCTATATTGCCTCGTTCAACCGTGACCTGGTCAAATGTCGGCACGGAATCGACAGAACCATCGTCTAAATACCACTCCGTAAATCCGTAAAATCCCCCTAAAATTATGCCGGTGAGCAATAACAACCCAATCAGCAGCTTTGGAATACTCTGAGGTTTCTCTCGAATTATTTCTCTCGGGTCCATCTGTTCGGGAGTTTGGGCCATCAATTAGTTCCTTCGCCTCAGTTTGTGAATTTCATTGGGTATATCAAATAGTTAACTTCCCTAATATACCCAATGACGTTTCTAATATATAACGAAACTTTGAAGAAACTTCGAAGACCTCAAAATCGTTTGGCTTACCCTTATTTTAGGCACTCTATCGTGATAGACCGCTAAATGACCCAACGTCTCTATCTACTTGTGGCGTTGTTGAACGCCGTCCACGTCGATACCGTCAAGGAGAAGTCCGTGGTGGCCGTCCGGGCCCAAGCCAGCTTTCCGGCCAATCTTTGATGTAGCCACCACCCGCGAGGGCAATGGAATCACCTTAATAAACCAGGCGCCCCAGACTCAAGGAGAGCCTGAGGCGCCTGAATCGTGTTCCTGGTGGAAACGGGGGAGAGTCGAACCCCAAACGCGGACCATTCTGTCGCCGCTGCACTACGGGAGTTGTCCGTATGTCTAGCTCGTTTGGCCGACACTCTTGACTGGGCGGACCATACAAGTAAGCACAACCAGAGAACCGATCATTGAGTGGGTTTCATGATGAAACTGATTAGAACGACTCGCACCAGACTCAAAAACCGGTGGAGGTGACCCCGTGTTAGTTCGACTCTAATCTCCTGAACCACTACCTGTTGGCTAGGTAATCAGTCGGCCTTCGTGTTCTGCTTATAGACGTGCCTGGATCTCTACAATTAGAATCACAATACGTCCTCCGATGGAGGCAGCCCAGATTTATTAAGCTAAAGACAACAATCAAGAGCCCGCCAGAACGGCCGGTTCGAAGACCTAGAGGCGGAAATTACCTGTACGTCACAAAACGCTAAGCAACCCCAAGTAGAGCGGAAATTCCTTCTCGGTACCTTGACCTTTGGACACATGGTCGTTCACTGGTACCAGCAGATGTTCCCGATTTTCCTACCCTTTATAAAAACCGATCTTGGACTCTCTGAGGTTCAGGTCGGCGGGTTGATGACGGCCAAGCAGGGGGCCAGTGGACTCTTGACTTTACCGTCCGGATTCGCCGCTGACGCCTTCAACACGCATAAGGGATTAATTCTTGGTTGCGCCTTGGCGATGGGCGGCTGCGCCTACCTTGTCGCCAGCATTGCCCCGACATATTTCTGGATACTTATGTTTCTGGTCATGCTGGGAGCAGCATCCGCCTTGTGGCATCCATCGTCCGTATCTACACTTTCGTTGCAATTCTCCGACCGCCGAGGCACCGCTTTGGCATTGCATGGCGTAGGGGCTAGCGTCGGTGACAGCGTTGGCCCTCTGTGTATCGGTGCGTTGCTGCTAATGGTGGGATGGAAGGATCTGGCCCAGTGGCACATGATTCCGGCGTTGATCCTTGCCCTTTTGATGTGGAAGACCGTTCGCCAGTATTCCTTAGCCGGGCCGGGTGGTCTGACTCGAAGGTCATACTTCGCCGGTGTAAAGGATATCTTTGCCCGTCCCACTATCTTCATGGTGATGATCGCCAGCAGCTTCGTTGGAATGGCGCGATTGAGCGTGACAACCTTTTTGCCGCTATATCTCGCCGAAGAGATGGGCTACGGTCCCTTTTGGCTCGGGTTTCATTGGGCTTTGCTCTACGCCATGGGAATGTTTTCCCAACCGTTGATGGGAATATTATCCGACAGATTTAGCCGCAAGACCGTATTGCTGCCGTGCTTCGCCATTATGGGATTTTTGTATCTACTATTACCCGCGCCCGACGGGGGCTTGCTGCTAGCCTTGATTATCGGAGCTTTAGGCTTGTTTTTCTACGGTACTGGAAACATAGCAACCGCAGCGGTTTTAGATGTGGCATCCGAACAGGTTCAAGGCACCACGCAAAGCTTTATGACTCTATTTCAGCAGGTAGTCACGTTGCCGGCGCCCATGTTAGCAGGGTACATTGTTTCCCAGTTCGGGTATTCGACCGTCTTCTACTATTCGTCGGCCTTATTGTTCTCAGCGGCTATGGTTTGGACGTTTATACAGATACCCAAGCGAGCCGGAATGTCGAATGGGAGTGGAAACCTCTAAAGGGATTTCTAACCAGAACACAAGTTTGCGAGGCATTTCGGGCCCGATCGAGCCTGGAAGCGCCTGTTTTAGTAAGCTGGTGGAGACGGGGGAGTGGCCAACTATCACCCTGGAATCTCCCACCTCGCTGGAAAAGATTGGATGAACATGTACCAATTCGCCCGTGCCGTGGCGGGTGTATTTGACATGGATAATAGCCTGGTAAATCCGGTCCCGGTCTCGGCCGATCTACCCCCGAAACGGCTCCGCCGGAAGAGTTAGAGCAGGGCCTCAGGCCAGATATACTAGGATTGGACTGTACACAGACCAGTCATAGGCTCGGGCTTCGCGCCTTCAGTGTAGTTATTGGACTACAAGAAATGTTGGTTTAATTTGGAACACCGATCCCCGATCTCCTCTGGGAGTTAGGTTAGCCGATTGCTATGTAATATTAAGTACCGCAGGGTGGCTAGTTTACCTATGCTCTGAGGCAGAGCTTTAATCCCTTTCCGAGAAAAGTTCAGACGCTCTGAATTGTTCTCGAAGCACTCATCAATAAGATTTTGGATCTCATCCGCCTCCATCATCGGTTTCCTGCTCCCCATACTTCATGGCGGTTGCATTTTCTGGAACACATGCACATTGACAAACTGAAACCCTAGCCTATCACCTGGTGGCCCTGAACTTGATGCTCAGGACTTTGCCAACCACGGCGGCCAGATCTTCCGGCAAAGGGGAGGGCGTAAAGTCGCTTCCCGGGCACTGCGCCATCCCTTGGAGTTCCTCAGGGCTGAGGACATGGCGTGCGATGATCTCCATATCGCCGAACCCGGTTGCCTGTATTAGACCTAGATACGGTCCTTCCTCCATCGCTCCGCCCAGGCAACCAGCCCAGGTGCCCTGGAACCTCATTCTAAGGTCTGGCTCCAACTGGCATGAGGTAACTATGTCGGAGATTGCGATCCGCCCACCCGGCCTAAGCACCCGGAACGCTTCGCGGTAGACGGCTTCCTTGTCGGGAACCAGGTTGATGACACAGTTGGAGATGACGGCGTCCGCGCCACCGTTGGGTAAAGGCAGCGACTCAACGTTCCCCGGGGCAAGCTCCACGTTCTCCAGGCCGGACTCTTCAACACACAGCCTGGCGCGCTCAAGCATCTCCGGCGCGAAGTCCACGCCCAGTACCCTGCCACCTGGGCCGACCCGCCGGCCAGCAAGGATGAGGTCTATTCCACCCCCGCAGCCCAGGTCAGCAACTGTTTCCCCCTCTTGGAGCCTTGCAAACGAGGTCGGGTTCCCGCAGCCCCTGGAGAGGGCGAGGGCAAGGGGCGGGATAGAGGCCAACTCCTCCTCGGAGTAAAGCCCTTGGTCAGGAGCGTAGCCCGAACCGGGCTGTGCCTGAAGGCATCAAGGTGTCGCCCCATGTGCCAGCACTGCCACAGCAAAGCGGCCGTACCGTTCGCTGACCAACTGCTTAACTAGGTCGCTTTTCATGAGTCCCCGGCCCTCCTGGTAACGTTTGTTCGCATATTGTAGTAGATAATTGTCTATGTTTCCCATTTTGGCTGACCCCAGCCGAACCGATTGGAGGCCCGCATTTTAAGCACGCCTTGTGGGTGGGCGTCAATTTAAGATTCGGGGCATTATGGGCCCTGGGTCTAGGCCAACTTACGTATCCAGGACTCGATTCCGAAAACACCGATGCCTGAAGGGAATAAAAATAAGGTATTAGGAGTTGGAGTAGAGTGGAAAACGGTAGGATGGTGTTGGCGGCGTTAGGTTGTCCTAGTAGGCTGCGGGATGTCTGGACACAAGCGATTCCAGAAATTTCGAATCCCGATATTTACTCCCTATTCCGCCACTCGACGTAAGACCGGACGCCATACCCCAAGCCATAACGCCACAAGCATACTCAGAGCTGCACCAGCCGTGACGGCAACGGGCCAGGATATAGCATTGGCTGCCAAGGCCAAGGGCAATGCACCGAGATAATGGACGGCCGGCGCGAGTCCCAATATGCTCAATACCCGGCCGCGCAACTCAGCGGGCACATTAAGTTGAATCAAGGTGACCACCAATGGCACGAAAAACCCGAAACTCATCGCTCCCACGAACAATAATATTACCCAAGATACCCAGGGCCAAGGCGACCAGGCGAATAAAGTAAGGAACACGGATTGAAGTAGCACCGACGCCATGAGCAAACCCGCCTTGCGTCGGAAGTCCCCTAGCCCGGCCAGTATCAGATTTCCAAATAATGATCCCAGACCGACCGCCAACAATAGCAATCCGGTCCCACCTGCGCCGATCTCTAACACTTCTTGAGCAATAGCGGGCATCACCTGACGGAAGGACAACGCGAAAAACGCAAAAGCCAGAGTCATCCCAATGACAGTAAGCAGGATCGGAGTTGATCGGACGCATTGCAATCCGGCTCCTAATTCCGCCAGCAAATTAACCCCCTTGGCTGCGGATCTACGTGGTAATCCCGTGATAAAAAGCAGGAATCCGATCCCCGACAGATAAAGACCCGCATTAACCAATAGAGCTGGGCCTATCCCCACCAGTTCGATGATTCCTCCTGCTGCTGCCGGTCCTATGATCTGGCCGGTTTGATTAACCATGGTATGTAACGCGACAGCGTTCATCATGTCATCCCGCTCTACCAGGTCCCCTACTATGGCCTGGCGCGCCGGCATGTTCAGCCCTTGAATCGTTCCCAGGAGAAACACGACGGCGTAAACATGCCAGATATCCAACAGGTCACTGATCCTTAGGATGGCAAGAGCAAATATAAGGGTTGACACGCAAATGCGGGTGAGTATCAACAGCTTGAGCCGGTTCGCACGGTCGGCGATTACGCCGCCCAATAACGCGAACGGGATATTCGGGAGACCGAAGGCGAAGATTACCAATCCTAATTGGTAAGAAGACCCGGTAATGTCCAAAACTAGCCAGCCCAGGATAAGAAACTGCATACCTTGGGCCATGGCCTGGGTGGCGCCGTTTAGCCAAAACAAGCGGAAGTTTCTATGACGAAGGGCGCTGAATATCTGGAACCGCCGACTGAGCTTAGAGGTCTGTGATTGCACCACTAAATCTCAAGGGAATCCCAGATTCACAGGGTTCCAGATTAAATTGTGGTATCGCATCTGGGCGGTTCCGCGCTGTATCCGATATGGCAAAGGAGGTTAGACTAAATTGGGTATGCTGGTTCCCTGCTGGGTGGAGTTTCAATCGAAAATCTGTCTGGACTGCAATCGGAATTGGTAACATCGCGGCATAGCATACCATGCTGACAATCGGTTCCAGCCGCTCTTTGAGATTGGATATTTTGTGCGGTTATGGCTGCCTTGAAGCCCCACCCCGCAGGGCCTCAGAAGGTTTGAGCCTTAAGGCCGCCAAGGTAGCGAAGCCAACGGAGAGTACCGAACCAAAATTAAGTGGTATTTATGCGTAGGGGCACGATCAATTAATTCCCACGCACTACCCAAAAATCATTGGCCTGCTTGTCGAATTTGCCATGTCCCAACCTATCGTCGAGCCACACCCAGGATTTGTTCAACCACCGCCATTTAAAGTTCCTTATGAAGAAGCGAGGTACCGCATATCTTCTTAGGGGCGGCTTGGTCCATGCGCACCTGCGGACGCAGGTACTACAGGTGCTCCCGACACGGTTTTGGAAGGTCATGCACTTCTTGGCATCTACCTTCCAGGTAAACACTCCCGACGCATTGCTCTCATCCAAAGCCTCGAAACCGCGGTTGCCTGTCGTGATCGCTTGCGTACCGCACTTCGGGACACATTTCAAACATGCGTTGCAGAATTCAGTAATGCCCGAGTCTATCGCGCCTAAGGCCTCAAGCGGAAGGTCGGTGAATATCTTGGAGATACGGCAGCGTGCACCCACCTTAGGGTTGATCAACAGGCCATGTCTTCCTACCTGGCCAAGGCCTGCATCAACGGCCAGTGGGATGCTTAAGGCAGTGTCATTTGCTGCGGGGATGGCGTTGTACCCCAGTCCTCGTATGAACTCCGCTAGCATCCACAGAGTTGGCGCCATTCGGGCATATGCCAGAGTACTGAGGCCCTCAGTGAGCAGGGTCGGTGCATGATCCGTACCATCCACATCCTTACCCCATTCGTGCAGCAACACCACGACGTTGGTCATCTCTTTCGGGATAACCCGTGTCCCATCTTCAAGGCGAATAGGATGGTTGTACTGTTCGTAACCGGGTTCATCGGAGAACTTGATTGGGTAGTCCTTTTTCGTCTCCGAATCGAAGTAATGGGAGTACACCCAGCGGCGGTCCAGTTCGGCAAAGCCAACCTGGTCCGCTCCGAACAAATGAGCGGCCTTACGCACAACCTGGGAGGCCTCTTTAGGGGAAGTATCCGGTCGTCCCGTCGGCGACGGCTCCACCTTGGATTGCCATGCAGTAGCTGGAGCATCTGCCTGATTCTTTGAAAAGTCCATAAGAGATAGCAAGGAGTCTGCCGCGGAATCTAGGCTCCACGCAGTAGCCTCGAAACCGGCGCGTCCCTTGTCCGTAAGCTGCCGTTGCTTGACCTTTAGTTTGTCTCGTTCAGCCTTGGCTTGGGCGTCCCACACCATCTGTGAGCCCATATGGTCTCTCTGATTGAAACGAACGTACGATTCTTGCACTTGGTACATTTCAGCAGCCGTGACGCGGCCGTTTGTATCTGAATCCCCTTGCGACTGGGGTTTAGCATTCCGACGCAACTTGATGTTCATGCCACGGGACCTCCTATCGGTAACAGATTGTCACCTATTGGGTCTGATGGGCTCTTAGTGGACCTGGAAATTCTGAGCGAACCGAGTCCGAGTTTATGGTGTGGCCTGGAACCCGAAAAACGATTCTTCCGTCTAGAATCAGCAGTTTGTATTTTGGTTTTCGCTGGTCGTTCGAATTTGCCCGAAAAGTTGACGATATTATGACACGTATTATATGCGGTGCTGTGTTGCCGAAGACTTCTTGATTCCCGATTTTGCCCATTCTGGGATTGGCCGAGTGTGAAACCAGACTAGACGGGGAGTTTGACTCATTACAATCCCCCGTCTCCCCGTGCAATCTTTCAGGCATGAAACCGCCCCGGCATTGTTGTCGGGGCGTCAAATATGGGCTGTGGTGGAGACAGGGGAAGGTCAAACTCAGGAAGG
>Ga0209019_1001472_pt1 | contig 11745 bp, 9 predicted proteins | sample METZYME_3_300m_FD_187549 | JGI IMG/M metagenome (GOLD analysis project Ga0209019, IMG submission 187549) | Marine microbial communities from oxygen minimum zone in mesopelagic equatorial Pacific - METZYME_3_300m (SPAdes) (version 2) | ecosystem: Environmental > Aquatic > Marine > Oceanic | place... | reverse complement strand
CCTGGTCCGGCGGTTCGCCAGGCAGGGGATCGTGGCCGGTGGCGTCATCCCCGGCTACAGGGACCACCTCCGCGACATGTCCGCCGACGCATACGTCGACAAGGTCGTCGCCGGCGAGCTCCACGACCCGGCGCTCAGCTTCCAACTGGAGAACGGCTTCGAGGCCCTGGGCACCATTCCCGACTACATGGACGACGCCGCCGTTGGGGACAACGCCGTGCTGATCGTGTGGAGGAAGCCGGATCTGGCGGACACGGCCTGAGCGTCGACCCGGCAGACTGGCCGCATGTCCTCCCTCGAAGAGCGCCGAGCGCGTGGCGCACTCGGGCACCTCCGCATCGCCGACTTCAGCAGGGTCCTGGCCGGCCCGCTCGCCACGATGGTGCTGGGCGACCTAGGCGCCGATGTCGTCAAGGTCGAACAACCCGGGGTCGGAGACGACACCCGCACGTGGGGCCCGCCGTGGTGGGACGACGGCGACGGCCCGACCAGCACCTACTTCCTGACCCTCAACCGCAACAAGCGCTCCATCGCCCTCGACCTGCGCCGGCCGGACGACCTCGCGGTGGCCCGACGGATAGCCCTGGGCGCCGACGTCGTGGTCGACAACTTCCGACCAGGCACGATGGGGCGCTTCGATCTCGACCGTGAGTCGCTGGCCGCCGAAAAGCCGTCGATCATCACCTGCTCGATCACCGGCTTCGGCAGTTCCGGTCCCGGAGGCGACCTGGCCGGCTACGACTTCCTCATCCAGGCCATGAGCGGGCTCATGCACGTCACTGGCGAGGTCGACGGCGAACCCTCCAAGGTCGGATCGGCCGTGGTCGACAAGCTCACCGGCCTCTACGCAGCCATCGGCATCCTCGCCGCCCTCGAAGAACGGCGCGAGACGGGCCTCGGCCAGCATGTCGAGGTCTCCCTCATGCAGTCGGCACTGGCCGGGCTGCTCAACGTGGGCAGCGCCCACGTCGCCGCCGACGTCGACCCCGGCCGGCACGGCAACCGGCACCCCTCCATCGCCCCGTACGAGCCCTACCGCGCCGCCGACGGGATGGTTGCCGTGGCGGCTGCCAGCCCCGTGCTCTGGGAGCGCTTCGCCGACGTGCTCGGGCGACCCGAATGGTGCGACGACCCGAGGTTCGCAGACAACGAGGGCCGTGTCGCCAACGTCGAAGCGCTCGCCACCGAGGTCGAAGCGGTCCTGGTCGACGGTTCCGTCGAGGAGTGGGTTGGGCGACTGCAGGCTGCCGGCATCCCGGCCGGTCCGATCAACGACGTCCGTTCGGCGTTCGCCACCGCCGAAGCGCTCGGGCTGGACCCGGTGGACGTGCTCGGCGAGGGCGACGGAGCCTTCCGCTCGGTGCGCTCGCCGATGGGGCTCTCCGCCACTCCTCCCAGCGTCCGGCGCCCACCGCCCCGCAACGACCAGCACGGCGACGAGATCCGGGACGGCCTCGGCGACTGACCGCCGGTCAGCCCGAATGCGACGCCCGGAAGCGGGCGGGGGTCTCGCCGGCAAGCCGGGCAAACTGCCTCGTGAGGCCGGCCTGGTCGTAGAACCCGCAGGCGGCGGCGATCATGGCGATCGGGTCGTCGGTGCCGGTGAGCATCTCTGTGGCCCGTTCCACACGGACACGCAGGACGTACTGCGTGGCTGTCAGGCCGAACACCTTCTTCATCCGGCGCTCGAGTTGCGCCTCGGAGCAGCCGGCCGCCTCGGCCAGGTCGGCCACCCGAAGCGGCTCGTCGAGGTGGGCCTGGACGAGTTCCACGACTCGGGTCAGAGCCTCGAGGGCGATCCTCTCGTCGCTGGGAGTCGCTAGGTCGCGACTCACACTCACCAGTGCCGTGACCTCGCCGTCCTCCTCGATCGGCAACTTCACCGTGAGGTACCAGCCGAACGAGCCGTCAGGTCGCCGGATCAACTCGAGTTCGTCCCGGAGGGGCTCACCGCTGGAGAAGACGTTGCCGTCCTGCTCCTCGTAGCGCTCCGCCAGGGGTGCGGGGAAGAGGTCGGTCGCCCGTGCGCCGAGGACGTCGCGCTTCGACCGGCGACCCGACCTGCGGACGAAGGCATCGTTCACGGCGAGGTAGCGACCGTCGACGCCCTTCATGCAGAACATGACTTGGGGCAGCGAGTCGAAGAGTTCCAGCAGGGGCTGGATCGCCCCGGTCGACCCGTGATCAGGGGCGGGCAGGGCTGAATTGTCCGATTCGGACGTCATCAGGGCCCCGATCGTACAAGACGCTGGGCGGCCGCTCCCTCAGACTGTGGACATGCCCGAGACGACCGCTGCGTCTTCGCCGGAAGGCGCCTCTCTCGGCATCGACGCCGCTGATGCGGTCGACCGACTCGTCGAAGACGCCGTCGCCCTCGCAACCCGCTGGATCAACCTGGCCGCCGCCGACGAGACCCGCGGCGAACGGGCCCTCGGAGACCGACTCGCCCGACTCGTCGCCGACCCCGACGGGGTGGCCTTCACGATGCGCTTCGTCGACCGTGTGGCCCGCCACCGCGATGACCGGGCGGCCGCCCGCGAACTGGCCTGCCTCGTCGCCGCCGGCGAACTTCCCGGTTTTCTCGGACCATTCGACAGGTTGGCCCTCCGCATCGGCGCCCGCCTCGCTCCGCTGCTGCCGTCCCTGGTCATCCCACTGGCCCGGCGCCGGATGCGCGGCATGGTCGGCCACCTCGTCGTGGATGCCGAGCCCGAGAAGCGTCGAGCCCACCACGCCGAGCGCCGATCAGGGGGTTTCGCCCTCAACGTCAACCTGCTCGGCGAGGCCGTGCTCGGGGACCGGGAGGCCGAGCGACGCTTCGAGGAAACCCTCCGGCTGATCGAGGACCCCGAGGTCGACTACGTGTCGATCAAGGTCTCGGCCATCGCCAGCCAGATCAACCTCTGGGCCTTCGACCACACCCTCGGGCGCATCAAGGACCGACTCCGGGTGCTCTACCGGCGAGCGTCGGACACGTCGCCGCCCACATTCGTGAACCTCGACATGGAGGAGTACCGGGACCTCGAGCTCACCATCCGGGCGTTCACCGAGTTGCTCGACGAGTCTGACCTGTCCGGCCTCGAGGCCGGGATCGTCCTGCAGGCCTACCTGCCCGACTCCTTCGATGCCCTGCGACGGCTCACCGAGTGGGCGCAACGACGCCGTGCAACGGGAGGGGCCGAGATCAAGGTCCGCCTGGTCAAGGGCGCCAACCTGGCGATGGAACGGGTCGAGGCCGAGGTTCACGGCTGGGCCCAGGCGCCCTACACCACCAAGGCCGAGGTCGACGCCAACTACAAGCGCTGCGTCGACTGGGCGCTGCGTCCCGGACACGCCGACGCCGTGCGCATCGGCCTCGCCAGCCACAACCTCTTCGACGTGGCCTGGACCCACCTGCTGGCCGAACAACGGGGCGTCGCCGACCGGATCGAGTTCGAGATGCTCCAGGGCATGGCACCGGCCCAGGCGCGCTCGGTGCGCGACGCCTCCGACGGCCTGCTGCTCTACACGCCCATCGTCGGGCGGGCCGACTTCGACGTGGCGATCAGTTACCTGTTTCGACGCCTCGAGGAGAACGCCGCTCCCGAGAACTTCCTCCACCACCTCTTCACGCTCCGACCCGGAACGCCGGAGTTCGCCGAACAGGCCGACCGCTTCCGCGAGTCCGTGACCATGCGCTGGGCCGTCGGCACGGCACCCCGCCGCGGGGCCGAACTCGTCGAGGTACCGGAGATCGGCTTCGCCAACCAGCCCGACACCGACCCCTCGATGGCCTCGACCCGGACGTGGTTGGCGTCGCTGTCCGACCGACGACCCGCGCCGACGGCGACGTCGGCCACCACCTCGGTGGCCGAGATCGAGGCCACGGTCGCCGGGGTGCGAGCTGCACAGGTGGCCTGGTCGGCCCGATCGGCGTCCGAGCGCCGCCAGGTCCTGCGCCGGGTGGCCGATGAACTCATGGCCCGCCACGACGACCTGCTCGTGACCATGGCGCACGAGGCCGGCAAGACCCTTCCAGAGGCCGACCCGGAGGTCAGCGAGGCTGTCGACTTCGCCCGCTGGTACGCCGAGCGCTGCCTCGAACTCGAGCGGGTCGCCGCTGCCGAGTTCACGCCGCTCGGCGTCGTCGCCGTCGTCCCGCCGTGGAACTTCCCGGTCGCCATCCCATGCGGGGGTGTGGTCGCCGCCCTCGCCGCCGGCAATGGCGTCGTCTTCAAGCCGGCGTCCCGGACCCGACGGTGTGCTGAGATCGTGGCCGAAGCCTGCTGGGCCGCCGGCGTGCCCACCGACCTGCTCCGCTTCGTCCACACGGCTGACGCCGACGTGAAGCGGCGCCTCGTCACCACCGCCGACGGTGTCATCCTCACGGGAGGTGTCGAGACGGCCGACCTGTTCCGTTCATGGAGGCCCGACCTGCGACTCTTCGCCGAGACCAGCGGCAAGAACGCCCTGGTCGTCACCCCCAGCGCCGACCTGGACCTCGCCGCCGCCGACCTGGTGCGGTCCGCCTTCTGCCACCAGGGCCAGAAGTGTTCGGCCGCCAGCCTCGGGATTCTCGTCGACAGCGTCGCCAACGACGAACGGTTCCTCCGGCAGGTTGTCGACGCCGCCGCCTCACTGGTCGTCGGCCCCGCCACCGACCCGGCGACCACCTTCGGGCCGCTGATCGGTCCTGCCACCGGGAAGCTGGCCGACGCCCTCACCACCCTCGCCCCCGGCGAGCACTGGCTCCTCGAGCCCCGCCGACTCGACGACGAGGGTCGTTGCTGGACCCCGGGCATCAAGGCCGGCGTGGCGTCCGGTTCGGCCTTCCACCACATCGAGTGCTTCGGCCCCGTGCTCGGCCTGATGGCCGCTCCCGACCTCGACACCGCCATCGACCTCCAGAACGCCGTCGACTACGGCCTCACCGGCGGCATCCACACACTCGACCCTGCGCAGGTCGACCACTGGCTCGAACGGGTCGAGGTTGGCAACGCCTACGTCAACCGACCGATCACCGGCGCCATCGTCCGGCGCCAGCCCTTCGGCGGCTGGAAGCGCTCCTCGATCGGACCCGGCGCCAAGGCCGGCGGCTACGACTACCTGCTCCAACTCGGCACCTGGCGGCCGATCGGAGTGGCCGCCGACCTGGCTGGCCACGTGTCCGACGACGATCGCTGGTGGGCCGAGCACTACGGCGTCGGGCACGACCCCAGCGGCCTGTCCTGCGAGGCCAACGTGCTCCGCTACCGGCCACACCCGGACGTGATCGTCCGCATCGGCGATGGCGCCACCGACGCCGAGGTCGCCCGTGTGCTCGCCGCCGCCCGGCGCTGCGGCATCAAGCCGCGGGTGAGTCGGATGGCCGACGAGGATGACGCCGCCTTCGCCGCCTCGCTGTCCGACCACCGGTTCGGTCGCATCCGTGTCGTCGGCACCCTCGCCGACGACGTTCGTCGGGCTGCCATCGCCGCCGAGGTCGACCTGGTCGACGAGGCCGTGACGGCCTCCGGCCGCCTCGAGCTGCGTTGGTACCTTCGGGAGCAGGCCATCAGCCGGACGCTCCATCGCTTCGGGAACCTAGTGGGCGCCGAAGGAGGATGAACGTGGCGATCGAGAGCCTGCTGATCGACACCGAGAACGACGTCCTGGCCGCCCAGCGCTGCGGCCTCACCGGCGTGCTGGTGCACACCGCCAAGTACCTGCCCGAGGCCGTGGCGTCGGCCTCCGGCACCCCGGACGTGGTGCCGGAGGCCTTTGCCGACGTCCCCGCACTGCTCGACGCCTGAATCGTCAGGGTTCGAGCGCCGTCGGTAGCGACAGGCGGACGGTGCGGCCGCCCTCGACCTGGATGACCTGGCCGGTCACGAAGCCGGCGTCGGGCGAGGCCAGCCAGAAGGCCGTGGCCGCCACGTCGGCGGGTTCGCCGATCCGTGCGATCGGGTGCAGGCGTGCCAGGTCGGCGACCACCTGGTCGCGGTCGGGGTGGCGTTCGACGTAGGACCGGTTCAGGTCGGTGTCGATCCAGCCCGGGGCGATGGCGTTGCAGCGGATCCCGATGGGGCCCAGGTCGACGGCGAGGGCGCGGGTCAGGGCGTGGACGCCGCCCTTGGAGGTGGCGTAGGCGGCGTGCAGGCGGTTGGCGGCCAGGCCCTCGATCGAGCCCATGTTGATGATCGAAGCGTCCTCCCGGCCCTCCATGAGGGGGACGAGGTGCTTGGCCATGAGGAACGGGCCGCGCAGGTTCACCGCCATGGTGAGGTCCCACTCGGCCAGCGACTCCTCGGTGATCGACCGTTCCGCCATGATCCCGGCGTTGTTGACCAGCACGTCGACGCCGCCGTGCCCGGCTTCGACCGACTGGGCGAACTCGAGCACGGAGGTCTCGTCGGTGACGTCGAGGGGCACCCACTCGTGGCGTCCGGCAACGTCGATGCCGGAGCCGACCTCGCCGGGGTCGGTGAGGTCGCCGATCACGACCGTGGCCCCTTCGGCGGTGAAGCGGTCCACGATCGCCCGGCCGATGCCCCGGGCGCCGCCTGTGACGACGGCGATGCGGCCCTGCATGGGGCCCTGTGCCCGGTCGTCGTGGCTGCTCACCTCGCCGTGTACCCCCCGTCGATCGAGATGTTGGCGCCGGTGATGTGGCGGGACCGATCGTCGGCGAGGAAGGCCACCAACTCGGCCACCTCCGACCCGTCGGGGATGCGGCCCTCGGGGATGTCGGGCAGGTTCTTGGCGCGGACCTCTTCGACCGTGCCGGATCCCTCGGAATAGAGCATCCGGGTGTCGACGGCCCCGGGGCACACGGCATTCACCCGGATGCCCTCGGCGGCGTGGTCGAGGGCCATCGCCCGGGTGAGGTTCGTGACGGCCCCCTTCGAGGCGCAGTAGGCGGCCAGGCCGGCCCCACCGACCAGACCGTTGGTGGAGCTGATGTTGACGATCGTTCCGCCGCCTGCCGCCCGGATGGCGGGCAGGGCGGCCCGGCTGGCCCGGAACAGCCCGTCGACGTTGGTCGACATGACGCGGTGCCACTCGTCGTCGGTCGTGCCTTCGGCGTCGGAGCGGGTGATCACGCCGGCGGCGTTGACCAGCACGTCCAGGCGGCCGTGTGCGGCGACCGTGGCGGCCACGGCGGCATCGCCGTAGTCCGGCTCGGCCACGTCACCGAGGGCGGTGGTGGCCGTGCCACCGCCGGCGGTGATCTCGTCGACCACCTCGGCGGCCCGCTCGGCGCTGCGCCCGCCCACGACCACGGCGAATCCGTCTGCGGCCAGGCGGAGAGCACAGGCACGGCCGATGCCCGACGTGGCCCCGGTGACCAGTGCGACGCGCTGTGCCATTGCTGCCTTCCCCTACATCTCGCGTCCGGCCTGCAACTGCAGGCGACGGGCGTACATCCTGACACCCCAGCCGAGGACCGGTGCCGGGAGGTTCCGGTTGGGCCTGCCCATGGCCAGCATCGTGTCGAGCAGGTCCGAACCCTCGTCGCAGGCCATCTCGGCGACGAGTCTGCCGCAGATGGTGCCGCGACTGATCCCCGTGCCGTTGTGGACGAGGGCGCCGAGGAGGCCGTCGCCCAGCCTTCCGAAGAGCGGCTGGCCGTTGCGGGCCATCGAGAGGGCGCCGCCCCACGTGTATTCGAAGGGCACCTGGGCGAGCTCGGGGAAGCGCCGCTCGAAGGACCGCCGATGCGCCCGTCCGGCCCGCTCCCTCGCACGGCCGTCGATCCGGGACCGCCGGCTATAGCTGTAGACGTTGCGGACGAGGACCCGTCCGTCGTCGAGGCGACGCACGGTCGTGCCCGACGGGTCGGCGGGGATGACGCCCCAGGTGCGGTTGCCACCGATCGACGCCGACTCTTCGTGGGTGAGTGGGCGGGTCATCGATCCCCAGGTGATGACCGGGATGAGGCGGCCCCGGGCGATGCCGAACCCCTCGGCGAAGCCGTTGTTGGCGAGCACCAGCTCCGGCGTGCGAACCGTGCCGCCTTCGGTGTGGAGTTCGTGCGGTGGCCCGAGGTCGATGCCCGTCACCGGTGACTCCTCGTGGAGTGCGATGTTGGCCGGGAGGTTGTCGGCCAACCCGCGTACCAGCGCCGCCGGCTGCATCTGGACGGTGCCGGCGGTGTGCAGCGAGCGCCGGTAGAAGTCGATGCCCAGGCGGTCGACCGTGGCCGCCTCGTCGAAGACCTCGTAGGGCTCGTCGATGCGGTCGAGGGAGTCGGCGAAGTGCTCGAGGTGGCGAATCCCTTTGGCGGTGCAGGCGGCGTGCGTCTTGCCGGCCCACTTCCACCCGCAGTCGATGCCGTGCGCCGCCACGGCCGATCCGAGGTACTCCTGCCCGGCCCGGTTGAGGCCGATCTGGCGCCGTTCGTGCTCCGCCGTGTCGCCGAACCCCTTGGCCCGCAGGTTGTGGGCGTGGTCGATGGCGAAGCCCGACGAGCGGCCGGCGGCGTTGTTGCCGACCAGTCCGGCCTCGAGTAACACGATGGAGGCGTCGGGCCTCAACTCGCCGAGCCGGCGTGCGGCGGCCAGGCCCGTGAAGCCGGCACCGACCACGACCACGTCGGCATCGACCCGACCCGACAGGGGGGCTGTCGGTGGCCGCTCCGGGAGGGTCTCGAACCAGCCGTTGTCGCGGTCGTATCGGGGGAGGAGGGTGACCGCGCCCAATCAGGCGCCCCGCTTCACGAGAGGTCCATCCAGATGGTCTTGAGTTCGGTGTACTGCTCGTGGGCGGCGATGGACTTGTCCCGGCCGCCGAACCCCGACTGCTTGAACCCGCCGAACGGCGTCGTGATGTCGCCCTCGCCGTAGCAGTTCACGGACACGGTGCCGGCCCGCAGGGCGCGTGCTGCCAGGTGGGCGGTCCGCAGGTCGGAGGTGTGGATCGTGGCGGCCAGGCCGTAGTCGGTGTCGTTGGCGATGCGGATCGCCTCTTCCGGCGAGTCGAAGCAGGTCACGGCCAGGACAGGACCGAACACCTCCTCGCGGGCGAGGCGGCTGTCGGGGTCGACGCCGGTGAAGACGGTGGGTTCGACGAACCAGCCGCCGCTCTCCTGGCGCACCCGATTGCCGCCCAGTACGCACGACGAGCCGGACTCGTGGGCGTCGGAGATGTGGCCCAGGACCTTGTCCATGTGGGCCTCCTCGATCATCGAGCCGACCGTGGTCTCGGGGACCAGCGGGTCGCCGACCATCCAGTCTCCGCTCCGCTCGGAGATGCGCTCCAACAACTCCTCCTCGACCGACCGGTGCACGATGAGCCGGGAGTTGGCCGAGCAGTTCTGGCCGGCGTTCCAGAAGATGCCTTCGCAGATGCCCGTGGCGGCCTGGTCGAGGTCGTCGGCGTCGGCCATCACGATCACGGGGCTCTTGCCGCCGCACTCGAGGAGCACCTCCTTGAGGTTCGAGCGGGCCGAGTACTCGAGGAACATGCGTCCCACCTCGGTCGAGCCGGTGAACCCCACGCAGTCGACATCGGGGTGCAGGCCGACTGCGGCGCCGGCGGTCTCGCCGAAGCCCGGCACCACGTTGAAGACGCCGTCGGGGATGCCGGCCTCGATGGCCAACTCCGCGATCCGGATCGTGGTGGTCGAGGTCTGCTCGGCGGGCTTGACGATGCAGGTGTTGCCGGCGGCGAGGATCGGCCCGATCTTCCAGCCGGCCATCATCAGTGGGTAGTTCCACGGCAGGACGGCACCGACCACGCCGATCGGCTCGCGCACCACCATGCCGACGAAGCCGCTTCCGGACGGCGAGAGCTGGTCGTAGATCTTGTCGCAGGCCTCGGCGTGCCAGCGCATCGTCATCACCAGGTCGGGAAGGTCGACTCCGGCGCAGTCGCTGATCGGCTTGCCGGCCTCGAGCGACTCCATGACGGCCAACTCGTCGGTGTGCGCCTCGACCAGCGAGGCGAACCGGAGCAGCAGCAACTTGCGGTCGGCCGGAGCGAGGCGCCCCCACGGCCCGTCCTCGAAGGCGGTACGAGCGGCGGCGACGGCGCGGTCGACGTCCTCGGCGTCGCATTCGGCGACCTCGGCGAACGGCTGTCCGGTGGCGGGGTTGAGAGACGTGAAGGTCCTGCCACTGGCGGCCTCGACACTTCGTCCGCCGATGACAGCCCGGGTCGGCGGGGCGATGGTCTCGGCCAGGGCGGCCGCGTTGGCGAGGGCGATGGTCATCGGGGGCTCCTGTCCGTCATCTGTGGCTCCTTCCTACACCGGCCCGATCCGTCATCCGGACCAGCCAGTCGCGTTCGTCGTCCCATTCCCGGTACACGAGCCGTTCCCGGTCGACCCGGTTGACCGGCAGCGTCGACAGGGCGGCCTGGAGGGCCACCCGCCCCTGCCGGGTCATCGGCAGCACCGGACGGCGACAGGGACCCAACGCACGGCCGACCATGTTGGCGGCGGTCTTGACCGCCGAGTTGTACTCGGCCTCGACCCCGTTGTCCCAGAAGAAGAGGTTGGCCGGCAGCATCCGGGCCCACAGGTCGAGCGCCTCTGAATGGCGGCCGGAGGTGATCATCTCGTAGAGCTGGACGCACTCGTGGGGCATGACGTTGGCGGCTCCCCAGATCCAGCCGGGACAGCCGGCCAGCAGTGCCCAGGGCGCCAGCGGGTCGGCTCCGGCAAGCACGTTGCCGCCGATGCCGAGCAGTTGCTGGATGCGGACCATGTCGCCGGTGCTGTCCTTGATGTAGTCGATGTTCTCGACGGCGATGAGTTTCCGGTACAGGTCGGGTGTGATGTCGAAGCCGGTCTGGGCGGGGATGTTGTAGAGCACGATCGGGGCGTCGATGGAGGCCGCCAACTTCTCGTAGTGGTGGCGCACTCCCCGCTCGAAGGGCCCCTCGAAGTAGGGCGGCAGCACCATCACTGCGTTGGCTCCCAGGTCGATGGCTGCCCGGGAGTTCTCGATGGCGTCGACGGTCGTGATCGCCGAGGTCTGGCAGACGACCGGGATTCGGCCGGCCACCTGTTCGATCCCGACCTCGAAGATCCGGCGCTTCTCGTCGGTGGACAGGAAGGCGAACTCGCCGGTGCCGGCGGCCAGGACGAGTCCGTGGATCCCGGCGTCGACGAGGTACTCGATGTGGTCGCCCAGCCGGCCTTCGTCGAGCGACTCGCCCGAGTCGTCGAATGGGCTGCTCATCGCGGCGCAGACGCCGTGCAGCAGGGGCGGTTCCGGAAGTCGGCCGTTGGTCGTCATGTCGGTCTCCTCTTCGGTTCGATCAGCGGACGGTGTCGGGAAGCTCGGCGTCGCGGCGCGCCACGAAATCCTCGAGCTCGGCGGCCACGTCGTCGGGCAGCGCGGGCTCCTCGTAGTCGTCGAGCATCTGGCGGCACTTGGCGACTGCCCGCTCCTCGGCGCTGAGTGCGCCCTCGGCCAGCCACTGCTCGTAGTTGTCGCTGTTCATCATCTCGGGCATCGAGAACGCTGTCTGGAAGTTGGCGAGCGTGTGGGCGGTGCCGAGGAAGTGGCCGCCCGGCGGCACCTCGCGCATCGTGGCGAGCACCTCGTCGAGGTCGTCGAACGACGGGCCGCTGTTGAGTCGGTACATCATCTCGAGTTGTTCGCTGTCGAGAACCCACTTGGCGTAGCTCTGGCACATGGCGCTCTCGAGGTAGCCGGTGGTCGAGAGCACGAAGTTGGTGCCGGCCATGAGCACGCCGTACATGTTGCGGGCGGCCTCGTAGCCGGCCTGGGCGTCGACCATCTTGGAACTGGTGCACGAGCCGCTGCATCGTGACGG
>Ga0209019_1001470_pt1 | contig 11750 bp, 9 predicted proteins | sample METZYME_3_300m_FD_187549 | JGI IMG/M metagenome (GOLD analysis project Ga0209019, IMG submission 187549) | Marine microbial communities from oxygen minimum zone in mesopelagic equatorial Pacific - METZYME_3_300m (SPAdes) (version 2) | ecosystem: Environmental > Aquatic > Marine > Oceanic | place... | reverse complement strand
CGATGATCATCATCAGCCCGGCGAAAAGCGTGGTGTCCACGGAGAACTTGCCGTTCGAAGCAGACATTCTGACACCCGAGGGGCAGGAAGAAGTGCAGGCCTACGTAAGCCGGATCGAAGTGACCGGCCAGGAGCCCGTGCGAGGAGCCGGGGGGAACTTGATCTACCTGGGCGATCCGCCGCAGCTCTCAAACCTCCGGTGGATTCCGTGGCTTCAGGCCAGCGGGCTCACGCTCACGGCGCTCATCGGATTCTTGGTCATCCGGTACCAGCGGAGTGCTGAGCAGGACAAGGCCTGGACGGCCATGGCCAGGGAGCTGGCGCACCAGCTCGGCACGCCTATCTCCTCCCTCAAGGGATGGCTGGAACTCATGGGTCTTCCGGATGATGAAAGACCCGAGGGGGTGAAATCCGATACGGTCGCCATGGGGATCGAGAGAGACCTGGTCCGTCTGGAGCGCATCAGCCACAGATTCGAACTCATCGGTCGAGATCCGGACCTAGAGATCCTCGACATCCGAGAAGTAGTGCGAGATCTGGAGCAGTACCTACAAGCTCGATTGCCGCGCCTCGCTTCGGAAGTGCTACTGGTCGTGGATGTCCCGAAGGACATGCCCGAGATTCTGGGGAGTGAGGTACTTCTCTCGTGGGCCCTCGAAAACTTGGTGAAGAATGCCCTCGACGCGCTGGCCGGAAGAGGTGGAGAGATCCGGCTCAAAGTCAGGGAAGGTCCGTACGGTTGGCTGCACCTTCGCGTCCACGACACGGGTCCGGGAGTCGATCCGGAATTGAGCGACAAGATCTTCGATCCGGGCGTGAGCGGAAAGGCCCGGGGTTGGGGGGTGGGTCTCACGCTGTCACGTCGGATCATTGAAGTGACGCACAAGGGGCATATCTTCCTGCTCAATAGCGAGGGAGAGGGGGCCACTTTCGACATCCGGCTTCCGACGGCGCAGGCGTGACCAGGGTCTAACCCAGGACAAGTCTCCGCCTAGAATCAGTCATGGCCGGTCATGCCCAACACTTCATCTGAAGCATACCTGGAGCAGCTGAACCAGGAACAGCGAGAAGCCGTGGACCACTTCGAGGGTCCTTTGCTGGTCCTGGCGGGGGCGGGATCGGGCAAGACTCGCGTCCTCACTACACGAATCGCCCATCTCATTCATGAAAGAGGCGTCCCGCCGGACCGAATCCTGGCGGTCACCTTCACTAACAAGGCCGCGGGTGAGCTACGAGACCGAATCTCGGGTCTACTGGAGGAGGCGCCCAAGGGCATGTGGACCGGGACGTTCCATGCGCTCGGAGCGCGCATATTGCGGCGCCATGCGCCGCTCCTCGGGTGGAGTAATACGTTTACGATTTTCGACGCCGAACAGAGCCTCAAATTGATCAAGAGGACGACGGAGGATATGGGTGTGGACACGCGCCGCTGGAACCCCAAGGCGATTCGCGGCCACCTCAGTAGTGCCAAGAATCAGCTCATCGGTCCGCAGCAGTTCGTCGAGGAGAACGCTGACGGTTTCGACATCTTCGCACAGAATGTGGCCAAGATTTATCCGGCGTATCAGAAATCGCTTTTAGCCCAGAATGCCTTCGACTTCGATGACCTGTTGATGAAGCCGGTTGAACTGTTTGAGTCGAACGCTGAGTTGCTGGCGATGTATCGGAGTCGCTTCCTCTTCCTTCTCGTGGATGAATATCAGGATACGAATCGAGCCCAGTTCCGTTTTGTGGAGCTTCTGGCGTCCGAACACCGAAACCTCATGGTCGTCGGGGATGACGATCAGAGTATTTACGGCTGGCGCGGCGCGGACGTCCGAAACATTCTCGACTTCGAGACGGCGTTTTCGGGCGCCCACACTGTCCGCTTGGAGCGAAACTACCGGTCCAGCCCTGTGATCCTATCTGCGGCGAACGCCGTCATTGCGGAGAACGTCGATCGTAAGGGTAAGACACTTCGCACCGATCGGATCGACGGCGAACGAATCACATTGGTCACCACCTCCGGCGAGACGGACGAAGCCCGCTGGATCGCCGACCAGATCGAGGCCGGTTTGACCGAAGGGCCGGGACTGGCCTACCGGGAGATGGCGATCCTCTATCGCACCAACGCGCAATCACGCGCTCTGGAGGACGTGTTTCGACGGCGCGGCCTACCCTACCAAATCGTGGGCGGTGTGCGCTTCTATGAGCGCCGGGAGATCCAGGATGTTCTGGCGTACCTGAGGCTCATTTCGAATCCGTTGGATGCGGGTGCGTTCGAGAGGGTTGTGAACTATCCCAGGCGAGGGATCGGCAATACATCGCTGGATCGGCTCTCCACCTGGGCCAAGGCTGAAGGGATCAGCCTTCTGGCGGCGGCGGCCCGGGCTGATGAGGCGCCGGATGTTCCCAAGGGAGGTGTGAGGGGTCTCATCGCCTTCGCTGGCTTGGCCCAGAAGTATTCTGCTCACGCATCCCAGATGGGGGTGGGGGAATTGTTGGAGGCCCTGGTGGAGGAGCTGGACGTTTTCCGGCACCTTGCGGACGAAGGGCCGGAAGGAGAGGATCGAGCGGACAACGTCCGGGAGTTGATTGCCGGCGCGCTGGACTACAACAGCGAGCTTCAGGAAGACCTCGAGAGCGAGACACTGGATCACTTCACGGAATTGGACTTGTTCCTTCAACAGGTGGCACTGGTGGCCGATGTGGACCGCCACGATCCGGATGCTTCAGCGGTTACATTGATGACCCTGCACAATGCCAAAGGCCTCGAGTTTCCGGTCGTGTTCATCTCCGGCCTCGAGGACGGGCTCTTCCCGCTTGGCCGTGCGTACGATAATCCGTCTGAACTCGAAGAGGAGCGGCGTCTGTTTTACGTTGGAATTACCCGGGCTGAGAACAAACTGTACCTGACCCATGCCCGTCGCCGCCGCCGCGCCGGTGAGGTCATGTACGGTCGCTTGTCGCCGTTCGTCGACGCGATTCCCGGGCACCTTGTCGAGAAGGTCACAACAGCGGTCGCGGACGAAAGCCATGGTTATGCTGGTCGCCGAGCCGTCCGTCCGGACTCAAGCAGATCGATCGACCTCGGCATACAGGACGACGATCTCGACTTCGACACGGGACTCAACCAGGATCTGCCACGTTTTGTGAAGGGTGAGGCGGTTGTGCACGACACTTTTGGTCCGGGGACCGTCGGCGAGGTCGTGGGTTTCGGCCGAGATCTGAAAGTTACTGTCCACTTCGATAGCGTCGGCACGAAGCGGCTCCTCGTCCGGTACGCCGGTCTTCGCCGCGACTTCGACTGAAGGGACGTATCGTGTCGATCACCCGAGAAGAAATCCTCCAGATCGCGAATCTGGCTCGACTGCGACTTACGGACTCGGAGTCCGAGGCCCTTTCACATGATCTGAGCCAGATTCTCGAATACGTCGATACGCTGGCCTCCCTACAGGGGCCCGAAGGCGAGCGAGTCGCCTTGGGACCGCCAGAAGCTCCGGAGCGGCCGGCCGACCAGATTCCGCCCGACCCGATGGCGCATCCGCCCGCCGGTTTCGCTCCCGAATTCAAAGACGGATTTTTCGTGGTTCCCTCCCCACCGTCGCTTGGTGAGTCGGACGATCCGGGGGGCTCTCGATGAGTGACATTGCCTCCATAGCCGAGGCCGTCCGGAGTGGGCAGGTGGACTCGACCGAGCCGGCGAGAGCCGCCGTCGCCCGGCTTCATGAGCAGAACGGTGGGCCCCAGGGATTGAACGCATTCCTCGCCGCTCTGTCGAGTGCCGAGGCCGCGGCACTCGAGGTCACCGGGGATCCGGGACGGCTCCGCGGCGTGCCCATCGCAGTGAAGGACAACATGACAACTGTGGGATTCCCCACGACCTGCGGGTCGAAGATTCTGGAGGGTTACCAGTCTCCGTACGAAGCGACGGTGGTTCGGCGACTGCGGGAGGAGGGGGCCACGATCGTAGGGAAGACCAACCTCGACGAATTTGCCATGGGTTCTTCGACCGAGAATTCGGCCTACGGGCCCGTTCGCAATCCACGTGATCCTGCCCGTGTGCCCGGTGGAAGTTCCGGTGGATCTGCGGCCGCCGTTGCGGCGGGTATCGTCCCGGGGGCTCTCGGATCGGACACAGGGGGGTCGGTTCGGCAGCCAGCTTCCTTTTGCGGGGTAGTGGGGATCAAGCCGACATATGGGCGGGTGAGCCGCTATGGGCTCGTCGCCTTCGCCTCCTCTCTTGATCAGGTCGGCATGTTTGGCAGCACGGTGGCTGATGCGGCCGAACTCCTTCAGGTCGTGGCTGGCCACGATCCGCGGGATTCCACCTCCGTTGACAGGCTCGTACCGGACTTCTCGGACGAGCGCGACACCGGCGCGGAGGGCCTGGTGGTGGGAGTACCCACCCAATACTTCGGGGACGCGCTGGAAGCTGGCGTGCAGGCGCGCTGCCGGGCTGCCCTCGACGCGTTGGAGGCTCGTGGATCCCGAATTCGTGAGGTGTCTCTCCCGAACACGCCCTACGCTCTGTCAGCGTACTACGTGATCGCCATGGCCGAGGCGTCAAGCAACCTCTCCCGTTTCGATGGCGTGAGGTACGGCCTCAGGGACAGCGCGGGGGAAGATCTTGGCGCAATGTATGAGAGAACCCGCACGGCCGGGTTCGGACCGGAGGTAAAACGTCGGATTCTTCTAGGGACGTTTGCTCTCACTGCGGGCTACCACGATCAGTACTATGGGCGCGCCCAGCGTGCACGAAGCCTGGTGTCCACCGACTTCGAGACGGCCTTCGGCGAAGGCGTCGACGTTCTTTTCACCCCCACCTCGCCGACCGTTGCCTTTCCGTTGGGCGAGCGCGTCGAGGACCCACTTCAGATGTACTTGGCCGATGTCTTTACTGTCACGGCCAACCTCGCCGGGCTCCCGGCTATCTCCGTTCCGGTCGGTACCTCCGATGGACTCCCAGTGGGTGGCCAGCTGATCGCCCCGAAGTGGGGAGAGTCAACGCTCTTCCGTGCAGCTTTCGCTTTGGAAGGCGCTATGGAGAACCGGGATCGAGATGAGTAAAACGGGATGGCGATTGGGGAGGGAGGGCGAATGACATGGGAGTTGGTGATCGGCCTGGAGGTGCACGTGCAACTCCGCACGGCCGAAAAGCTTTTTTGCTCGGATAGGACCGCTTTCGGTGCTGAACCCAACAGCCAGGTATGTCCGGTCTGCCTGGGCCTTCCCGGGGCCTTGCCAGTGCTCAATGGCGAAGCGGTCGATCTGGCGATCATCGCGGCGCTCGGTCTGGCTTGCCAGGTGCACGAGGTGAGCGTCTTCGCACGGAAGAGCTACTTCTATCCCGATCTCCCGAAGGGGTATCAGATCACGCAATTCTCCGAACCGCTGGCCACCGAGGGGATTGTTTCGGTGCGATCTGATGGCGAGACACGGCCGATCCGAATTCGTCGCATTCACCTCGAGGAGGACGCGGGGAAGTCGATTCATGATCGTGTTCCCGACGGAACGGCGGTGGACCTCAACCGAACCGGTACACCTCTCATCGAGATCGTGACCGAGCCGGATCTGCGCACGCCGGCGCAAGCCAGGACTTTCCTTCAGGAACTCAAGCGCACGCTCGAATACCTGGATGTCAGTGACTGCAACATGGAAGAGGGCAGCCTCCGAGTCGACGCCAATGTGTCGCTGCGAGCGGACGGTAGCGATGAGTATGGCGTGAAGACGGAAGTCAAGAACCTCAACTCCTTTTCGGCGGTAGAGCGTTCCGTTGTGGCCGAAGCCAAACGGCAAACCGGGATCCTCGACGCCGGTGGAAAGATCGTTCAAGAGACCCTGCTTTGGGACGAGCGAGACGGGACGCTGCGGTCGATGCGGTCCAAGGAAGAGAGCCACGACTATCGTTATTTTCCGGACCCCGACCTCCCACCCCTCAGGTTCGACCCAGAGCGGGTCCGCCTCTTGGAGAGCGAACTCCCCGAACTCCCGGCCCATCGGATCATACGGCTGATGGAGGAACACGATCTCGATGGCCGTGACGTAGAGGTCCTCATCGCCACGCGTTCACTGGCCGACTATTTCGAGGCCCTTGTAACGGTTGTGGGTGACGCAAAGGCCGCGGCTAATTGGGTGAAGGGCCCCCTCCTGAAGGAGGCCAACCGCCTTCAACTGCCGGTCGACGATTTGGGGATAACTCCGGGGGACTTGGGAGATCTAATCGGGCTGGTCGAAGACGGCACGGTCTCGGGCAGCATGGGCCGGAAAGTTCTCGGTCAGATGATCGATTCGGGAAAAATAGCAAGGGAGATCATCGAGAAGGGGGGGTTATCACAGGTCCAGGATTCCGATGAACTCACCGCGTGGGTGGACTCCGTGATGGAAGAGAACCCCGAGGAAGTCGACCGGTACCGATCCGGAGAAACACGGCTCATGGGTTACTTCGTGGGCCAGACGATGCAGAAATCGCTGGGTCGTGCCGATCCTAAGGCGCTTTCGGCGCTACTCCGCGGTCGGTTGGATCAATAGAGCGTTTGATGGGTCAGAGTCGCCTGGCTGGTCGGGGCCGTCGAGCTAATCCCACCGAGGCCAAGAAACGAGGTCGTTCTCCGGGAAGGGGAAGAGCTCGTCGGCGCTCTCATGAAGGTACTCCACGTCCACCGCACCCCCTCGCGCCAACGCCAGGCGCCGCACTTTGCTCTCGGCAATGTTCGGCCAAGTCCCACGGAATTTTCTTGCCTCCCATTGGAGACGAGCGCCCTTGCTGGACGCGATGAACGCGTCATACTGGGTGCCACGCACACGACGCTCCAGTCGATACCCCTGCGCTGTATAAGCGCTAGTCCGCTGGGCTCATGCTCTGTCCAGGCGGCATCGATTCCGACTATAGCTCGAATCATCCCGAAGCATCCCCGCCCCGAAGCGACTCCGGGCTTGGGAGAATCCAGGCCAAAGCTACCTCAAGGGCGGAGGTGATCTTCACGCTCTTCTCCGGCCATCGCCTCGCCCACCTCATCTTCTACCTGGTCTTCTCCCTCGTCGCCGGCTTCGGAGTCGTCGCCCCCCTCGAGCGGTGCCGGCTCTTGTGGGGCTCCTCCCAGGGCGGCTCCTACCACATTCCCGCCAACGCTCTTCGCTCCGGCCCGAACGCCCCGTACGAGGGCAGCTGTATCGAGCAGAACCGATTCGGCCTCATCCTGTACCACGTCCATTAGGGCGTTGAATTCCTCGACACGCTCTTCCATTCGCTCGGAGGCCTCTCCCAGACGATCGGACAGACCGGATACCGACGTGTGTACCTTCTGCACGTCCTGGCGTACGAGGGCCGTCACATACTCCACGTTTTCTGCCGCGACACGTGCGCGATCCGTGACCGGTCCGACGTGTCGTTGGAGCGACCCGAGCAGTCTCTTGAACTGTACGAGAAACAGGAGAACGATTACCAGGAGTATGACCGAGGTCGCGGCGATTACCACGGTCGAGACCTCAGCCGCGACCTGAAGCGCATTCGGTGCGGTGCTTGCTGCCGCTTGTAATGGAAGAACTGAAATGGAAAGCAAACGAATCATCATCCCAAAAGATAAAGGCTCAAGACGCGAATGTCCTAGTGCCCTCCTTCACATCGTCTCCATCGTCAGGTGATACACCAGCTGAAGTCATGGAGGGAATCACATCGTTTCGAGAATCGCAGCCGAATTCGCAAGTAATATAAATAGCATTAAGTAAATGGCTTAAACACATGTAATATATGGGTTACGTATGTGACTGTATGGCTAATCAGCACCGCCGACCCGACGCTAGACCAGACTAGGCCAGGCTCGCATCCAGTGTCAAGGCGGGCGCTGGACCGGTCAGGGCCGGCTCGATTGTTGCTGTTGTCGGGTTCGCGGGAATATGTTGGCCTCCGCCAGCGGCGGGACTAGGAGAAGTGGTTGCGACGATGCAGCCCGAAGGAGAACTCGAGACACGAGAAGGAGGTTATGCCCACTTACATTGTCGAGGGCGGTCACTCGCTGAGCGGGCGGATTCGGCCGGCGGGCAACAAGAATGCTGCCCTTCCCGCCATTGCGGCGACCGTTATGGCGTCAGAGCCGGTCACACTCCAAAACATCCCAAAGATCGGCGATGTCGAGACGCTCCTGGAAATCGTAGCCTCCCTTGGAGCGGAGGTTCACTGGGACGACGAAAACACAGTAACGATCGATGCCTCCTCGGTCTCGTCGGGGAGCGTAGACCGGGCGCTGAGTGAACGAATTCGGGCGTCGCTCCTCTTGGCGGGACCACTACTTGCTCGCTTCGGAAAAGTCGACCTTCCACCTCCCGGGGGCGACGTCATCGGGCGTCGTCGAATGGATACCCATTTTCTGGCGTTCGAGGCGCTCGGAGCCTCGGTACGGTTGGCAAATGGGTTCGAGATCGAGGCGCGGGACCTCAAGGGAGCGGACTTCTTCTTGGATGAACCTTCGGTCACGGCGACTGAGAATGCCATCATGGCGGCTGTTCTCGCCAAGGGGGAATCCACGATTCGAAATTCCGCTTCAGAGCCTCACGTCCAGGATCTGTGCCATCTCCTCAATAAGATGGGTGGCGGAATCGAAGGGATTGGTACCAACCAACTTCACATCTCCGGTGTGCCCGAACTGGGAGGTACCACATTCGCGGTGGGTTCCGACCACATCGAAACGGGGTCCTTCGTGGGCCTCGCGGCGGTTACGGGGAGCGAGATTATGGTGGAAAACGCCCCGGTCGAGCACCTCGATTCGACGCTTTTGGGCTTTCGGCGACTTGGCGTCGAGGTAAGTATCGATGGGAATACACTTACGATTCACGGGGATCGCACGTGCAACGTGGCGAGCGACGCTTTCGGCGCGGTGCCCAAAATCGATGACGGACCCTGGCCGGCGTTCCCGGCGGACCTGACCTCGATTGCGGTCGTGACCGCTACGCAGTGCACGGGCACCGTCCTGATTCACGAAAAGATGTTCGAATCCAGAATGTTTTTTACGGACAAATTGGTGGGGATGGGCGCGCACATCATCCTCTGTGATCCCCATAGGGCGGTAGTGGTCGGACCCTCGGTGCTCCAAGGTACTGGTTTGGAGAGTCCGGACATCCGCGCGGGCATGGCGATGCTGATCGCTGCCTTGGGAGCCCAGGGGACCAGCCGCATCCAAAACGTCAGTCAAATCGAGCGGGGATACGAAAGGATCGACGAGCGGCTGAGGGCCCTGGGTGCCCGCATCGAGCGTCAGGATGTGCCATAATTGCCTTCACTAGATTCCGACGAGGTTGATGCGCGGGCTAAACGAGGGAGTGACGATGTTTGAGGAAGAAAACGGCGCGAACAAGGAGGAAGAGCCGAAGGGGGAGGAGCGAGGCGATGGTATCAAAGGTGGGATTCGCCAGGGGCTCAGCATGCTCTCGGCGATGAAGGATGCCATTGAAGAAACCCTGAAGGAGGCGAGAGAGCGTGGGGATCTGAGTCCGGACCGCGCCAAGGAGGTGATGCGTAGTACGCTCGAGAAGGCTCAGGAGAAAGCCGGGGGAGCTCGTGATGCGCTCGGTTTCGTCAAGCAGAAGGAATTCGACACGCTCAAGGAGGTCGTGGATCGGATCGAACTCCGAGTCGCTGAGATCGAGCGAGGAACGGGCACAGACGCAGAGGAATCCGCAGATTAGTAGACCGAAGGCACCGAGGATGCGAAGGCCGCCCAAGTCTTGTAAATAAAGGACATTACGCCTAGATTACGCTTTCATTGGGCCGCCCGAAGGGGAGGCGATTTTTTTAAGTGGGGGAGTTGTCGGCCCCCGCTTTTTTGTTCTCGGAGGTCTACCGTCGATCTCCGGGGTAGGAGGGGAGCATGGCTCCGGCGAGGCCGAAGATTAGGCGTGAGGCAGAGGGCCGCCTGCTGAATCTGGGGATCGATCTCGTTTCGATGGATTGGGCAGGTAGTCGGAAGCGGCCGGTCATTCGGGTCCGTATTGAGCGGAGTCCGATGGGTGACGCCCAGGTGGGTAACCCGCCGGTGACTGTGGACGACTGCGCCCGTGTGAGTCGTGAGTTGGAAGGTTGGTTGGACGAGCATGACGAGATACCCGAACGGTATGTGTTGGAGGTCTCCTCGCCGGGGGTGGAGCGGCCGCTGACACGGACGCGGGATTGGGAGCGATTTGCCGGTGAGCCGGTCGCAGTAGTGGGATATGGGGTGCTCGCGGAGCGCTCAAGCCGGCTCGAAGCCGAGTTGTTGGGGTTGGACTCTAAACCGGAACCAACGGTTCGACTCCGGCTGGGAGATGGTGCAGAGGTGGGCGTGCCCCTTACGGAAATCAAGGGAGCCCACCTTCTGTTCAAATGGAAGTGAGCGCTCAGCGCTGAGGACATTATGATCAATGCTGGCGAAATTATCGCTGCGTTTAACGACGTGGCTACTACGAAAAGCCTGTCGCCGGATGAGGTCAACGACCTCCTGAAGGATGGTATCATGGCAGGCTTGGCTCGGATACATGGCCTCAATGTACAGGCGGAGGTCACCATCGATGACGCCACGGGTGGCCTCGGCATCGTGGTACTCCGCCGTGTAGTGGAAGAAGTCGAGGATCCGTCGTCGGAGATCAGCCTCGAAGAGGCCCGATGGGACGATCAGGATTTCGAGGTCGGGGACGTGATGGAGATTCCGGTCGATTTTGCAGATTTCGGCCGAAACGCGGTGATGGCCGTGAAGCAGCGCATCATACAGCTGGTCCGCGAAAACGAGCGGGACCGGATCAGGGACGAATACGCCGATCGAGTGGGAGAGCTGTTGTCGGGCGAAGTCCAGCAGATCGAGAGAGGTAAGATCGTGGTGATGCTCAACCGGACTCCCGACGCCGACGCCATCATCCCGTGGAAGGACCAGAATCCCCGCGAACGTTTCAGACAGAGGGATCCGATCCGTTGTGTACTCAAGAAGGTCGAAGAGACACCCAAAGGACCTCGGTTGGTCTTGTCGAGGGCGGCCCCGATTTTCGTGGGTGCGCTCTTCTATCTCGAAGTGCCGGAGATCCACCAGGGTATCGTCGACATCAAGGAGATCGCGCGCGAAGTGGGCGGGAGAACCAAGATTGCGGTCTACAGCCGTGACGAGTCGATCGACCCGGTAGGCGCCTGCGTCGGTTTGCGCGGTTCCAGGGTCCAGGCTGTGGTTCAGGAGCTTGGCGGAGAGCGCATTGACATCGTTCCCTGGCATGCCGAACCGGAGGTCTTTGCACGAAGGGCTCTTGCGCCGGCTCGGGTCTCGAAAGTGATGAGTGATCAGGACCGCCAGGTGATCACGGCCATCGTTGATGAGGATCAGTTGTCGCTGGCGATCGGTCGAAATGGACAAAACGTGAGGCTCGCCTCGCAACTCATCGGCTGGCAGATCGATCTCTACGGATCGAGGGAGTGGCTGGCACTCGGTGCCGATCTCTCCCTTTTTAAGCGGGAGTCGGACGACGATGCTTTCGAGACGTCTGACTTCGCACTCGCTGAACTCGATCTTACAGCAGAGATTTTGGCTGCCCTCGAGAGCGGCGGATACAGTACTTTCTTGCAGATTATCGACTTCGATCGGGCTGCATTCTTGGCCATCGAGGGTTTCGGCGAAGAGGAGGCTGACCAGTTGCTCGCGCTGATCGATGAGTTGACGGTAGTCGCCGATGAACAGGCCGTTGAGGTGGCGGGCGCCGAGATCAAGGACGCTGCGGCACCAGAAGACGCGGAAGCAGCCACACCGGAAGGTGAGGAAGCG
>Ga0209019_1001468_pt1 | contig 11755 bp, 10 predicted proteins | sample METZYME_3_300m_FD_187549 | JGI IMG/M metagenome (GOLD analysis project Ga0209019, IMG submission 187549) | Marine microbial communities from oxygen minimum zone in mesopelagic equatorial Pacific - METZYME_3_300m (SPAdes) (version 2) | ecosystem: Environmental > Aquatic > Marine > Oceanic... | reverse complement strand
CGGAATTCCAATTGTTCGCTGCAAAAACACTCGCAACTACGGTTATCTGGTGGTCCTTGGTGAATTGTCTCTCGCAAATGCAGAAGTGCATCTGAGACATTTTGGTACGGGTCTCATTGGGACATTCCGGACGTCCCGTCCAGCCGCCACTGCTGACAATTTCAGCTTTTGTTTCACTGAATGTTTCTTCGCCACCATGTGTTGCGACACCCGTATTTTTTCCCTCCGCTTACTGGACTTTGATTTTACTCTCCGGCAGTGTTAGGATTCTTGCTTTCGCCTTTTCCTCTGGAACTAATTCCCAATTCTAGCTACACTCAGGATTGATGGGCGTCCTAGTTGAAAACCCAAAATCTAGACCGCTTTGTAAGGCAAATAATGCGGTTGATACATTCTCTGTTTTACATAATTCAGTAAATCTTCCGGCCGTTCAATTTGAGCCAGATTTTCTTTAAAAGCAACTTCACACACGGCAGCGGCAATCTGTGAGGAAATTTCCCGAATGGTCTTCAAATCCGGATAGAGCTTTCCTACCTCCAGTTCTTCAGGAGTAACAAGTGCCGACAGTGTTTTCGCTGCAGCATAAAACATGCTGTCGGTAACTTGGCGGGAATTGCAGAGAATTGCTCCCAGCCCAACTCCTGGGAAAATATACATATTGTTACCTTGTCCTGGCACAAAAACTTTTCCACCGAATGTGACCGGCGAAAACGGACTCCCACTGGCGAACAAAACTTGACCATTAGTCCAGCGAAATGCCTGTTCGGCAGTGCACTCTGATTGTGAAGTTGGGTTCGAGAGTGCCATTATCAACGGTCGAGAAACGTGGCTCTGCATCTCCTTGATCACTTCCTCAGTAAAAGATCCTGTCTGTTGGCTGACTCCAATCAAAGCAGTTGGCTTTACTTGACGAACCACTTGCTGAAGTGAACTAACAAACTCTCCGTTTTGCGCATATGGTATTTTGTGAACTGCTAATTCATCGATCCTACTTTGTGTAACCAGTCCTTTTGAATCAACCAACCAAAATTGTTTCCTAGCCTCACTTTCACTCATTCCTTCTTCGACCATGCCGGATACAATCATATCCGCAATCCCTACACCTGCAGAACCTGCCCCAAGAAAGACAAAACGCTGTTTTGACAAACGTTCTCCGGTAACCCGTAAACCGCTGAGGATTCCAGCTAAGGTAACGGCTCCTGTGCCCTGAATGTCATCGTTAAAACATAACACTCGCTCACGATAACGTTCTAGCAAAGGAAATGCATGGTCATTGGTGAAATCCTCAAACTGGATAAGCACTTCCGGCCAGCGTTCGGTGACTGCATTGACAAATTCTTCAACCATTCCGTCAAATTCTTCGCCCACCAACCGGTCATTCCTTTCCCCCAGATAGAAAACATCGTTTTGCAAATCTTTATTGTTGGTTCCCACATCCAGCATAACAGGCAATGTTTTGCTGGGATAAATCCCCGCACATCCCACGTAGAGCGACAACTTACCTATGGAAATACCCATACCATTGCTGCCCAAATCACCTAAGCCAAGAATGCGGCTTCCGTCCGTAACCACAATAATGTCAATTTCTTCTTCGGGCCAATTTTTGACCATCTCCCTGAAATGACCACGGTTACTGGACGAAAAATACATCCCGCGTGTCCGCCGGTAGATATGACCGAAATGTTGACAGGCCTGTCCCACTACCGGCGTGTAAATGATGGGTGTCAACTCATCAATGTACTCCAGTAATACCCGATAATAAAGAGTTTCATTTCGATCATGAAGCGCTTCAAGATGAATATAGCGCTCCAAATCACTAGTTTTTCGACGATAATTTCCCATCACCCTCCGCACCTGATCATCAATGCTCACAACTTGAGGCGGCACTAACCCTTTTAAGCTCAGCTCGTCACGTTCGCTGTCCGGGAATCCTGTACCTTTGTTCAGCAAAGGATCACTCAGAATCTCTGTTCCTCGCTTGCTCACAGGCAGTACCGGTTCATCTTGCAGGTCAATGTGATGTCTTTTTATGGATGAGTTCATAAGTCCTCCTGAAATACCCCGAAGATCCTTCTGAAAAAATTCTTGGGTTGAGCCATATCCTTTATTGAGTGCTACATTTTGATATTTATTCTGGATCGTCTTTCTTATTTCGCTGCTTATATTGCTAATAGCAGCCTCCACTTTTGAAAACTCTTCCTGTAGGTATGCATTCCCCAAATATTCCGTATTCTGCAGAGAGATCTGAGTTTGTCAATTGATGAAAATTAAGCCCACTCTGATTGTCGAAAAAAACCGGCATGGCGGCACGTAAGGGAGAAAAAGTTATTAAAAGTTTCGAATGCGAAACAACAAGAACACTGCATTCTGTAGATTCGGCTGGAGCATATTGATCCTGTACCTCAAAACCGGAAACCGTAAGTGCAGCTGACAAGGCTTAATTTATCTCCTCAATTGACTGTCCGCCGTCACTGAGCAAGATATAAGCCTGCAGTCCTTCGGCAGCTTAAACAGTGCTGGCCGTTAATATAACCAGTGCAAAGATAAATGTTTTGATCACAATTCCTCTTTGTATAATTGGTTATAGAAAGCAACCGCTTGAGTGCGGTTATCCACCTGGGCCTTTTCATAAATATTTTTAAGGTGGAATTTGACTGTGTTAGCAGAGATTTCAAATTTGCTGGCAATTTTCCGATTGGAATAACCCAAAGACAAAATTTCAAGAATCTCAAGTTCCCTTGAAGTCAAACTTGAAAGACGAAGGTCAGTTTTGGCTTCATGCTTTTCATATGGAAAAACACTGTTCCCCTGTCCCACCTGACAGACTACATCAATTAACCCATCTGGAGGTTTTGATTTTGAGTAAAAACCAGCTCCACCCAACAGACAAACTTGTCTGGCCACATTTGCACCACTATAAACAACCACGCGTATCGAACTTTCTCGTTCACGAAGGTTAGTGAGAACCTGACGACCATCGGAATAAGGCATCTTCCAGCCAATAATCCCTACATCAAAACATATACGATCAACCAACTTCAAAAACAATTCTCCATCAGTCGCAGTAGCACGTACATCAAAACGCACATCCTGCTTAAACATTTCTGTCAAACCTCCGACCAGCAGTGAGTTCTTGTCGGCAATGACGATGTTGAGGCAGGAATTAGTTGACACGGGAAATCCAAGGAATAGCAGTTGAGAAGAAAATTCTTAGTCAGACAGGAAATATCTGAAGTTGACTATCCCTCATTTTTGGGAAAGATTCCAGTTTTTTTGATACTGGGAAAAAATGTAGGTTGCCTGAAATCAGGAAGAAGCTATCTTATCTCGGAGAAGACGCACATTTTCTGCAACACTTTGTTTGTCGTTAAAGACTGCAGAACCGGCAACAAAGGCGTTTGCTCCTGCGCCAATAACCTCATTGACTGTATTAACATTGACACCTCCATCCACCTCTAAATCCGCGGATGAACCGCATTGGTCCAGCATTTCACGCAACTTTTGGATTTTACCCGTGCATGAAGCAATATACGACTGGCCGCCAAATCCAGGATTGACTGACATCACCAGCACAAGATCAACTTCAGAGATGATTTCATCCAAAGTACTCACAGGGGTAGAGGGATTTATGCTGACACCGGCCCGGATGTCTAAATCGTGAATCTGCTGAATAGTGCGATGCAGGTGGGGACACGTCTCCTGGTGAACAGTTATTATATCTGCTCCGGCTTTACTGAAATCCTCAATATAACGTTCCGGATTCTCAATCATTAAGTGCACATCCAGCGGCAGCTTGGTAATAGGTCGCAAGGCTTTGACTATCAGTGGGCCAATGGTAATATTCGGGACAAAATGCCCGTCCATCACATCCACATGGATATAATCCACACCCGCGTCTTCCGCTTCACGAACCTGCTCTGCAAGATGTGAAAAATCCGCAGATAGAATTGATGGAGAAATTTTTATGGGAGTCATTTGCCTGTAATAATTCAATCTCCTCTGTGTACGACCATTGCAGTGCCCTGAGTCTGCCTGAGTTTATCATAGCCGATAAGTCTGACATGATGTCCCGGATTTGCAGTTTTACAGGCTTCTATTTCATCAAGTATCACATCCGCATTTCTTTCACCGAACAAAGGAAGTTTCCATAGATACCAGTAATTTGAGCCAGCGCGTTCAGGTTCGACATGTTCCAGGGCCGCATCCCAATTTTGACGAACAAGATAATCAATCTGCTTACGCAGACGATCGGAATTCATTTGGGTGAGGTAGGAAAATGTACCCAGTTTTAGACTGCTTCGCTCTCCTATGCGCGAAGGATAATCTTGGATGTTGCTCATTTTATTCCTTTCTTGTTAATTAAGCTTGTCAACAATGTCAAATTCGAATTTGATTTCCTTCCAGGTTTCCATGGCAGCTTTTAGTTCAGGACTGTGTTGAGAGGCTTCAGTAAGAATCTCACGGGATTCCTTTTCCAGATTACGACCGTTGTTACGTGCCTCAACACAGGCTTCACAGGCTACTCTGTTTGCTGCAGCACCGGCAGCATTCCCCCACGGATGCCCTAGCGTACCACCACCGAATTGTAATACCGCGTCATCGCCAAATATTGAAACCAGAGCTGGCATGTGCCAGACGTGAATACCACCTGAAGCAACAGGCAGCATTCCAGGCATGTGTCCCCAGTCCTGATCGAAAAAGATACCGCGTTTTCGATCTTCCTTTACATAACTGTCTCGCATCATTGAAATCCAGCCAAGGGTAGCCTCCCGGTCGCCTTCCAGTTTGCCTACCACTGTGCCTGAATGCAAATGATCACCTCCTGAAAGACGAAGACACTTTGCAAGCACACGGAAGTGAATTCCGTGATAGGGATTTCGGTCGATAACCGCATGCATGGCACGGTGTATATGCAGCAGCATTCCGTTATCACGACACCAGTTTGCCAATGAGGTGTTCGCGGTAAAACCTGCTGTAAGATAATCATGCATTATAATAGGCATGTCCAAAGACTTCGCATGTTCCGCCCGTTTGTACATCTCCTCAACAGTCGGTGCAGTCACATTCAGATAATGCCCCTTGCGTTCTCCCGTTTCTTTTGTAGCAAGGTGAACTGCATCAGCAACAAAATTGAAACGCTGCTGCCAGCGCATGAATGGCTGGCTGTTTACATTTTCATCGTCCTTAGTGAAATCGAGTCCTCCACGCAGACATTCGTATACCGCACGTCCATAATTCTTTGCGGACAATCCGAGCTTGGGCTTAATCGTGCAGCCAAGCAAAGGTCGTCCATACTTATTCATTACATCCCGCTCTACCGTGATTCCGTTAGGCGGGCCTCCACAGGTAAGTACATAATGCAGAGGGAAGCGTACATCTTCAAGGCGTAGTGATCGTATTGCTTTGAAACCGAAGACGTTTCCTACAAGTGACGTAAGTACATTTACTACTGAGCCCTCTTCGAAGAGGTCCAACGGATAGGCAACAAATGCATAAAATGCATTTTCATCTCCACTTACGTCTTCAATCGAGTATGCCCGACCCTTATAATAGTCAAGATCAGTAAGCAGGTCTGTCCAGACGGTCGTCCATGTACCAGTGGAAGATTCTGCTGCCACGGCAGCAGCAGCTTCTTCTCTAGGCACACCAGCCTGTGCAACAATTTTGAAACAGGCAAGCAGATCTGTTTCCTTTGGTGTGTAGTCAGGTTCCCAATAGGTTTCACGATAATCCCTAACACCTGCACTGTATTGATTCTCAGACATGTTATTTCCTTTTGCTTAGTTTAATATGTATTCATGTTCAACAAAATTGATTTACAGGGATCAAGTAAAATGTCTAGCCATCTATGGTGATACTGAGTCAAAAATATCTTGCCCTAACCCATAAGATAACCACTGTAAAGGACCACAAACTAAGTTTGTTTTAAGTTTGATCTTACCATAACGTTATATTATTTTCTGATTCAGTTCACCTGAACTATATAGTTCAGCCATTGCTGCCAAAGGAAGGGGTTTTAACTTTGACGCATTCCCTGCAGTCCCAAACGATTCATAACGTGATTCACAAACCTCCTGCATGGCAGCTGTAGCAGGAAGCGTGAACTTGCGTGGGTCAAATTCTGTTTTCTTTTCTAGTAAAATTTTCCGGACTTGTCCAGAAATAGCCATGCGGCAATCGGTATCGATATTCACTTTCCGGACTCCGTGTCTAATTCCTTCGACAATTTCATCCACAGGTGTGCCCCATGTCTGAGGCATTTCTCCACCATTGGCATTGATGATGTCCTGTAATTCCTGCGGAACTGAGCTCGAGCCGTGCATAACCATGTGCAAGCTTGGAAGTCTTTTGTTAATAGCTTTGACAACATTTAGCGCAAGTATGTCTCCATCAGGTTTCCTGGTAAACTTGTAGGCACCGTGAGAAGTTCCTATCGCTACAGCGAGAGCATCAACTTGTGTTTTCTTTACAAAATCTTTGGCTTGATCAGGGTCAGTCAGTAGTTGATCATGCGATAATTTGCCTTCAAAACCATGTCCGTCTTCCTTCTCACCTTCACCGGTCTCTAGTGAGCCCAAACATCCAAGTTCCCCTTCTACTGAAACACCAATCTTATGTGCAACTTCAGTAACTTTACTACTGATGTTAACATTGTATTCATATGAAGCAGGTGTTTTAGCATTTTCTTCCAAGGATCCATCCATCATTACACTGGTAAAATTATTTGCCATTGCTGAAAGACATGTATCTAAATTGTTTCCATGATCCTGGTGAATACAAATTGGAATATCAGGATACATTTCTACTGCAGCATCAAACAAGTGACGTAAAAAAATATCACCAGCATAGGCACGTGCGCCACGGCTTGCCTGCAAAATCACAGGCGAATCAGTAGCCTTTGCTGCCTTCATGATTGCTTGAATTTGTTCCATGTTGTTGACATTAAAAGCCGGAACTCCATAGTTCTTTTCCGCCGCATGATCAAGTAATTGTCTTAAGGATATTAAAGCCATGATAAAATCTCAGTTTAAAAGTTATAAGGTTTCTGAATTAGCTTTCTGATGACTCATTTAGAATTATTAGTTTCATCTCATTATAATGTCAAAGTCAACCTAAAGGTTCAAGGCAACAGGTTCCGCTCTTTGTTTAAATATCTGTCAAAATCTCCTTAACCGCCGCTTCAACTTTTTCTGCTGTAATGCCAAAATGATCGTACAGATCGTTTGCAGGAGCAGAAGCTCCGAAAGAGCTCATACCGACGAATTTTCCGTCCCTGCCTAGATATCTGCCCCAGCTCTGCTCATTCGCAGCTTCTACGACTACAACCTGAGTTCCAGGCTGAGTCACTTGGTCACGGTAGTCTTGATTTTGAGCCTCAAATTTCTCTAAACATGGCATTGATACCACAGCTGCGGAAACACCTTCTTCTTTGAGCATGTTCCTCGCTTCGATCGCAACCGCAACTTCCGATCCGGATGCTATTAACGTCACATCCCGTGGCCCTTCAACTTCAGCCAGAACGTATCCTCCCTTAGCGCTTAAATTTTCAGTTATGTGTTCTGTTCGGAGACATGGCAGACCCTGACGTGATAAGGAAAGCACCGAAGGAGTTGAACTTGTTGCCAGCGCTGCAGCCCAGCACTCAGCTGTTTCAACAACATCGCATGGTCGGTAAACATTTAAATTAGGAATTGCACGCAAACTGGGTAGGTGCTCCACTGGCTGGTGAGTGGGGCCATCTTCACCTAATCCAATCGAATCGTGTGTCATCACATAAATTACACGTTGCTGCATTAAGGCAGATAGGCGTATTGCAGGACGACAATAATCGGTAAAAATCAAAAATGTCCCACCATAAGGTATAAAACCTCCGTGCAGTGCGATGCCATTCATAGTGGCAGCCATTCCGTGTTCTCGGACGCCATAGTGAATGTAGCTTCCAGAAAATTCACCTGGAGTTATTGCTGTTTGCGACTTGGCCTTTGTCAAATTGGATCCTGTCAAGTCTGCAGAACCACCAACCAATTCCGGAATTGCTTCTGATAAGACATGCAGAGTTTCCTGACTAGCTTTACGGCTTGCTACTTTTGTTTTTTCTTCAGAATGCTTCCTCTTGAAATCCAACAAAGAGGATTCCCAACCTTTTGGAAGCGTTCCAGAAATAAGGCGCTCAAATTCAGCCTTTCGCCCCGAATCATCCAAACGTTTGCGCCAAGCTTCCATTTTTGCACTCTTCATTGCCCCAACTCTACGCCATGCATTTCCGACTGCTTCCGGAATTTCGAAAGACGAATGAGGCCAATTCAAACTTTTACGTGTATCCTCAATTTCTTCATCACCAAGTGGTGCCCCATGTGTTGATGCAGTTCCGGCTTTATTTGGAGAACCAAAGCCGATCACTGTTTTACAAGCAATCATGGACGGCTTGTCTTCCGCTTCATGTGCTCCGTTGATGGCTTGTGCTATAGCATCAGGATCATGTCCGTCACAGAAGGAAACATCCCAACCGCAAGCTCCAAAGCGCATCAATTGATCGTCGTTGACCGCAAGATCGGTGGAACCATCAATGGAAATACCATTGTCATCGAATAGAACTATCAATTTACCGAGGCCCAAATGCCCGGCGAATGAGGCGGCTTCATGGCTGATACCTTCCATCAGGCATCCGTCTCCAGCAATCACGTATGTGTTGTGATCCACAATGTCGCTGCCAAATCTTTCAGCAAGCATACGTTCAGCAAGTGCCATCCCTACAGCATTTGCTATTCCTTGTCCGAGCGGTCCAGTGGTGGTTTCAATTCCGGCGCCGTGTCCATATTCCGGATGGCCTGCTGTTTTCGAACCAAGTTGGCGAAAATTTTTAAGTTCTTCCAGGGTGAAATCCTCGTAACCTGTCAGGTGAAGCAGAGCGTAAAGTAGCATCGAACCATGACCTGCAGATAAGACAAAGCGGTCGCGATCCGGCCAATCCGGATCACTTGGGTTAAAATTTAAGAAACGTGTAAACAACACTGTCGCCACATCCGCCATACCCATCGGCATTCCGGGGTGACCTGAGTTTGCTTTTTGTACAGCATCAGCTGCTAAAAAACGGAGTGCATTAGCCATGTCTTGATGGCGTGGTGAAGTGGTCATAGAAAAATCAATTAGCTATAATAAATTTGAGTTAAAGTTGTCTAGATTCTAGTTTCTAGATTGCATGGTGCCCCAAAGAGGCCTTCACCATGTGATAGGCAACCAGAAGTTGAGTCAGCATGAGAGGATGACTTATTATGTTAATTTTTTCCAGTTCTTCAATGGAACGTGTATTTTCCCGCAAATGTTGTGCTTCAGGGATCAGTCCCCATAACAACTCCTCAAGACTACTTGCACGATGTGTTTCAATACTTCCACGAATATCAAGGATATCGACAGGTTTACCATCTTTATCACGTGCCAAATCAAGTGAAATCCCTGTACTCGCTCCAACATCCAGCAAAGAGGTCAAATCAGGATGAGGCAACGTCGGGCGTAATGTGTGCCTGACATTGAGTCCTGGTCCCACTTCATCTTCCTTGCCTTCAGGACGGTAAAACTGAATCACCATATCTGCGAAAGTACGCTGTGGCTGAATGAAGGCGGGGCTGTCTCCTTTCCTCTTTTCCAGAGAGGCCAAAACCTGCTCCTCCGTGTAACCCCGCTTGGTGGTATCTCGAATAACTTTCCAGCTGACACGCAATTCTTCTTCAGGATCCAAATATATTTTCACATCATAGTTATCACGCATAGCCCTGGTGCTGTAACCAAGCAGTCCTTCTACCACTACGTATGGTTTCGGTTCAATATATTTTGCTGGCTGAAATGAACCATCATTGTGACTGTAAATCGGTTTGATGATGGATTTTCCGTTACGCAAACTATTTAGATCTTTTTCAACAATATCCAGGTAGTTGCATTCTGGATCAAGAGCTGATGTCCCATTTTCTGCACGTTGTGCACGACTGTATTTGTGATAATCATCTGTACAAATTGTCACAACTTGATCTTTACCAAGGATTTCCGCAACACCAGCGGCAAGAGTAGTTTTACCTGCAGCAGAATCACCTACAATCCCGAGAATGATCGGGCGTTCTACACGGTTTTTCGGCATGAGTTCTCCAATCTTTCAATATGCATGTTTCAGGCGACACGATACAAGGCAACTACAACCATACTACCTTGAAATTTGCTGCTTAAACCTCGATTATCGTTTGTGCCAGTTAGTAAGAGACATCATTTCTTTGCTGGTGCCTGTCACAATCATGGTTTCAGTGCGGAAATGGTGTTTTGTACTTTTAACTCCGCTAAATAACAATCCAGAGGTAATTCCGGTAGCACAAAAATGAACGTCGCCCGATCCAATCAACTCATCACGGTCATACCAATGCTCTGTATCCAAACCAGCGTCCTTGACACGGACAATCTCTGTGGCAAGTTGCGGATCCATTCTTCCAAGAAATTCTCCGCCCAGTGCCCGTATCGCACAAGCGGAAATGATACCTTCAGGAGTTCCACCGGTTCCCATCAGCACATCTACTTCAGAATCTGGAATAGCAGCCATTATGGCTCCAGCAATATCTCCTGCAGGATATAGTGAAACTCTTGCACCGGTTAGATAAATTTCCTCAACGAGATTCCTATGCCTCGGCTTATCTAAAACATAAACCCTTAAATTTTCAACATCTTTTCCAATTAACTTGGCAACCGTATGAAGTTTTTTCTCTGTGGTCCACTTCATATCGATCTTGCCCCTGGTTTCAGCAGGAGCAGAAAATTTTTCCATATAAAATGCCGGCATTGGAACAAACATTGTACCTTTTGGCGCTGTTGCGATGACTGCCATCGCATTTGTCTGCCCAACCGATAAAGAAGTTGTACCCTCTAATGGATCAACAGCAATGTCAAGTTTGTCAGACGCATTCTCATCACCAAATAATTCGCCATTGTATAATTGAGTCGTATCATCTTTTTCCCCCTCACCAATGACCACTGTACCGTTCAGTTTTAAATCAGTTAGAGCCAGTCTCATTGCGTCTACTACGGCTTTTTCTCCTCCTACTTTGTTACCTCGACCTATCCATTCATAGGACGCGACTGCTGCTCTTTCGGTAATTTTTCTAAGCAAGTAAGGAAAAATCAAGTCGTGGGTATTCACGCTATTCATAAAAACTTTTCAGGTACGAGATTTGGCTCAATTTGTTTAATTGTGGGAAATAATACAATATAAAAAAGAGAAAGATAACCCTCTAAAAGGTGGTACGTTCATTTCTTATAAGTAGGGATAAACTACCCAAATGGGTAATGCTTTAATGACTATTTTATCAATTCAAAACTTTGGCCGTAGTATCTCCGTGAAAATGTTTCCCCTTAAAACGGAACACTTCTATCAATGAATATGCTCGCTCTCTAGCCTCCGTAACCATGAAAATCCAAAAGTTAGTATTTGAGTGCCAAAGTAAGACCGTCTCCAACTGGTAGCAGCGACAGATCAACACGCTTGTCATTGTGAACAAATAAATTGAGCTCTCTTATAGCTACTGTGTCGTCATCTGTCTCATCTGGATTTGCTGTCTTGCCAGACCACAAAACATTGTCGATCAAAATTAAACCTCCAGGCCGTAACAAATCTAAACAATTTTCGTAATAAATTTTGTAATTCGCTTTGTCTGCATCGATGAATGCCATGTCGTATTTACCGGCCTCCCCATTTTGTATTAAATCTACCAGAGAACCTTTA
>Ga0209019_1001467_pt1 | contig 11759 bp, 10 predicted proteins | sample METZYME_3_300m_FD_187549 | JGI IMG/M metagenome (GOLD analysis project Ga0209019, IMG submission 187549) | Marine microbial communities from oxygen minimum zone in mesopelagic equatorial Pacific - METZYME_3_300m (SPAdes) (version 2) | ecosystem: Environmental > Aquatic > Marine > Oceanic... | reverse complement strand
AATTCGATGGTAACCCTTACAGCTTCCGCCATCGGTGTTCGCTCGATGTGTCTAAGAGAGATAGGGGTCGAACTGGCTGTTTGAAGGTTGATGGTCGAGATTAGGGTTTTGAGTTTTGAATCAATTTGAGTGACCAAGGAGCTGGAAGGATATTCGCTTTTGATTAACCCTAGGAATCGTTCTCCTTTGATACGGTCTTTTGTATCTCCATATCGGTGAAATGCGTCGAATGCTAGACCGGCTGCCTGCCAAAGCGCGTTATCGCTGTAGCCACTTCTGGGATATTTATGGACGATTTGTTGGTACCGGTTAATCAGGTTGCGTAGCTGTTCAAGCGAAGGCGGCGTTGGACGCTTTTCGTCTGTTAGGGAATCCTCTCGATTAAGTGCAGCAAGGTACATGTCTCGTGCCGATGCTGCATGTAAAGAGTTAGCCGATAAACTGACAATGAGTAGCACCAAAATTGGCCACAGGCAGCCTGTTTTGTGGATTCGAAATGGGAGGAACCACGTTTGGTCAATAGAACAAGGAGACATGGTCAGCATAATTAAAGTTTCAGTCAGCGCAATTGCGCGTCAATTTCATCAAAATAGTCTTTACTAACCAGGACTTCACGTGCTTTACCGCCACCGCCTGCAGACACAAGGCCCTCAGACTCCATCATGTCTACCAGGCGGGCGGCACGGCTAAAGCCAATACGCAGTCGGCGCTGAAGGAATGAGATCGAAGCCTGCCCACTTGTAACGATAATTCGTGAGGCCTCGTCGTACAGAGTGTCGCGATCAAATTCGATTGTCTCAGCTTTCTTTTCTTCTTCGGTAATTGTTTTGTCGTAGATAGGTTGAGCTTGTTTTCGAAGAAAGCTAGCTAGCCGGGACGATTCCTGCTCTGAAATGTATGGTCCGTGTAGTCGGATAACCCGAGAGGATGTTGGTGGCATGAATAACATGTCACCCATGCCGAGGAGTTGTTCGGCGCCATTTCCATCCAAGATCGTTCTTGAGTCAATTTTTGATGCAACTTGAAAAGAAATTCTAGCTGGCAGATTGGCTTTAATCAGGCCGGTGATTACGTCGACCGATGGTCTTTGTGTTGCCAAAATCAGATGTATCCCAACGGCTCTGGCCATTTGTGCCAGCCTGGCAATCGACTCTTCGACTTCGTTACTTGCGACCATCATCAAGTCAGCAAGCTCATCAATGACAACAACAATATAGGGTAAAGGTTCCGGAGATTCTTCCTTCGATTCCTTTGCCAGGTTATTTGCGTTTCGATTGTACTGATCAATATTTCGAACACCGTTTGCTGCCAGCAGTTTGTAGCGTTCCTCCATTTCTCGAACGGCCCAGCGGAGGGCATTAGATGCTTGTTTGGGATCAACGACCACTGGAGTGAGAAGATGGGGCACGTCTTGATACATTCCCAATTCCAGACGCTTTGGGTCGATCATGATAAAACGCACATCTCTAGGTGTTGCCCGATAAAGCATGCTCGTGATCATCGCGTTAACAGATACTGACTTCCCTGCGCCTGTTGCTCCAGCGATCAATAGGTGTGGCATTGTTGCCAGATCTGCGACAAATGGTTCACCGTGAATTGTCTTTCCAAGGGCCATGGTCAGTTTGGAGGTGGAACGTTTATAAGAGTCTGATTCCAGTAATTCACGCAGAGAGATTTGTTCTCGTGTTCGGTTCGGAATTTGAATACCGACTGTTGATTTACCAGGTATCCGATCTATGAGCACTGAATTCGCCTGCATGGCAAGACATAGGTCTTCGGTTAAGCCAGTCACCTTTGAATATTTGACACCAGCCTCTGGTTTAAACTCATAAGTCGTGACAACTGGTCCAGGATGAATTTCATCCACATTGCCTTCCACATTAAACTCTTTGCATTTGTCTGTCAGTAAACGAGCGCCCTCCATTAGTTCTCGGTCGTCAATCTTTCGCACAATTCTCACTGAGTCGAGCAAGCTCAACGCCGGCAGGACGTAATCGCCATTTCGTCGTTCTGCCGACGCTTTTGACGATGCGTCAGAAGGTGGCAGCGGTTGTGATGAAGCCGGCTGGTTTTGCTTCTTAATCGAAGGCCTTCCGTTCTGTGGAGGAGCCTGAAGGGAATCGGCGGGTTCCTGGTCGTCAGTTTCGGATTCTTCAATCATCGCGGCGGTTGGTCCTATGGCTATTGCAGGCAAAGGGTTCCCCTGAGCACGCTTCTCTGAATGATTAGTCTCCCGGAAACCTTGACGGAATTTTGCGTATGTTTGCCTAACGTAGTTCGACAAAAGATTCATACAACGGATTAGTGTGTCCCAGCCTTTGGCAGCACTCCTGCCAATGGAGGCTTGCGTTGAGAGAAAGATTGATAAAAAGCACAAAGTCAGGATGAAAATAAGTGAGCCAAGGCGATTGAGGGCGTTGACGAGGTTTGCCGCGAGCCAGCTTCCCACTACGCCGCCAGCTGAATCTGCTGAAATCACGATTTCCCCACCCTGAAAATCAAAAGCGATACTCAGAAAAGAGGCTAGCGCTGTAAGGAGGGTTAAGATTCCTATATATTTTGTATAAATCGCGTCAATTTGCAGACACCAAAAATAGTGCCAGCCTAGAACAGACAACAAACCTGGAATCAAGTAAGCAGCGTAACCGAAGGATTGAAATGATAGGTAAGATAGAAAAGCTCCAAGTTCGCCAATATAATTTGCAGGACTATTGTCCGTTCCGTTGTTAATAAAAATCATGACGGGGTCTTCTGGTGAGTGTGTTGCCAGTGAGATAAGCCAAAGCAACCCGAGGGCAAACAGCCCTACACCGACGAACTCACTAATCCGTTCCGACTTTTCAGATCGAGCCATCTAATTCCTTACCTGTAATAATTCCCACGTTTTAGCGCCTCTTCAGGTCAGTGCACGTAAATTCACACCTACTATCGTGTTTATCGGCATGGGCATTATTTTCTATACATCGAGTTAAGTTATTTAATATGAATAACTTACCGTGATGTATATCTATTCGAGTTCTAGAAATAGCACTCGGTGAAATCAGCTACCGTTTCGGTTATTGCATTTTTCAGGCTTCTGGGAGAGCCTGACGGCGGGATAATAAAAAAAGCCAATAAATCTAACAGTTATTGAGACTTTCTTTGCCAAATATAGCACACCTTAGGATGTACTCGAAATAACTACCTTAGTAAGTTCCTTATATTCATAGAGTTCTAGTGTTTCTGGTCTTCGACTGGGATCTATTTTTGATGATTCTATTACCGTGGCCGCGTCGACTCCAATAGCCTCCGCGTAAGGTTTTAGCGCATTGAGAAGAGTTTTTCGACGTCTCTGAAAGACGGTCCGAACAAGCCGTTCGAATACGCAATATTGAGATAACGATATGCTTGGTTTTCGAAACTTGAGTTGCACGACAGCTGAATGAACTCTCGGCGCAGGTCGAAATGCTCCTGGTGGAAGGGTCATTACTCGACGGGCGTCAGCATGCACACTGGTCATAATCGCAACAGGTCCGTAATTCCGGTCTCCTGCTGTTGCAACAACACGATCAGCAACCTCTCGCTGGAGCATTAAGGTTGCGTCATTAAACAGTTCACGAGAGGTTTGTAATTTCAACAGATGAAAAAGTATCTGACTGGAAATATTGTAAGGTAAATTCCCAACGACACGAAGTCGCGAGTGTTGCGTATAAGGCTTGATAGTTGCTGGCAAATCAACCAATAAGAAGTCATCGGATATCAGTGTCACTGAAGTGGGTAGATGTTCGGCTAAGCGGCTAGCTAGGTTGCGGTCGATTTCGATTGCGATCAGACGATAAACGGTTGGTGCCAGTGCCAGAGTTAGGGCGCCTCGACCGGCACCTATCTCCACAATCAGGTCCGACGGTTGAGGTTTGATTAACTCGACTAGTTTATTAACCCAGCTTTTTTCAAGGAAGTGCTGGGCAAACTTTCGCTGAGAACGCATTGGCATTCACCAGGCGCAATTAGTGAATGGGTTTATCTGGTGCTATAGCCTGCGTTGACGAATCGTTATAAGCGCGAATGTGTTCTTGCAAAGAAGCTATTAATGTTGGCACGACTGGCAAGGGAACTACAATTTCGGCTCGAACGGGTGCACGGACAGTCTTGTCGTTTTTCGCGGTTTCGATGTCTTTCTGGGAGAGGGGCATAATCTCACAAAATGTTAGTGTGACATCGAACGGTGTATGCGCGACATTGCAAAAATTTGCATAAATTCTTGGAGATGAATCGTTTTCGTCCGCGACAATCGTAAAATTTATAGGATTTTGTTCTGACATTAAGACCGCCTCGTTGTGCGGCATGCTGCCTTTACGGTTAAAGAGACTTATGGTTCAGTACTTTCTCATTACCCCTACAACTACGCCTTGGATCTGTAGGGCGTCCTCTTTAACAATTATTGGCTGCATGGCCGGATTGGCTGGTTGAAGTTGAATAGTTGTACCGTTTCTGTATAAAGATTTAAGTGTGACCTCCGTGCCGTTTAACAGGGCGATAACCATTTCGCCGTTTTGGGCCGTCTTGCGATCTTCGACAATGACGTAGTCGCCATCACGAATTTGCTCGTCTATCATCGAGTCACCCTTGACGCGAAGTACGTAGGTGTCTCGTTTTCCAATGAAATGTTCAGGCACTGCTATTGTTTCAGTGCTGGTGATGGCTTCTATTGGTTCGCCTGCTGCGACATATCCCATTAAAGGGAGCTCTAACGATCGGCTTCCTACGTGAACTGGTATGAGTTCGACAGACCTGCTTCGATTCCAAGCGCGGCGAATGAATCCTTTTTCCTGAAGATTGGTTAAATGTTTGTGAACAGTTGCCAATGATGAGAGCGAAAAACGACGACCAATTTCTTCGAGACTCGGGGCGTAACCATGCTGCTGAATGAACTCGTCAAGATAGTCGAGAATTTCGCGCTGCCGTTTTGTTAAGGGTTGCACAAGCTCTCCTTAATTAACGAGGAGGCTTACCTAGCATTGGAGACTCGCCCTGCCCTCGCGATCAATACTCTATGCAAACAAAAAGCGAATATCAAGTCAATGTTCCATTACGACTTAGAGATGAAGGGTTTCATTCTGGTAGCATTCATACTGAAATGCGACTTCCAATTCAACCGCTCCCAGCTGGACGCGCTCAATACGACGTGGTTGGACTTGGTTTAAACAGTATTGATTTATATGCGGTTTTTCCAGGGCCTTTAAAGATTAACGGAAAACAACAGGCCAAAACGCTTGTAAAACATCCAGGAGGCCAGACTGCAACTGCACTAGTTACATGCGCCACCTTGGGCTGGCGGGGAAGTTACATTGGGCATTTCGGAGAAGATGAGCATGGCGAATTGAGCAGGAGCAGTTTGATTCGTGCTGGTGTTGACGTCTCTCACTCAAAGATAGTGCCTGGTGCGACGAATCAATTCGCATGTATTTTGGTAGACCAGCGTACGGGAGATAGAACGGTTATTTGGGATCGTCATCGCGGACTCGCCATGACGGATGCCGACGTGCCGCTGGCAGCGGTCGCTTCCGGGCGCGTGTTGCTGGTGGACTGTGGTGAAACCAGAGCTGCGAGTAAGGCTGCGCAACATGCTAAACAAGCAGGTATTCCCTCAGTGATTGATGTTGAGCGCGTAAAACCTGGAATTGAAGAACTACTAGATTCGGTCGACATCATCATTGCGGCTGAAGAGTTTCCCTCGTCGCTGACTGGAGAACCTGTGTTGGGAAAGGCGATTCGTCAATTATCATCCCAATTTAACCCTACGTTAACGGTGGTAACTCTTGGAGCGGAAGGCAGTCTTGCATTGATGGGCGGTAAAGAAATTCGATCGCCTGCTATTCGAGTTGATGCAATTGATACTACCGGTGCTGGCGATGCATTTCGAGGAGGCTTTGTGTCTAGCTGGCTTGCTACAGGTGCTGACGCAGAGGTGTCAGAGTTGCTCGAGTATGCGAACGTTGTTGCCGGACTAAATTGTCGTGCCTTGGGTGCTCGTGGAGGTATTCCCACCAAATTGGAAGTTGATAACAAATTGCAAACTTAAATTTAGGGTGTTCGATCGACGGGGTTCTCTTAAATTGCGTGGTACACTAAATCCTTAATCATTCTTAACCCGGACAGTGGAAAAAGTTTATGCTTCGAACTTTTCGTGCGCATGAAACGGTAATCATATTTTGCATGTTGTTCTTGATCGGACACTCGCAACAAGCTCAAGTAATGCCATCAGAAGAACACATCGATAGTGTCATGGCCGCAAAAGTCGCCTCCATTAAGGAATATGGTCTTAGAGAAACAGAAAGCAGTTCAGAGATGTCGACGCGTTTTTCTGAGGAAGAGATCGCCCGATTTTTATCAGACAGTAATCATATGCCAAATAGTGTGCGCGACATTGAGATCGCGCTGGCAAGGGACAATCGGTTTATCGCATCCTCCGTTATAGATCTTGATCGCATTGAAGTGCCTAGAAGCGATGATCTTCTAAACCCTATGAATTATTTGCAAGGGCAGTTACCTATGGTCATGGAAGCGAAGGTTTACAGCGAAACGGGTAGAGGTCGACTGGAGATAGAGCGTGTGGAGTTAGCGGGAATAGAACTGCCAGATGTGTTAGTTCGCGAAATGATTGCAAGGTATACCCGAAGCGCGAACAATCCAGATGGCTGGGATATTGATGCGTTTTATGTGTTCCCCTACCGAATTGAAGAAGTGAGAGTTGACTCTGGAGAGGTCATTGTAGTGCAGTAAAGACTCATTGATGCCTGCGATGCTGTTTCTAGCTCAAGTCGCCTTGATGTGAAGCAGTTATAGATAGACAACCGGCATTCATTTATGTGAACCCATGAGTTTTAGTGACGGCCTTGATACTTCCTTACAGTACCTGAAAGGTGTTGGGCCACGCCGATCCGTTGATTTAATCAATGCCGGCTTGACAACAGTCGGCGATCTCCTTTATCGATTTCCAACAAGATATGAAGACAGGGGGCAGTTTCAGACGGTGTTGGAATTGCGAGAGGGAAAAACAGCGGGTATAGCTGGAACGATACTGACCTCACACATTCGCAGTACTCGGCGACCACAATTTAAAATTTTTGAGCTACTTGTCGAAGATTCGACCGGCGCCGTAAGAGCGACCTGGTTTAATCAAGCATTTCTCAGCCAGATTTTGAAACCTCGTCAACGAGTGATTTTGTTTGGAAAGGTTGAAACCCGATCTCGTGGAGGAGGCCTTCAATTTGTTAATCCCCATTATGAACTATTAAACAGTGGAATTGATGAATCGGTCGCTGCTCTAGAGACAATACATGCCGGACGAATTGTTCCCGTGTATGAAAGGAGTGGCAAGATTACAACAAAAATGTATCGACGCTTTGTCCACGAGGCTCTACAGCGACTTCCCGAAACCCTTGAGGACTCATTACCGCCAGACTTACAACGCCGACTTCAGCTACCGGCTGTCCGTCAGGCACTCGAACAAGTGCATTTTCCTGAGAAAGGTACATCAATAGAACTGTTGAATCGATTTAGAACGCCGGCGCAACAACGGATTATTTTTGAGGAGTTTTTCTGTTTTCAGCTTGGTTTAGCAACCAATCGGATGGAGTTTACTTTGGATCGAAAAGAAGAGGCGATGCAGGTCAATGATCGCATTCGCCGGTCGGCTCTTGAGGTCCTACCATTTAGGCTGACTTCAGGCCAGAAGCATGCATTGCAGGAGATAGCGCATGACCTACAGCGGCGTCGAGCGATGAATCGATTGCTGCAAGGAGATGTAGGTTCTGGTAAAACAATCGTGGCTCTGCTTTCGGCGGTTATAGCAATGGAAAATGGATTCCAGGTCGCGTTTATGGCTCCGACTGAACTGCTTGCTGCTCAGCACGCGAAGACCCTTAATGGTCTACTTGCAAAATCACGATTTTCAACGGGCTTACTAACTGGATCAATGCAAGCGAAAGATCGAAAAAGAATTGTCGCGCAGATTAGCAAGAAGGAAATTGATCTTGTCGTTGGCACACAAGCGCTTTTAGAAAGCCCGATCAAGTTTCAGCGTCTAGGCTTAGTTGTCATAGATGAGCAGCACCGTTTTGGAGTTGTGCAGAGGGCTAGGCTTAGAGAGAAAGGTTTAAGTCCACATGTTCTAGTGATGACAGCCACTCCTATTCCGCGCACGTTGGCTTTGACGGCCTATGGAGACCTAGATGTATCTGTTATTAAAGACCTACCTCCAGGGCGAAAACCAGTGACCACCATTGTAAGGGCGTCGTCCAAACATCATGAAGTCTACCGATTTGTTGGCAAAGAACTTGCCGCAGGTCGACAGGCGTACGTTGTGTATCCACTCGTTGAAGAGTCATCAAAGATGGATTTGAAGGCAGCGACTGAAATGGCTGATCATCTTGCTACGAAAGTGTTTTCGAAATATAAGGTAACGTTAATTCACGGACGTTTAAGTCAAGCTGTCAAAGACGAGGCCATGAGCACGTTCGTTCGTGGCGAGTGCAATGTACTAGTATCGACAACTGTGATTGAAGTTGGTGTGGATGTACCTAACGCAACTATTATGGTAATCGAACATGCTGAGCGTTTTGGATTGGCTCAATTACATCAACTTCGTGGTCGAGTGGGAAGAGGCGAGGATCAAGCATATTGTTTTTTGCTTTACAAAGCTCCGTTAGGAGAAGTCGCGTCTGAACGATTACGCAGTCTAACCGAAACAACTGATGGATTCGAACTTGCGGAAAGAGATCTAAAACTGAGAGGTTCTGGAGATTTTTTTGGAACACGGCAGTCTGGCGTGCCGACCTTACGTGTAGGCGATTTAGTCAGGGATTATGAGATTATGGAGCAAGCGCGAATTGAGAGCACGGGTTGGCTTATGACTGTAAGTCGAGATCATATTTTAGTGAAGAATATGCGAAAAGCATGGTCTGAAAGATTTGGCCTTGTGAAGATTGGATGACAACATAGCGAGTACGATCATGCGTGTAATTGCAGGAGAATTCAGGGGGCGGCGCTTGTCGAAACCACGATTTAGGGGCATTCGGCCAACAGCAGATCGCGTAAGAGAGACATTGTTTAATATTCTTGGCGACCGCATAGTCGATGCGAGGACTCTGGATGGCTATGCCGGTACTGGTGCGGTCGGAATAGAAGCGCTAAGTCGGGGAGCCGCAGACGTGGCTTTCGTAGAACTCGATCAGCGAGCCGTCGGCCTTATTAAAGAGAATCTGACACGCTGTGGAGTGGAAAAGCGGAGTGTGGTTCTTCGTGGTCGATTCGAGAAGATCATGGCGAGCCAGAAGCTGGCTAGAGAATTTGATTTCGTATTTCTCGATCCGCCGTATGATGAGAATGTGGTGAATGTTTCAAAGGCGTTAAGTCTTAGTGCTCGTAGGTTACGACCTAACGGATTAATGGTTATTGAACAGTCTCGACGTGCGTTGACAACGGAAATTTCTGGCCTGGAGCAAACTAGATCGGTTTATTCTGGTGACAGTCAGCTAACGTTTTATCGTCTACAAACGCAGAAGGTTGCGGTTAAGGATAATGAGGTAAGCCTGCCATGACGATAGAAAATGAAAGAACGCGTATTGCTGTATACCCGGGTTCTTTTGATCCGCTAACAAACGGTCACGTTGATATTATTCTTCGAGGGGCGCACATATTCGACAAGATTGTGTTGGCACTTTTGGTTAATGTTGATAAGAATCCTCTGTTTTCACTTGAGGAACGTTTAGAGATAACTCGGAAAGTGTTTCAAGAATATCCAAACGTTGAGGTGGACACATTCGACGGTCTTTTAGTCGATTATGCCAAACGACGAGACATAAGCGTCATCGTTCGAGGGTTACGTGCGATTTCTGACTTCGAATACGAATTACAGATGGCCTTAATGAACAGAAGACTGAGCCCAGAAACTGAGACGGTGTTTATGATGCCAGCAGAGCAGTACACATATGTTAGTTCACGACTTGTGAAGGAGGTCTTCGCTCTTGGAGGGTCAGTGTCCGGTTTAGTTCCCGAGGTCGTGGAAGAACGTTTAAGGAAAAAACATCAGCCTTAACGGTGTGCACATTACGTTTCCTCATCATGGTAGCTTTAGATTGATAATGTTGTTTTCTGATTTAGGTTCTCAGGGAAGGTGGCTTGATTGAAGTTGGCAGAGCGGACAACAAAGGTAAGCGGTTCTCCTACGCTCAAGGTTGGGCTTGAGGCAGCTCGGTTGCGTCGTTCGGGAGTCGACGTTGTTGATTTAGGTGCTGGAGAGCCTGATTTTCCAACACCTGAACACGCCAAGGACGCAGCCCACAGTGCAATCAACGAAAATTTTACGAAATATACTCCAAATAGCGGGATTGAGGATCTCAAGCTTGCAATTGTTGACCGGTATCGTTTTGATTATGGCGTTGAGTATGAGTCACCGGAGACCATCGTTAGTGCAGGAGGAAAACAGGCTTTATACAATGTGGCGCTTGCGCTGTTTGGTGATGGCGATGAGGTCATAACGCATGCGCCTGGATGGCCAACGATAGTCGAACAAATTAAACTCGCTGATGCAACGCCAGTCATCGTTCGAACCTTCGCCGAACATAAATTTATGATTCAGAGTGAAGCGATTGTAGCGGCGATTACGCCTCGAACACGTGGAATCATTGTTAATTCACCAGGAAATCCTACTGGCGCCTTGATTTCTGAAGAGGAGTTGGCGGTTATTGCTGAAGCGGCTGTAGTGCATGATATTTGGATAGTTCTGGATCTGTGTTACGAACGTTTAATTTATGACGATGTGCCTCATAATTTACCGAAAGTGCTTACTGAACGGATGCGAGATTTAACAGTGTTAACGGGCTCAGCCTCGAAGGCATATGCAATGACTGGTTGGAGATGTGGATGGGTGTTAGGCCCCCCTCCTGTTATCGCAGCTTGTTCAGCTGTGCAAAGTCATGCGACGTCGAATGTATGTTCAATTACCCAGCGAGCTGCACTATCAGCTCTAACCGGACCTCAAGATTGTGTTACTGATATGTTGAATGATTACCGAGTTCGACGCGATCAAGCCTCATTATGGCTTCAGGAAGATGCTCGCATAAGTTTGGTGAAACCAGATGGAGCATTCTATCTATTCCCAGACATTAGCGGGGTGTTGTCTCCCGATGGATTGCGAACGTCTGCCGATCTTGCCCACGCATTATTAACAGATGCGCATGTAGCCGTAACGCCTGGAGAGGCATTTGATGCTCCAGGGTTTCTTAGAATCTCTTACGCCACGTCGATCGAGCGCTTACGTGAGGGGATTTCCCGTATTCTCGATTTTCTTAAAACGGATACGCGAATCGCTAATTGATTCGTAATCTGTCAACTGATTGCTCGACCATTACACTTACCGATGTTGTCTTTAGAGTTTTTCACTCAGCTCGAAGAGATCGTTGGAACAGCAAACCTTTTCCGTGACGATGACTCTCTGAGTGTGTACTCAGCAGACAAGTCAAAAAATAATGGTTTCGTAGATGTAGCTGTGCGGCCTAGGACTGTCACGGAAGTGGCGAGCGTTGCTCGGCTGTGTAATGAATCGCAGGTTCCATTGACGGTTCGTGGCGCTGGCACAGGTTATACGGGTGGTGCGGTGCCGATTCAGGGTGGAGTCGTGATGTCTATGGAAAGGTTCACTCGAGTTATTGAGATTGACGAGATGAATTTATTGGCAATCGTTGAACCGAATGTGATTACTGGAGATCTCCAGCGAG
>Ga0209019_1001462_pt1 | contig 11779 bp, 4 predicted proteins | sample METZYME_3_300m_FD_187549 | JGI IMG/M metagenome (GOLD analysis project Ga0209019, IMG submission 187549) | Marine microbial communities from oxygen minimum zone in mesopelagic equatorial Pacific - METZYME_3_300m (SPAdes) (version 2) | ecosystem: Environmental > Aquatic > Marine > Oceanic | place... | reverse complement strand
ATAGCGCAGGCGACTCGATTTCGAGTCCGCCTCCAATCCATACACATCACGCATAGCGATGGCCCAGATCCTGCGGCATACCCTTCCGATGACTGCATAGGACGGACTCATGCCGTTGGAGAAGAACCACGAGAAGTTGACTAGGAACTCATCAGGGTCAAGCCCCCTCTCCTTGAAGATCTCAAGGTAGGTTAGGCCGTTGGAGAGGGTTAGCGCTGCTTGGGTGATGGCGTTGCTGCCAGCCTCGTCGATGTGGTAACCGGAAATGCTCACCGTGTTGAAGCGCCTGATATCATTCTCGACGAAGTATTCCGCCACATCAGACATCATCCGCAGGCTGTTGTTCAGATTGATGATTAATGTGGACTGAGCCATCTGTTCCTTGAGCTGGTCAGCCTGAACAGTACCTCGTACGGAACTCAGAGCCCTAGCCTTGATCTCGGCCAACTCTTTCTCGTTCGGCTCCTTGCCATTCTTTTCGGTGAAGAGTCTGTTCTGCTGCCTGATCGCGGTCTGAAGGAACATCGCGAGAATGCCCCAGTAGTTTCCGTTGATCGTGAGACTCACTGAGGTATTCGGGGAGCACAGGTCGAAGCCCTCGAAGAGTCGCTCCATCTCGTCAATGTTGCTGATCGATACACCACTCTCACAGCACTTGGCCCACAAATCTAGGCGCTCGTCGGTGGCGTCGAGCCCGTAAAGCGTGATGCTGTCGAACGCGGTCGAGAGCCGCTTGAAAGGCAGGTCCTTGGTCAGATAGTGGAATCTCTGATTGGTGGTGGTCGAAGAGCCCTCTCCAGCGAACATCCTCATCGCCATCTCGTCGGTGCGCTTGAACGGGAACACGCCAGCGGTGTATGGGAACGAGCCTGGGACATTCTCGCGGCGAACCCACTCCAGCCGCTCGCCCCAGTCCTCAGTGTCCGGCAGTGAGACCTTCGGGACCTCGATGCCCTCAATGGTCTGGTTTGTGGTCTTGACGGAGATCTCCTTACTCCCTGCCTGATAACTGGTCTCGCCTGAGTTGTAGGCCGCAGCAATCTCATCGAACCTCTCGAGGGCCTGCCATGCCTCGTCCGGCACCTCCTCCCTGATTTTGGTAGCCTCGGAATCTAGGTCTCCTGCAGCATCCTCGTTCCCGGACTCTCGCATCTGACCAGCGGCTGCCTCCAGTTGCTGCACCAACCTGACCTTACCACTAACCTCCTCGCTCCTTGAATGGTAGCCCCTTACAGATGCTGTTACCTGAGCTAGGTAGTTGATCCTCTCAGGCGGTATCAGGACGTCCCTCTTGGGCAATCCGTCCGAGCCCATCTCGGCCTCTGCCGAGGCGAGGGCGGTGCCGTGACGCTCGTTGAGCATCGTAGCAAGACCCGCCCAGAGATTGTCCACTCCCGCATCTGCAAACTGGCTAGCTATCGTGGGATATACTGGCATAGAATCGGGTGGAGAATCGAACAACTCGTGGTTGCGTTGGTACTGCTTGCGGATGTCCCTTAGCGCATCGGCGGCACCAGGGCGATCAGCCTTGTTGAGGCACACGATGTCTGCTATGTCGAGTGCAGCCAGCTTCTCCAATTGGGATGGTGCACCGTATTCTTTTGTAGTCACATAGACGCTGATGTCGCTCACAGACGCAACGCTAGAGTCCCGTTGCCCGATACCCGAAGTCTCGACGATCACTAGGTCGAAACCTACCGCCTTGCAGACCCCTATGGCGCGCTCCACGCACTCAGCGATCTCACTGCCGCTGGAGCGAGATGCGAAGGAGCGCATGTATAGATTAGGATCGGTCAACGAATTCATGCGAATACGATCCCCAAGCAGCGCCCCTCCGGTCTTCTCCCTAGTCGGGTCTGTTGCTAGGAGGGCCACCTTGGCCCCAGGGTTGTCTCTCTGGATTCTGAGCATGATCTCGTCGATTAGCGAACTCTTGCCCGCACCACCAGTCCCCGTGATTCCAACCACTGGGCACTCTTCTCCCTCGGCCCTTGAGCGAGCATTCCCGAGCGCGGCTGCCAGAGCGGACTCATCACCGTTCTCAGCCAGTGTGAGGAGACGGCCGACGGACCCGTGGTCCGCAGCGGTCACCGGCCCGTCAAAGTGGAAACGCGACTTGTCCATCAGGTCTACTTTGTAGGAGTACTCAATAGCATCCTTTACCATCCCTACTAGTCCCATTTCCCGACCATCGTCGGGAGTGTAGACACGTGCTATTCCTCGATCACGGAGATCACGAACCTCCTCGGGCAATATGGTTCCTCCACCTCCAGCCACTATTGAGACGTCATTGTATCCGTGCTCGTCGAGAACGTCCCTTACATGTTGGAACTGCCCGACGGCCCCGCCTTGGTAGGATGTGATTGCGATAGCATGAGCATCCTCCTGAATGGCCGCCATCGCGAACTCTTCGGAACCCCGATTATGCCCTAAGTGGATTACCTCCGCCCCTTCGGCCTGCATGACGCGCCTCATGATTCCGATAGCAGCATCGTGACCGTCACATACCGAGGTGCCCGTGATGATGCGCAGGGGAATCCCGCCTCCCGAAGCACCGCTACCCATGCTAATTGCGACCATAGGGGTCCACAAAAAAGAGCCGCACGTCTAAAACGGTGATTTTCAGACTTATTTGTTCTGAATCCCGTCCGGAAACTGAGACTGAATATAACAGTCCTCGCACAGGTAGTATTGCACCTTGCCACGGACATAGTGGATCGACTTCATCCCGCAGAACAGCCTGTCTTTGACAGTCGACTCATTCAGGATGACACCGCACCCTTCGCTCGAGTCTTCGGTGAATTCGACTAGACTCATGCCCATGCCTCGGTCGTAACGAGAAAAACGACTCTCAAGTTTTGTAGGGACATTGACTTAATGTGTTTTTCTAAAGGAAGATTACGCACAAGTCTATGCCAATAATCGGTATTTATTCTCTACTGGCGAGTCTCAGAAAGATATATTCACACCAAGTCCAGTGGGCAGGTCGTGCCCGGACATTCCGATCCCCATGAGCGACTGATGGGGAAGTACTTCCGAAAGAACTACTCAGAGGGGGAGCGAGTGGAGATCCCCGAAAAATGGACCGACGGCACTTACGAGGACTGGAACGTATGGAAGGCAGACAGGCTGGTCAATCTCGGCTTCTACAATCGAAAGAACATGCGGATTCCCCCTTATGACGAGACTAGGGAGGCACCGCCGAGAATACACCTGAGGGGAGACGGAAACTTCGGAAAGTCCTCCCTGACAAGTGGCCATATGGAGTTCAAGGTCTGGGTGCAGAACAAGATCGAGGAGGCCGCATCGGGCAAGGGCTCTCCGAGGTTCCTGTCCGAGCAGGGAAGGGAGTCCGAGAGAGAGGATGCCATGGAGGTCTGGGAAGACCTCACGCGACTCCTACACAGGAAGTTCTACCAACGCTACTTCGTCGATGAAGACAAGATACTAGACGTGGAAGGGAAAGCAAACCGTTTCCGGGAGTCTCGCCATCTGATGCTGCTTCTGAAGATAGCAGCATGGGACAGGCAATACTACTCACTCGTCAGTTATTATCCCTGGGCCCACCCTGACTCAGACAATCTACCACTCACTTCGAAATTACTCGACAGTCTCAGTCCAGTGGAGAGGATCTGTAGGGAAGCCATCAGGATGCTCATCCGCAAATCAATCACCTCGGAAGTCGAATCCATATCCTTCACCTCTGTAGCTGGGATCACCTTCATCGAGGAGTTGCAAAAGAGAATCCTCGGCATCATAGAGGAACTCCGTGAAACCGCGAGTGATTACACCGCTGCTGAGCGATGCGGCCCCGATTGGGCCGAATTCGATGAGAAGAAGGCGCTCAAACAGTTGCTTGAGGACGGTTTCGGCAGCCTCGATGGAAAGTCAGTCAAAAGAGGTCGCACTCCCGAGGGAGTCACACAGGACAACTCGGTCAAACTGGCATACGACATCACGAACATGATGCTGGAAGAAGGCCTTTTGCAGAGGAGGTACATGACCGAAAAGGAGTACGCACAGGCCTTCTATGATGGGGACGAGACGAAGGAGCGGAAACTGGGCAACCATCTACCAAACAAACTCGTGTTCACAGAAGAGCTGTGGGGGCGGATCGGAGAGCAGAGGGAGAACCACCCAATCTTCAGGTGGCTGAGGGGAGAGCAGGACCGTTGGATGTACTGCCCCCCAATCCCTCACAGGCACGGCTCGAAGAGCCCTGCCGGAGGGTTGCTGACAGAGTCGAACAGGAGGATTATCGGCGGGCGCGAACCCATCTTCACGGGGTTCGACCCCCCTACCCCTAGGTGCCAGACGAGCGAACTCTTGTGCACGACTCTGAATGACCTGCAGGACACGCAGTGGGAGATCAACCTCGACTTCCTGTCCTCGCTGTTCGACATCGAACTCAACGACGAGGACAGAACCCAACTACCTCCGCTGGATTGGGGCGTTAAGGAACACAGGATACAGAAGATCAGACCCAAACCCGAATTCGAACCGGTCTTCACACCACCTGACAGCAAATCCTTGGATGAGAGAATCAACGTTCTTGAGTGGGCTAGGAGAATCATCGAGCACAATGCCAACGTGTTCTGGCACTCCTGGATTTGCGACTTCAGAGGGAGGATGCTCCCAAGGTGTAGCAGACTAAGCCCACACGGTAGCGACCTGGATAGGGCGTTGATCCGATTCAAGCACTGGAAGCCACTGGGCGACAAAGGGATTCACTGGCTGAGAGTCCACGTCCACAACATGATGGAGGGCATAGGGAGCGAACTGTGGGAGAAGAAAGGACACCCAAGCGATTGCCACTGCTGCGCCCCGGCCGCCAAGCAACACACATTCGAGGAGCGTTCGAAATGGGTGGTGGATAATCTCAAGGGCTTGCGGACTCTGGCGGCAGATCCCGCCGGACACCTCTCCGAACTGAAGCTCCACAGATACGTAGGTAGGAGCAAGGCATTGCAGCGGGTAGCAGCACTGGTTGAGCTCGACAGGGTCTACAACATGTACAAGGCAAACGGCGGTGATTGGTCCAAGGTGACGAGCGGCCAACCGGTTTACCTAGACGCCTCGTGCAACGGCTACCAACACGTCGCCGCTCTGCTGCGCGACCGCGACCTCGCGCACAATGTGAACCTCATCGGCGATGAGGAAGAGAGGCCGAGGGACCTCTATAGAATCGTGGCTGACAACGCCGACCGAGAGGAAGCGAACGACTTGGTCAAGCAGTTCCTGAATGAAGATGACACTGCAGAGGCCATGGACAGGGCGTTCTCGAGAGAAACCGCGAAGTGCCCCACCATGACGGCGATATACGGCTCCAAGGACATAGTAAAGTGCCTGCAGGGAAGGAATGGTCGGGGCAAACCGGAATACTCGGAACCAGAATACCCGCTGACGGAAAAGCAACAACTGGAACTCGATAGAATTCCCGATAAGGCCAAGCAGGTCTATCGCGATTGGAGCAAGGACCAGGAAAGGGAATTCCCATATCAGCAGTTCAAGAAGCACTGCAAAGACAAGAATGGCAAGTCGGTTTCTGATCACAAGTGGAAGATGTGGAAGCGGATTCTCAGGAACAAGAGGTCGATTCCACTCTGGGCCTCTGGCTCGGGACTCCACACTGCACTGATGCTGCCCGAGGGCGAAGCGGACAGAATCCCCGAGGCCTCCAGGGAGAACGAGTATGAGCAGTATCTTCTGACAGGAGTGGTAGCCGAATCCTTCGCCGAGTCGATTGGGGTTTCAACAGGCTCCGCATTCTACACCTTGGAGATGCCACTGAAACTGATCTGCAAGACGAGCGATGGCATGCATCCCGGGATAAGGTGGACTTTGGCAGACGGCCTGGTAGTCAACAACTACTACGTTAAGCCCCACGGACGTGACAAAACTTCGGCCAAAATGCCATGCGCTCCTGGCTCCGCACTTACTCCGATGGTCCCAGATTGGTACGGGAAAGGTGAATGGAATGGACATGGAATCCCAAAGAGCAGGGGCAGAATCGCAGTCAGGGTACTCCAACTCTACGGCAAGGACAAGCGAGTACCATCGGAATTCAGGGCCTCTCTGGAAGATACGGTCAAGAAGATTATGAGTAAAAAGCGAGCCGGATTTCCGCTTCAACTCATTGAGGACATCTTATCCGAGGTCGACCCGGACCGCCAGAGCGAGGATGCCGAAGAGATCAGAAAAATGCTGACTCATGGCAGCTACTCACTACAGCGCTATGCTGATGAGGAGGCAGACAGAATCGACCGGCCCGGACTCAAAAGGGGGCTCTCACCCAACTTCGTGCACTCCTTAGATGCCTACCACATGCGCACTTCGATACGGGAACTTTCGGAATCGATCGACCAGCTCAGCTTCTGGCCCGTCCACGACGCCTTCGGCACCCACGCCTGCGACGTGCCAGCGATGAGGCAGGTGGTGAAGGAGAAATTCCAGAATATGTACGAAGGCAAGGATCTGAGCTACTGGCTTGGTCAAATGGTCGTAGAAAGTCCAGGTGTCGAGATCGACTTCGACGAGGACCCGCTCAAAGTGAATGACGGCCCCTACAAAGACATGAAAGTCAATGATTCCAAGGACGGTGAACCCGGGCTGAAGACGATGTGCTCCGAGAGGGGACTGTCACCATCCGGCAATAAGGCAGACCGAGTTCTCCGCCTGAAGGAATTGGACGCCAAAGAGGCAGGAATGACAGTGGAGGAACTCTACCCTCCTCTGATGCTCAAGGGCCTCTGGGATCAATCCAAGACCACACTCGATATCTCCGAAGTGGCCGATGCAGGATATCTCATCAGCTGACTGATGAGACTTGCCAGTAACGATGGCTGTTCAACACCGCCATCAGGAATATTGGAAAAATGAGTTTTTGGAAGAATGTGATTAGTGGAACGATAGGATTCTGTGTCGGCGGGCCCGTGGGCGCGGCCGCTGCCATAGCGATAGCAAATGAGCAAACAGATGGAGTCTTTCAGCACGACGAATGAGGGATATAGGATAGGTGATAATTATGGGTTTACTTAGAGGAATTTTCTGGATTACAGCTGCAGCTGCCACTGGGGGCATAGCGCTGGCGCTACTGCCCAACGATTGGGACGGAATAGACGGCTACGACGGCGGATCAGACGACGATTGAGATGAGTTTCAGAAGATTATGTCCAGAAATTCTATTTTACTGATTCTCGCCGAGCAAGCGCCCTCTTAGTAAACGACCCTATCCCAAGGCCATGGCTTCCGAGCAGGCACGACGCAATATCATCAGACTGGCAACTGCCATCCTGATTGCCCTCGTCGGCCCTGCAGGTGCTTGGAGCGTTGGTGGCCTGAACGGACTCCTGATCTACTTCGCCTTGCACATGACATCAAAATATTCCGTGGCGGAATTCAGCTCTTCATCTGGAGGAGAGAGGGCACTGAAGTGTTACCGGATCTCCCCCGCGCTCCTGCTACTCGCTGGACTGACACCCCTGATCCCTCATCATATTCTGCCAGTATGGGAGGTAAAGGTGGTTCTGGTTCCATTGCTACTGGGCGGCTTCGAGGGGGCTTTCTGGTCGACATTCCATGATATCAGGATTGCAGTTGGCAGGAGCGTAGATCAGTTCCAGTTCATGGAGGTCATGACGACCATAGTCGCTGCAGTAATGGTTTGGGTCATCGGCGAGAATGCAGGGTTACTGGGCGGTGTACTGGCAGGCGCGGCTTTCTTAATTCCATTCGGTGCTGAAACTCGCGAGGCTGTTGCCGAGTCAATCATCGGAAACTCAACATCCGAGTTGGACTCGGAAAATGCTCGCAAGGCCAGCAATACTACCGGTTCATTCGGAATGATGCAAATTTCTACGGGACATTCGATGAAACTAGTTTCCCTGCCAGTAGGTGGTATTGACCTACTAACCGAAATTGTAGCAGTTTCTACATTACTCGGCTGGTCCCTTGAACGCTTGAATAAAATGAGGGGCGCAGGAGTTTCGGAGAATTGGGCACTTGGCAACTGGGGGTCCCTCTTGGGAATCACGCTTATGCTAGCAGGAGCAGGCCACTTCAACGGAAGTATCCAATCAGTCTTCGTGTTGGGTTATGTTGTTGTTGTAGGAGCAACTTACGGAATTCTGAAATCCGTAGAGATTAAGATTGCCGACAATCTACTCAGGGGCGAAGGCGGTACCATCGGACTCAGGGAGAGATTGAAGTTCCGGGCTATGATGAAACTGGTATTCGTATTCTCAATCGCATGGCTAGCTCTCAACGAGATCTACCAAGAACCATCAGTAGATTGGATCCTGTATTCAGCTCTGATGTGGGCAGCCCTGTGTGCGATGGCAAATCTGGTTTTCATCAGAGGGGTGGATTCTTTGTTGGCGACGTCACCGGAATGACATAGGGATAGTAGAGGTAGTGGTTGTCTTTATCATTTGATATTGTCACTGTTGGTTTTGTTGCCCCGCCTGACTCAAATAACTCCAGAGCAAGCGGCTCATCCGGCTCAACCCTCCCCTTGCCCCTTTTACCACCGGGCCAAGGATCCGACCAGGGCCAGTTAACGAAACCGCCGCAAGCATGGCACAATTGGCCCAAGGCGGAAAGATGACAGTCCTTCCCTTTGATTGAAATGGTCTCCTGCTCCTTCAAATCCAAATTTTCCAGAGTAGATATCCATCCTTCCATCAGTCGGATTGGCGACGGGTCGTTCTGATGAGGGAGTACCAACCGCAAACGCCTCAGTATGTTTCCAAGCACTCCGACCAGCTCCCTCCTCAGCCTTTCGGCCTCGGCCAAATTTTCATTCGGCCCAATCCTGCTGGCTATTATGATATCAGTATCATCAGGATTCTTCCTGACTTGGAAATACTCCGCGGCACGCTTCGGTGCTGCGAACCATCGAAACCTCACCACCAGATCGGCGCCCAAAAGCACCAGCATTACTGGCGCCAGGTATTGGTTGTTTGAGATTACAACCTGCGATGCCTGCTCCGCATTCCTAATCGATTTGTCCAGATAGCGAATTAGGCAAGTCCCATCCTTCTTCATGACCGGAATGGTCTGGGTATTCACAAACAACCTGGCGCTGTCTCGCATGCCATCCACACGACCGACTATGGCAGCAAATAACTGATTGTCTCGCTTGTCCCCCCTGCTCCCTTTGAGAATTAGAGAAGGGTCGTTTAGGAACTCTGCTGAACCTCGATGATATTCGCCTAATGGCAGCATCGCATTGGTCAAAGACCTCATCACGGTTCCTCTATTCTCCCTTCTCCGTTCATCGACGAACTCCTTCATGGACTCGCTCATTGAGCCCTCTATCTTGTTTCGCTCCTTTTCCAAATCTCGGGCTTCTTGTACCTTCATGCATCTGATTTTGCTCCTGAGCATGACCCTAATTGCCCACCACCTGTAGTAGTCCCTGATGGTAAATTCCGCCTCTTCTAAGTCCTTGAGATACGTTACAATACGCTTTTCCATTTCCATGGCTAAAAGCGGCTTTTTGGCTAGGTTGAGTATATGCTGGAACTCCACGAATAGATGGAGTTGATCATTCGGCAACACGTTGTAGTCGTCAACATTCGACTTCCCCGACTGACAAATTTTGGCCCAGTCTTCAGCCAATCTGAGCAAACCATCCGTGACTTCGAGATGGTTACCTTCTCCTGGAATCATTCCTCTGCGGATACGCCTGACTTGTTCCACAACTGCTCCGATCATGTACTCCGGTTGACGCAACTCATGACGACTGCCGATGAATTCCACTACCACATCCAACTCTGAACCATCTTTCTGTTGTTTGGACCAGTGCTTGATTAGGGCTCCCAGACCGTTCAGCCCGTTTGCCGTAAGATCCAACTTCCTCTCTAACAGCCCCCGCATCCTCATGGTCACGATGACTATCAACATGAAATCCTCTGGGTACATCGCGTGTAACTTCTTGAGGGCAATGTACTGAACGCGTTGGTTCGCAAGGATGTTTCTCCCTCCTACGCTTTCCTTCCAAGCCTCGGCAACCTTGTCAACGAGTTCATTTTTCTCAGTGCTACCTTCCTTGTAGTATAATCTCTCAATCGCCTCGGAACGACCGTAACTCCACCTCATTTGATGACCACCAAAGATTGATAACAGAAGATTTCTCCCAAATATCGTGGTGTTGCGACGCAGGTATCGTTTATGATGGTTGGCCTTGTGTTTCCGGCGCTAAAGCCGTCAGCCTGTCTGATTGTGCCTACCTGTTCAGTTCTCTTTTACTAAAATAGATTTTTTTTGTGGGTTGATAGGTCTCCACGTGTACCTATTATCATGCGTCTAATATTAGAGTCCCTCTTCTCAGCAGCCGCCACAATCGTCGCGCTCTTCATCGGCGGTCGCCAAGCTGCCGAAGTAGTACCCCCCGATCCTGAATCTCCCCTATCTTACGCCACGCGTACGCGAGGGAATCCAGCTCTCCATTCGAATACAATGGAAGGAAGTTGATAGTATGAGCAAGAAGACAAGGAAAACAAGAAACAGCAAGCAGAAGAATGACAAAGCCAAGAAAACGACCGTCGCCACCCTCGAGACCCCGCTCGGCCCCTGCCGGGTAGATCTCAAGGACGCCAAGGACGCTTTCGACGAGGCACGGAAGTGGGACCGTAGCCCGCCGACCGCCGAGGAGAGGTGTCACGAGGACTACCTCGGAGGAACGGTGTCCAAGCATCTGGCCTGGTGGTCTTCTAGGCAGGGTTCCCTGATGCTAACGGAACTCAAGCCGTTTGTCTCGAAGGAGTGGGACGTGGACCACCTGACACACTTCATCCACCGAGGGACGAGGGAAACCGACCCGTCGTACCGTGAGGTAAATACCGGGGTAGGGAAGGCCGTCGAGGTCGCCATAGGGTCGACCATGTGCATCCAGAACCGAGATTCCGGGGCGAGGCTATGCCTCTCCACGTGGATCGACTGTGAGGGGGACGTTCGCCTGGACATCCGCTTCAACCGCAAGGACGAGAACGGGCCGCAGATCGCTTGGGACTTTCTTCGTGGCTTCAAGGAGCACTACTACGCGCACGGGCCGCAGCGAGGGGCCGTCTTCGACGCCAACCTGAACTTCATCTCCCGTCACTCTGGAGCCGGCGAGAAGCTGGTATTGCCAGAGCACACCCAGAGGCAGGTGGACCTGCACATACACTGCTTCTGCGACCACCGCGCCCAGATAGAAGCCGAAGGCATGCCTACCAACAAGGGCATCATCCTTTCGGGGCCACCGGGAACCGGGAAGACCCTACTCATCAAGGCCGTATTCGAGAAGACCGACATGACCACCATCCTAGTATCCCCGGAGATGATTCGCAACGATACGATATCTAGCGTCTACAACATGGCGCGTCGCTACAGCCCAAGCATGGTGATACTCGAGGACGTCGACACGAGTGCGGGAATCCACCGCAAGCTGAGGGACCACCCGGTGCTCGGAGAGGTGCTGCAGGCCCTCGATGGCATCAACGACAACGCAGGCGTAGTCACTATCGCGTCTACGAACTACCTCGAGAGGATCGACGACGCGCTCAAAGACCGCCCCGGGCGCTTCTCGAGGATCATCACTGTGCCTGTGCCCGACGCCGAGACCCGACGCGTCCTGATTGAGAGGCTGGCACCGGAGTTCCGCGTCGACGAGGCGGACCTAGACCTGGACTGGCTCACCGAGAACACCCAGGGCTACACCGGAGACTGGCTTCGAAACCTGTTCGTCACGGCGAGGCTGTTCGCGATTAGCGATAAGCGCGATGAGATCAACACG
>Ga0209019_1001461_pt1 | contig 11791 bp, 15 predicted proteins | sample METZYME_3_300m_FD_187549 | JGI IMG/M metagenome (GOLD analysis project Ga0209019, IMG submission 187549) | Marine microbial communities from oxygen minimum zone in mesopelagic equatorial Pacific - METZYME_3_300m (SPAdes) (version 2) | ecosystem: Environmental > Aquatic > Marine > Oceanic... | reverse complement strand
CCATGGTAAAGGCAGCCAAAGTGACGTTCATCGGCTATGAAAAGGTCGGGGGGGGCTTGGTTACCGCGATCGTACGCGGTGATGTTGCCGCTGTGAAGTCGGCCACGGACGCGGGCGCTGCGTCAGCGCGTCGTGTCGGGGAGCTCGTGTCAGTACACGTGATACCGCGTCCTCACGGTAGCCTCGAAGACGCGCTTCCCATCGGCAAGAGCGAATAGCCCCCCGCTCTCGTGTTTATAGCGCGTGTTGCGGGCACTGTCGTTGCTACACGCAAGGACCCTAAGCTCGAAGGTTTTAAGCTGTTACTGGTCGCTCCTGTTGACTTGGATGGCAACGACAAGGGGGGCTACGTTGTCGCAATTGACACCGTGAACGCAGGCTACAAAGAAACGGTGATCGTGGTCCGCGGATCCTCGGCTCGAATGGCCGATGGCATGAATGAACGCCCAGTGGACGCCGCGATCGTAGGTATTGTCGATGCGACTGACGTGGACGACTGATGGATTTGGCCCGTGTAATCGGCCGTGTTGTTTGTACGCAGAAGAACGAGTCGCTTAGCGCTCGTAAGCTACTTCTCGTCCAGCCTCTGACCATTGAGGGCCAAGAAACCGGCATGCCCCTTGTGGCCATCGACGCTGTCGGCGCCGGAGCTGGCGAAAGAATCTTTTATGTCACCGGCCGAGAAGCTTCATTTGCTTTCATTCCTGATCACGTCCCGACAGATGCCACAATCGTCGGTATTGTCGACCGAGTCGATTTACTCTAGCGGTGTGCTGAAATGTTCCTAGGGCGAGTAATCGGAAACCTTGTCGCTACACAGAAGGAACCTAAGTACGAAGGCAAGGCGTTGCTTCTGGTACAACCTGTGTCGCCAGAAGGCAACGCCGACGGCAAGGCCATCGTCGCTGTCGACAGCGTCGGCTCAGGCGCCGGTGAGACCGTATTGGTCGTCATTGAAGGTCGCTCAAGCAGCATCGCTATGGGCCAAAAGCTTGCACCGGCTAACGCCGCGATCGTAGGCATCGTCGATCACATCGACTGGGAGAGTTAACGATTAGAGCCCGCAAGCTACTCGGCAAACCCGTTCAAGAGGCAATCCTAGAAGATGTTGAAGGGGGTCTCACTGAATTGGCCACAGCCGGTCACCGGTCACCAAAGCTCACAGCGATACTAGTGGGGGACGATCCCGCCTCGGCGATTTACGTTCGCACAAAGACGCGAACCTGTGAGGGGCTTGGTATCGACTCCGAGACCATCGAATTACCCGAGAACGTATCGACCAAAGACTTAATCGGTTACATCGACGAGCTCAACACCAATAAAGGAGTCGACGGCATCCTAGTGCAGTTGCCTCTGCCGAGCGGTGTTGATACTGAAGCGGTCCTCGACAACATCGATCCCCGCAAAGATGTGGATGGGCTTCACCCGCACAACGTTGGTTTATTAGTGCAAGGCAGACCGCGCTTCGTGCCAGCAACCCCCGGCGGCATTATGCAGATGCTCGACCGGAGAGGCATCGAGATCGAAGGGGCAAACGCCGTAATCATCGGGCGCAGTGAGATTGTCGGCAAACCAATGGCCTCACTGTTGATGCACCGGAACGCTACGGTCACGGTCTGTCATTCGCGTACCCGCGACTTACCAGCTGTTTGCCGCAGCGCCGATATACTCGTTGTCGCCGTTGGTCGGGACGCGATGGTCACTAAGGATTTTGTTAAGTCCGGTGCGACAGTGATCGACGTCGGCATCAACCGTGTCGCCGCGCGCGCGCGCGTCGAGGACATCTTCGGCGAGTATTCTGATTGGGAGAAGTTCAATCAGCGTGGATACATCGTCGTCGGCGACGTGCATCCTGAGGTTGAGGAGATCGCCGGTGCGTTGACCCCTGTTCCAGGAGGCGTTGGCCCTCTCACCATCGGCATGCTGATGTCCAATACGCTTGATGCCGCGCGTCTGCGGGCAGCGTCGACCGGTTGACCAGGACAACGGGCAACGTGAGGTCCCCGATTCTCTGCGTCGGACTGACCGGTAACATCGCTGTCGGCAAGTCGACGGTGGCCAGATGGATGGCGGACTTAGGCTGCCATGTACTGGACGCCGACATCCTAGGGCATCAGTGTTTGGAGTCCGGCGAGGCGACGCACGATCGCGTTGTGGAGGTATTCGGGCGTAGCGTCTTGCTGGAAGACGGAAGTATCGACAGAAGTCTTCTTGGCACCCGGGTATTTAGTGACGACGCCATCCGAGCGAAGCTCGAGGCGATTATCCATCCCGCGATCCGCGCCAAGGAGCAACACCAGGTCGGTCAAATCGAGCAAGCTTATGCTCCCGCTATTGTTGTCACTGAGGCCGCATTATTGTACGAGACTGGCTCCACAGATCGATATCAACGCATAGTTGTAGTTACCGCAGTGGAAGGTGTTTGTCTCAAGCGCCTCCTAGAGCGTGGCCTCAGCATTAACGAAGCCCAAGATCGTATGGCAACGCAAATGGCCCAAGCTAAGAAATCGGCACGAGCAGACTACGTCATTGATAATAGCGGCACCCGCGAAGCTACCCGTGAGGCTACCCAGATCGTCTGCGAGCAACTTCAGCTAGATCTGACGGAATGGATGGCAGGAAATCCACTCCACTCAACGTAGAATTCAGTCGATGCGGTACTCAAAACGAATTCCAGGATCAGCCTCGACCTCCACCGCGGCAAGCCAAAAGTCGTGCGTCCCGTCAGGTTCAGTGCCGTTTTCACCACCAGTAATGGTGCGCATGCGACCATCGAGTCGTTCAAAGATCCACACGGCCACCGCTGGCACGGTTGGGCCGGACTCGCTAAAACCTTCAACATCTTCGAGTACTCGTTGATCGAGCGTCCCTAGAACTTCGTCGACGACAGTCCGTAGAACTCGAAAATCTATAACCAAGCCGATGTGATCTAAATCATGCGAGCGAGCATAGGCAGCGACCTTCCAAGCGTGATGATGGAGTGAATGTATCTCACCATCAGGGCCACGTTTGTGCCCAGCCTCGAACTTAGCTTCGACGCGAACCTCATACATGAACGTTCTCAGCTCTGCTCGTCTGCAACAGTGTTCCAGTCATGGCAATGGGGACATCGGGAAAATGGCTGACTCGCTTTGAAACCACACTTCAGACAAACATAAGGATCAACAAGACGCGCCTCGCGTATCACCGCAGCAAACAAATCCCCCACAGCGTTGCCGTCGTCACCTTGCTCATCGAGCACCTGCCACAACTCTCGTTGTACGGTGATCGATCCTGGTTTCTCGGTCAGCGCTCGTGTCAGTGCTTCTCGTGCCGCCTCAAGGTCGCCACGTTTTCGATGCAAGCGCGCTAAAACAAGCTGCACACGCCAGGAGTGAGGGTGACGATCCAAGACCTTGGCACAAGCTCCTTCGACCCGAGCTCCATCATCGATGCCACTGGACACACGGGCAATGCGTTCAAGCGCCTGCATGGCCCAAGCAGTGCCATCACCGAGCGCCATCTCCCAGTGTTGCAAGGCACGTGGCAGGTCACCACGATTATCTTGGCTATCCCCGAAGCCGAGATGTGCTGGTGCGTAGCCCGGATCAAGTTCCAGTGCGCTCTCGTAGCAACGCAACGCGGTTTGAGGATCACCATTCTTTTGTGCCGCGTTGCCACGCTCAGTCCATAACGATGCAAGGAGTCTTTCGTCGCTCGATCCCGCCAATTTGTCGATGCGCGATTGGGTCTCTCCAGCCTTTTCCCAGCGCCCCATTTCCTCGTAGACACGACGCAGACAAAGCCAACCACTGAGATTGTCGGGATCACGGTTAACGACATCTTGAAGCGTGCGCTCAGACCGATCTATGAGACCCGCACTCTTGAAATCAAGTGCCAGCGAAAACAATGCTTGGGTGCGGCCAAGATCTGAAAGTCCTGGGCGATGCAGCAAGCTCTTGTGAATATCGATGGCGCGCTCAATTTGGCCCTTTTCGCGGAAAAGGTTGCCGAGAGCCAGATATGCCTCCACCGCGTCGGTTTCCCCACGTACAGCTTTGCTGAGCTCAACCATAGCCAGATCAGGCTGATTCAAGATCAGATAATTTAGGCCGAGAAGGTAATGAGGGTGTTCACCGTATTGCGAGCCCTCAACCCGGCGAGCACGTGCCAGCGTCCAGGCACGTCCTAACAGAACGCCGAGCATAACGAGGGCCGCAGAGACCCCAAGCGTCAGGGACCAACCCTGCATCTCCTACTCCTCAACCCAGTCGTCGTCTGACAATTCCCCTTGGCCGATGTCAATTGGCTGGCTCCCAAACTCACGAACCGTTGATTCCAAAGCATCGATTCGGTGCTGAGCCTCACGCTCGCGCCTGCTGTGTTTGAGGTGTTCAAACACCGCGATCACACCCGCAACAAGAACGCCGATGAATACCGAGCCGAGAATTACCAAAAAGACCGGCACATCTTCGACTGTGCTATTGGGAAAATAGGTCACGTCAACCCGCTGGTCGCCATTGGCATAAGCGATAGCAACCAAAATAATAACCATTGCTAAGTACAACAACATCTTAAAGATTGCGTTCATCCCACCTCGTTCTCAACCTGTCCCACAGGCAGGCACTGGCGACTGCGATAGTCATCGAGCACATCATCCCAGAGCCCCCGAGCCGTAACGATATCGTCAACCACCTCACGCACGGCGCCACGACCTCCGGGAGCCAAAGTAACCCAGTCGGCAACTTCGATCAGTTTAGCGTGGCCGTCCGACACCGTGATGCCGAGACCAGCGTGTTCCAACATGGGCAAATCAATAAGATCGTCACCCATGTAGGCAATCTCGTGGTCAGCGATACCTTCTTGACGCTGGATGGAGAGACAGGCGCTGACTTTGTTTTTTGCTCCTTGCCTCAGATAGTCAACTGGTAGCTCGCTAAATCGTCGTTCGACCACCTTCGAGGTCCTTGCGGTGATGATGGCAATCTTTAAATCGATCAGATCGGCTATAAACATCGCCGAGCCGTCTCGGACGCAGAACATCTTGGCCTCGCGATCATCGTCGATGAAAATGATTTCGCCACTGGTCAACACGCCATCGACATCAAGTACCAATAGCCGAACATCCCGCAAGCGCCTTTCGTAGCTCTCACGGTCCACCATCGCCATCAGATCATCTCAGTGCGCCAGAGGTCATGCAGATGAACGACACCCTCGGGACGCTGTTCGGCATCAATCACTGGCAGCGAGGTAATACGCCTCTTCTCCATTAACCTCAGGGCTTCAGTCGCCAAGGCGTCGGCGCGCATACACACAGGGTCCGGTGTCATCGACTCTTCCGCAGTGCTCTGCAGTGCCAACTCCCCCTCCGATTCAAGAGAGCGCCGCACATCTCCGTCGGTAATCACCCCAACCAACCGCCCCTCGGAATCAACCACCGTCGTCATCCCGAGTTCCTTACTACTGATTTCAGCCAATACATCCACCATTCGTGCGGCAAGAGTGACACTGGGTATTCCCGTCGCCGCGTGCATTACATGGTGCACTCGCAAAAGCTGGCGGCCGAGGTTCCCGCGAGGATGGTGGGCCGCAAGATCATCGGCACTAAAGCCACGCTCCTCAAGCAGAGCCATTGCCAAAGCATCACCAACAGCAAGGGCCGCCGTCGTGCTAGCAGTGGGAATCATCCCAAGCGGACCGGCCTCCTTTTCAACACCAGCGTCAAGAACGGCATCGGCCTCGTTTGCCATAGTTGATTGGGTCTCACCGACGATAACGATTAGAGGCACCCCTAAGCGCTTGATCGCCGGCAACATGGCCACAACCTCTTGAGTGTTTCCACTCTGGCTGATTGCGACCAGGACATCACCTTCGCATAGCAAACCGAGGTCACCATGTCCGGCCTCGGCAGGATGAAGAAAAAGTGCCGGGCTCCCTGTTGACGCAAGGGTTCCCGCCAACTTACGTGCAATGATGCCCGATTTGCCCATTCCAGAGACGACTATGCGTCCACCACAACCAAGCAGGATGTCCAGTGCTTTGTCGAATGGCACCTGATCAAAACGCTCGGCCAATTGGCCGAGCGCGTTCGCCTCGATGCGGAAAACTTCCCGCGCTAAATCAAGCGAACGCTGTCGCTTCTGTGAGGATTCAGTGTCACCGCGAAGGTTAGGTCCAGAAGACGCTCTACTCACGATTCCACGCCTTCGTCCACCACCCGCGTGTTCGCTGCGGAATGTATCCGGAGAGCTTCTTCGAGCAAACGCTGCAATGTCTCAATCGGCAGCTGGGTCGAGGCATCGCTCAGCGCCGCAGGAGGATCATCGTGCACTTCAATAAACAAGGCGTCTACACCTATCGCGGCCGCCGCGCGAGCAAGCGGTCCAGCGAATCGCCTTTCCCCAGCGGTCTCCCCTTTACCCGCCCCTGGGAGCTGAAGGCTATGAGTGACGTCCAATACCACCGGGTGGCCGAAGTCCGCCAGGCGACAGACTCCCTTAAGATCAACCACCAAATTATTGTAGCCGAATGAAGTTCCACGTTCGGTGAGCATAATCCCGGAGGCTCCTGCCCCTTTTAGCTTGCCGATAACGTGTTTCATGTCTGCAGGAGCGAGGAACTGACCCTTTTTTACGTTAACTGGCAGACCACTCTCAGCTGCAGCCAAAAGAAGATCCGTCTGCCGACTCAAGAAAGCCGGAATTTGGATCATGTCGACCGTGTTAGCAACTGCCTCTACCTGGTCGACAGCGTGAACGTCCGTAGCGACAGGAACCCGAACTGTGTCACGCACCTCTGCGAGGATCTCCAGGCCAGCTTCTAGGCCAGGCCCCCGGTAAGAGTCAATCGACGTACGGTTAGCCTTATCGAACGATGCTTTAAACACGAAGGGTAGGCCAAGTTCACCGGTGATCCTGGCAGCTTCGGTCGCTATGCGCAGACAGTGGTCGCGACTCTCGATGACGCATGGCCCGGCAATCAGCCCAAGCGTACCCGCACCGTATTCGACCGTTTCGCCGATTTTCACCGTGTTTATCATGTGCGCGCTCCGGTTGCGTCAAACTGCGGCGACATCTCCGGCCGTCTCGGCTATAACTTCTTCTGTAGCATCTTCTGCGCGCGCCACCATGCGACTGGAACCGCTGTTAGCGTGATCCTGTGCAGCACGGACAAAAGCCGCAAACAGAGGATGTGCCTCCTGCGGCCTTGACTGGAACTCAGGGTGGAACTGGCAGGCGACAAACCACGGATGTTCAGGAAGTTCGAGAATTTCCACGAACTTCCCATCCGCGGTCTTGCCACTAAGCACGAGACCGGCGTTGACCAGAGGCGGCTCAAAGGCACGATTGAACTCGTAGCGGTGGCGGTGGCGTTCCGAGATCATCTCCGACCCGTACGCTTCGGCGGCCCGTGAAACGGGGACCAGTTCACATTCGTAAGCACCAAGTCTCATCGTACCGCCAAGATCTTCAACACCAAGCAGATCTCGTAACTTATAGATAACTTTGTTAGCCCCAGGTCCCGGGCCTTTGAAATCAAACTCGCTACTGTCGGCCGAATCCCCAAGTCCCACAACGTTTTCAGCAAACTCCATGGCTGCAGTCTGGAAACCAAGGCAGATACCGAAGTAGGGCACATTATGCACACGCGCGTAACGAATCGCTTCCATCATGCCGCGCACACCACGATCACCGAAACCTCCAGGAACCAACACACCCCCGACGTCCGCAAGGAGGTCCGCCGCATCTTCTCCTTGCTCAAGGCGTTCCGCCTCAACCCACTTAATGTCGACGCCGAGGTCGTTCGCCAACCCTCCGTGGATGAGTGCTTCGGTGAGGCTTTTGTACGACTCCTCGAATTCGACATACTTCCCAACAACAGCTATACGGACACGGCCCGAGGGTTCTTTATAAGTCCTGACGACGTGTAACCATTCGGCCAGGTCAGGAATATCGCATTCCAGCCCGAGCGATTCGCAGATGATGCTGTCGAGGCCCTCTTCCTGGAACACGACCGGGACATCGTAGATACAATCGACATCTTTTGCTGTGATCACCGCTTCTGGATCAACGTTAGTGAACAACGCGATTTTCTCCTTGATTCCATCCGGCAGGAAACGGTCAGTGCGACACAGCAAGACATCCGGTTGGATACCGATTGACCGCAACTCCTTGACACTACGCTGAGTCGGCTTGGTCTTAAGCTCCTTCGCCGCCGCGATGTATGGCACCAGAGTCAAGTGAATGAACATCGAGTTACCGCGCCCGACGTGTTGTCCAAGCTGACGGATCGCTTCAAGAAACGGGAGGCTTTCGATGTCACCGATCGTGCCACCAATCTCACTGATAACAATATCGGCAGTCGATGCAAGCGCCGTGATGCATTCCTTGATTTCGTTGGTAATGTGCGGAATTACTTGGACTGTGTTCCCGAGATAAACGCCCTGGCGTTCCTTCTGAATGACTGACTCGTAGATCTGCCCCGATGTGTAATTGTTAGCCTTGGCCATTCGGACGTTGGTGAAGCGCTCGTAGTGCCCAAGGTCAAGGTCAGTTTCGGCGCCGTCATCGGTGACAAACACTTCCCCGTGCTGAAAAGGGCTCATCGTTCCCGGGTCGACGTTGATATACGGATCCAACTTCAACAAGTTGACGGTGTAACCATGAGCTTCCATGAGGCGCCCGATCGCCGCCGAGGCAAGTCCCTTGCCTAACGACGAAACTACACCGCCGGTTACGAAGATGTACTTGGTCGACATTCCCCTACTCGATCTCCTAATTTGTTAGCTCTTCTGCGGGTGTGAGGCATGCTCCCCCAACAGGGCGCGCACCCTTTCAAGGTCACTGGGCGTATTCACTCCCGGGATCCCCTCATTGACAACATATGTCTGGATCGTTTCTCCAGCCTCGAGAACCCGCAGCTGCTCAAGGCCTTCGGCTTTCTCCAAACGTGACGGGGGCAACGCAGCCCATCTTCGAAGGGCATCCGAACGATAAAAGTAGACACCCAAGTGCAGCCATGCCCCGCATGTACTTCTTTGGTCAACAACTTTAGGGGTCCACGCCACAATAGACTCAGCGGTGGACATGTCGACTGTCGCCTGCCATTCAGAACGTGGAAAAGGCACCGCAGCGCGACTGAAATACAACGCTCGTTCGTTGTCGTCGATCACGACCTTCACCGCATTAGGATCCCAGAGATCTCGACGTTCTTTGAGCGGAGCCCGGAGGGTGCCAAGTTCGGTTGCAGAGTCCCGAAAACAGTCGAGCGCCCCGGCGACCGCAGCGGAATCAAGCAGCAGCTCGTCACCTTGCACGTTGACGATGATTTCAGCAGAGTATCGTGACGCGGCATCGGCAACCCGATCGGTCCCCGAGGCGAATTCACCACCGGACAGTACCACGTCGACCCCCGATTCTCGGGCCGCCTCGCCGATACGTTCGTCATCAGTTGCAACGATGGTGGCGTCTATCCCCTCCACCCGAGAAACGCTTTCCACGACGTGCCGGATAAGCGGCCGCCCAGCCAAAGAGGCGAGCAATTTCCCAGGAAATCTGGTAGAAGTAAACCGCGCTGGAATGATGGCAATGCAGTCCATGCGCCGACCCAGGATCAGTAATCGCAGGAGAATAACACCCGACCAGTCTAGACGTTGATCAGGGATTCTACTCTGAGGGCTAAGTCAATGACGGTAGCGTCCATGAGCTCGCCTGTATCATCATCAGGGATCTCGATTTCGAATTCATCTTCAGCAGCTATCACGAGGTCAATGATCTCAACCGATGTGAGGCCAATCTCGCTTTGCAAACGAGCTTCATCTGTGATCTTTCCAGCAACCTCGGGCTTGAGCTCGACAATAAGGCGCTTGATATCCTTAACCGTCTCAATCGAACTCACGCCAATTTCCCTCCTTCGTAAAGGTCTCGACAACGACCTCGACATAATTTGCCACTCGTGGTGCGAGGAATCCGGCCGCTTTCCAGCAAAACGACATCAAGTACTGGAAGGTTCAGGCTCTCGGAAACCACGGCGCGCACCCGCGCACCGATACTTTCATTATTTTGAGGGTTGCGTGCCGCTGCCACAATAACAATACCTTCATCGTGGCCATTCTTGGTCCCAAAGGCAACGACGCTTCCCGGGCGTACCAACTCGAGACCATGCACAACCCTCTCGATATCCTGCGGGTAATAGTTGCGCCCGCCGAAGATAATAAGTTCTTTTTTGCGTCCTGTGACGTATAGCTGTTGATCCTTCATGTACCCGAGGTCACCAGTCATTAACCATTCCCCATGGAGCGTATCTGCAGTGGCCGCAGGGTCGTTGAAGTACTCGCGCATGACCGACGATCCAGCGATCGAAATTTCTCCAATACAACTATCCGGGACCAGCGCGCCGTGATCATCGACGATGCGCACGGATGTTTCGCGAACCGGCGCACCACAACTAACGATGCGCGCACAGTTGGAGGCTTCATTAACCGGGCGGGCAACACCCTCCCCCACCAGAGCCTCTCGGTCGACCCCTACAATCTCATACATTTCCTGAGCTCGAACTCCGGTAGCCATCAGACCAACTTCAGCAAGACCGTACGCGGGCATGAAACCAGTCTTCGGGAACCCTGCCGGCCCAAACGCCTCCGTAAACGCGGTCAGCAGATCCGGATCTACGGGTTCAGCGCCAATGATCGCCACCCTCCATTTCCCTAGATCACGTCCAGGAATGTCGCCACGCTCCAGTAGATGCCGGTAACTCACGTTCGGACCAGCAGTGATCGAGACGTTGTGGCGTTCCATCACGTCGAGCCATCGGCGTGGCCGGCGCAGAAAATTGAACGGCGTCGTGAGCACCAAGTCGATAGAACGTGCTGCCGCGCCCAACAAGTTCCCGATTAGGCCCATATCGTGATACATCGGCAGCCACCCGCCACCAACGTCGTGGGGTTCCACCTCGAGACGTTCGACTATCGCTTGGACATTGGCAGCAACACAACGATGCGGCAAAACGACGCCACGTGGTGAACTCGTTGACCCGGATGTAAATTGGATAACGGCGATCTCATCGGGGGCGGGGGCGTGGGGATCGAACCGGCTCGAGCTACCGATCAGCTCATCGTGCCGGATGACGAGGGCCTTGTTCTCAAGGTTGGCTTCTTTCACCAACGGCTCTCCAACCAGCTCGACTTCCTCATCAACGACAACGAACTTTGGCTCGGCCACACGTACTATGGAAACGACGTGCTGCAGATAGCCTTGCAGTCGGTGCCGGTTAATAGGAGTCGGCAAAATCGACGGGTGCAACCCTGCCAGTACGGCACCGAAGAACGAAGTCACTACGGATCGTAGCCCTTGGCAAACAATCGTCACCCGGTCTCCGGGCTCACCATCGAGGTTCTGGAACCCGGCCGCCACCCGCTGCGCTTGCGCTTCGATTTCTGCCCAGGTGAAGCGTTGCTCATTTTCGTCGACGAAGATCAGCCCACGATTGCCACAGGTTTCCGAGGCACGAGCCAGGATGTCAGGCAACGTTTGTGGGAACTCAGAAACAAAACTCACGGTTCACCCTTGCGACAAGGCCGGGGCCTAGCGAAGCCCTTGCCAATCAGGATCCTGCTGGCTCGAGTGCCGGAAGCTTGGCTTCGATCTGCCCCCAGCAGTCTTCCAGGTCGGTGCCAGTAACGATAATTCCGTGGTTGGCCAGGCCGAGGATCGTACGCCGTGGATCTTCTGTTTGCTTGAGGCCGTCAAGCGTTGACTCACAGAGTTCGATCGTACCGCAAGGATAATGTTCATCAGTGTACACAATGCCATCT
>Ga0209019_1001452_pt1 | contig 11814 bp, 7 predicted proteins | sample METZYME_3_300m_FD_187549 | JGI IMG/M metagenome (GOLD analysis project Ga0209019, IMG submission 187549) | Marine microbial communities from oxygen minimum zone in mesopelagic equatorial Pacific - METZYME_3_300m (SPAdes) (version 2) | ecosystem: Environmental > Aquatic > Marine > Oceanic | place... | reverse complement strand
GTGCTGCCAATAAAATCGTTACCAAAAGACAGCTTAGTTTAACCATAAAAACTCTGCCGATATGCATATCCAGATTAAGCCACTGCGATACATCCGATGCATAATAATGGACCAGATAAAACCCGGTGATCACCTGGAGAAAAAGCGCTGGAATTCCAATCCGTTCGAAACTGGATTCAAAAAAATCAATAATAGCAGGATCCTGGTTCTTTAATGCCTTCGGCAAAAATCCGATAGCCAGGACCAAATGTCCCCCAGTCCAGACAGCAGCGGCTATAATATGGATTAAAATTATGAATGGTGTCATGATACAGTTCCTGCAATAATGACTTAATCATCATTTACGAGGTAAAGATGGTTTCTCTGCCCGGATGAAATATACCGGGTTAGATGAAATCCAGAAAAGCTAGAACTTTAGCAACATTGTAATATTTCATTTGATCTGATTATTATTTGCTTTTAAATTCGACCGACCAGTCGGTTTAGTTTTCAATCAAGTACAGAAAGAATACAAATGATAAGTGAAGCAAAGGAAGCTGTATTGCGGGAACAGTTAATTCTGATGTGGGGTCGAAATTTTGATAAACCATACATTATGAATAGAGTTTTTAAGCGATTTATTAAGTGCATTAATGTATTTATAAAATAAAAAATTGAAGAAATTAGAACTCCAAGATCGGAGAAAAGAACAAATCATGAGCGCTGCCCTGTCGGTGGTGGTTGCCAAAGGATATGACCAGAGCCGCATGGATGATATTGTTGAAAAATCTCAACTTTCCAAGGGCGCTATTTACTGGTATTATAAATCCAAGGAAGAAGTCTATCTCTCTCTGGTAGATTATTGGTTTCTTCAATATAGTTCTGGTGTAGTGGATACGCTGCAGCAGCAGGAATCTGCATCAGATCAATTGAAAGCATTATTCGATTTTTTTATAGGGCAGTTTGATAAAAACCCTGCTACATTCAAACTTTTAGTTGAATTCTGGCGGCTGGCAGGCCTGAATCCTGATTTTAACGCCAAACTCCAGCAGATATATTCCGATTTTCTTGAATATATCATCGAAATTATCAAAGTTGGCGTAGCCAACGGAGAATTCAAAAATGTGGAACCGCGGATCACGGCCCTTTCCATTCTGATTAATATCGAAGGTATCACCTGGTTTACACTTTTTGATAAATCCGGTGTCGAGGCTCACGAGTATATTGATACTATCTCAAATTTTATTCTCAATGGACTAAAGAAAAAGAGGAAAAAATGAACGAACCAATTACAATCTCAATGAAAACAGGCGGTCAGTGGCTGGTTTCCCCGGTGGGAGATACAACCATTTTCTGCCGGGAATCGTTCACCGATGATCATAAAGATATAGAAAATATGGTATTAGAATTTGCTAAGGAACGCATTCTCCCAAATGTTGTAGCTATTGATAAACTGGATAAAGGCCTCAGCCTTTCTATCCTTCACGAAATGGGCGAACTGGGTCTAATCGGTGTAGATGCACCTGAAGAATACGGCGGTACCGAATTAGACAAAATTACTTCATGTATTGTTACGGAGGGAGTGTCCCGTGGCGGCTCCGCATCCTTCTCCTGTACGTTTGGTGTTCAAACCGGAATCGGCAGCATGGGTATAGTTTTTTTCGGCACACCGGAACAAAAGAAAAAATACCTGCCCAAGCTCATGACCGGAGAGTGGGTGGGTGCCTACGGACTCACAGAACCTTCTTCCGGTTCTGATGCCCTGGCAGCCAAGACCACTGCCGTACTTTCCGACGATGGTTCCTATTATATACTCAATGGTGAAAAACAGTTTATCAGCAACGGCGCCTGGGCGGATATCTACACCATTCTGGCCCAGGTGGATGGGGACAAGTTTTCCGGATTCATTATTGAGCGCGGCACGGCAGGCTTTGAAATTGGCACCGAAGAAAAAAAAATGGGCATGAAAGGATCTTCTACGACTTCGTTGAAATTCACGGATGCCAGGGTTCCTGTTGAAAATTTACTCTATGAGGTAGGCAAAGGAGCAGCCATTGCTTTCAATGCTCTCAATATTGGCCGTTATAAACTGGGCGCCGCCTCCGTGGGCGGGATCAAGCTGGCACTCGAAGAAACAATCAAATATGCCCTGGAGCGCCGTCAGTTTGGACAGCCCATTGCCAAGTTTGATGCCATACGGGGAAAAATCGCAGACATCTCAGTCCAGCTCTTTGCCGCCGATGCCATGCTCTACCGCACTGTAGGCCTGATCCAGGATGCCATTGATGATCTGGATAAAAATGATCCTGATTATTATAAAAAAATGGGTGAGGCCACAGAACGATTTGCTGTGGAGGCCTCCATGGTGAAGGTTCTTGGAAGTGAAACTTCCGATATGTGTATTGACACATGTTTACAGATCTTTGGCGGTTACGGCTTCATAGAAGAATACCCAATAGCCCGGGCTTACCGGGATGACCGGATCAACACTATCTGGGAAGGGACCAACGAGATCAACCGTATGATTATCACCGGCTACATGATGAAAAAGGTATTGCTGGAAGAATTATCCCTGCGCAACTATTTGAAGGCATTGGATGATTTTTTAAACCAGAGCCTCCCGGGACTTGCTGATGATCCTTTAAGCTCAGAAAAATACGGCCTGGAAAATGCCAAGCGGCTGGCAGCACTGGTGTTTCACGAAGCACTCTGCGAGTACGGACAGGACCTGAAGCATGAGCAGCAGCTAGGGGAAGCGCTGGCAGATATTTTCACCGAAATCTATACCATGGAATCGGTGATCGCCCGGGTCAGCCAGATACAGTCAGTCAATGGTGCTTCCAATATGAGTTCCATCATTGCCCGCATCTATGCCGCGGAATCACTGTTAAAAATGAAATCGCTCTCTAAGGTATGTTTGAATAAAATTTTCAAGGAAATCATTCCTGATAATCATCTGGAAACGATTCAACAGCTTACAAGCAGAATGACCCTGCACATAGATGTCATTTCTCTCAAACAGGAATTGGCTGATTTCATGTACACCAAAAAAGATTACCCATTTTAAAAAGGAACAAACTCCATGAAACAAATACATATCTCCCCGAAAAAGCATATATTGGCCCTTGCGTTTTCTTTAGCCAAAATGTTCAAAATACCTTCATTAGGATCACTCATTATTTTTGACGATTTTGATGTAAACGATTTTCTTTTCCACCGCAACAATCGTTTCTAAGGGGATGACTATGTCTGAGTCCGTTATTATTGATGCAGTTCGTTCTCCCATTGGCGTAAAAAATGGAAACCTGGTGGGGATCCGCCCTGATGATCTTACATCCCAGGTTGTAAAAGGATTATTAAACCGCAACGAAAAGGTAGCACCCGATATTATAGAAGATCTTATTTTGGGATGTGCTTTCCCGGAGGGCCCCCAGGGGATGCTTATGGCCAAAGGAGCAGCCATTCTTGCCGGGCTTCCTGAGACCGTTGCCGGGGCGGTGGTGAACCGGTTTTGCGGTTCATCCATGGATGCAGTTCACCAGGTCAGTTCCCGTATTGAAACCGGCGATATGACCGTGGGCATTGCCGCAGGCGTAGAAGACATGTTCTCCATTCCCATGGGGGGGTTCAACCCCGATTTCCATCCGCAGCTTGCGGAGCAGGAATACTATATTGGCATGGGTGAAACGGCAGAGAACCTGGCCGAAGAGGGCCATATTCCCCGGACAGACCAGGAGGATTTCTCGGTAGGTTCTCATCAAAAAGCCTTAGACGCATGGGCAAATGGCCGTTTTGACAATGAAATCATTCCCATCGACGTTTATGGTGAGGCCACGGTTGAAAAGGATGAAGGACCCCGGGAACCAGACCTGGAGAAAATCAAAAGCCTGAATCCGGCTTTCCTGGAAAACGGAACCATTACACCAGCAACATCCAGCCCAATTTCCATTGGTGCTTCTGCTGTATTGATCACCAGCCGGAAATTTGCAGAAGGTAACGGACTCACTATCAGAGCCGCTATAAACAGTCGTTCCGTGGCCGGTGTGGACTGGCGGAAAATGGGCATGGGACCTCTTCCTGCTACCGAAAAAGCGCTGAAACAGGCAGGGTTAACCATGGATAATGTTGATGTTATTGAACTCAATGAAGCCTTTGCTGCCCAATCCCTTTATGTGATCCAACAAGGTAATTGGGATCAGTCCAAAATCAACTTGAACGGCGGCGCCATCGCACTGGGCCACCCCCTAGGCTGTTCCGGAGCTCGGATTATCACCACGCTCTTAAATGTAATGGAACAGCAAGATGCCAAAACAGGACTGGCCACCATGTGTATCGGTACGGGACAGGGTATCGCAACCATTCTGGAAAGATAGGTAGAATTATGTCGCAAAAGATTGAAAAAGTAGCGGTTCTTGGTGCCGGTGTCATGGGTGCCCAGATCGCGGGACACCTCGCCAATGCTGGTATTCCATCCTTTCTCTTTGACATCAGCCAGGAACTGGCGGAAAAGGGAAAAGATACATTAACCTCCCTGAAACCTGCTCCGCTGTACAAACCCAAAAATGCTGATCTGGTTACACCTTGTAATTACGATGATCATATCGCAAATATCGCTGAAGCAGATTGGATCCTGGAAGCGGTGGTGGAACGGCTCGATATTAAGGACTTGATTTATAGTAAACTTTTTCCTCATCTCAAGGATTCAGCGATCCTGACTTCCAATACATCTGGAATCCCACTGACCGATCTGACCGTATCTATGCCTGATGATGTAAAAAAGCGGTTCATGATTACTCACTTTTTTAATCCGCCGCGATACATGCAGCTGCTGGAACTGGTTCGAGGAGAACACACCTCCGATGAAACCTATAATACCATGGCTGATTTCGGTGAGTCAGTGCTGGGAAAAGGCATTGTCCATGCCAAGGATACACCCAACTTTATTGGCAACCGAATAGGCGGTTACGGTCTTATAATCACGGTGAATTTTGCCGTTGAGCAAGGACTGACTGTTGAAGAGGTGGATAAACTGACAGGTACTATTTGCGGCCGGCCAAAAAGCGCAACTTTCCGCACTGCCGATGTCGTTGGTCTGGACACCATGAAACATGTAACTCAGACAACCTATGATAAAGCACTGGAAGATGAAGAACGGGACAGTTATTCCATTCCAGAAATACTTAATATATTAATTGAATCAGATCGACTGGGTCAAAAAACCAGGGCCGGGTTTTATAAAAAGATGGATGACAGATCTATTCATTCCGTGGATTTCAAGAGCGGTGAATATTCACCTCAGGGAAAGGTCCGTTTTGATTGTTATCGTATAGCCAAGGATCACCAGAAACTCGCCGATAAACTCTGTGCTCTGGCGTACGGCGAAGACAGAGGCAGCAAATATTTCTGGGAAATTACGGCTCGAACCTTAATCTACAGCGCCAACCGCATTCCGGAGATCTCCGATGATATTGTCAATATTGATAATGCCATGAAATGGGGCTATGCCTGGGAAATGGGAATCTTTGAATCCTGGGACGCTATTGGCGTTCGTAAATCTGTGGAACGTATGAAATCAGAAGGGAAAAAAGTACCAGCTTGGGTTATGGAAATGCTCGACAGCGGCCGGGAAACATTTTATACAACTAAAAATGGAGAATGTTCCTACTGGTGTCCTGTCGAGAAACACCCTGTCACCATGGAGAAAAACCCAAAGGTAATAAACCTGGCGATTCACAAAACCGGGAAAACTGTCTTAAAGCGGGATCTCAGTGCCAGCATACTTGACCTGGGTGACGGTGTTCTCAATGTGCAATTTCATTCCATCCTGCAGCCGGCATTGAATCCTATAGACAGTTCCTACATTGAAATGATCACGCTGGCTTTGGACCTCATTGAAAGCGGTACCTATAAAGCCATGGTATTGGGCCATCAGGGGCAGAACTTTTGTGCCGGAGCAAATCTCAACCTGTTGCTGGAACTCAGTAACAATGGTCTATGGGATGAATTGAACCATGCTATTAAAACACTGCAGGATACGACACAGCGAATACGATTCGCGCAAGGCCCGGTGGTGGCGGCTCCGTTTCAGCTGGTACTGGGTGGAGGCGTGGAAATTATCCAGCCTGCCGCGCACAGGGTGGCAGCAGCGGAAACATATATGGGGCTTGTCGAAGTGGGTGTGGGTCTAATTCCTGGCGGTGGAGGCAACCTTCGTATGATCCTGAATGCCATGGATGGCGGTACAGGACGAATGGGTGCTTTCCAAAAGATCCAGAAAACTTTTGAAACTGTAGGATTCGCCAAGGTAGCCACTAGTGCTGATGAAGCCAAGCATTTGGGTTATTTGAAAAAAGATGATACAGTTGTTTTGAACCGTGACCATTTGATCCAGACCGCGAAAGACAAAGCACTTGAACTTGCCCATGGTTACGAACCGCCAGCGTATCGGGATGACCTGAAACTTCCTGGTGCCGGCGGGCGAACGGCCCTGTCCATGGCACTGAAAGGATTTAAGATGCAGGGCAAGATTTCCGAGCACGATATGAAGATCGGTGAAAAGCTGGCTTATGTACTTACCGGCGGAGATAAGGCCGGGCTTACCAAATCTGTGGATGAACAATATATTCTGGATATTGAACGGGAAGCGTTTGTATCACTTGCCGGAGAAAAACTTTCACAAGACCGGATCAGTTACATGCTTAAGAAAGGCAAGCCCTTAAGAAATTGAGTCTTCGCAAAATAACCAATAATAAAAAAGCCCCGATCGGGGCTTTTTTATTATTGGAGGTTAAATACTTTACATTAAAAGATGTACCTGAATCCCAGCTGTAATCTCCAGCGGGAAAATTCGCCCAGGTCATCTGTAAAGGTTGACTCAGGACCTGTAAAAGAAAATATCGGTTCACCTGCATCGTTCCAACTATCAAGCACCAACGGCGTGAGCGCTGCCGGGTTAGCAGTTTGTCTTACACCCCAGCCATCATTGATGAGATTCCCAAAATTGAGTATATCCAGCGATACCTGAAATTTTTGTCCCGCAATACCAATATTCTGCAGCACGCGAAGATCAAGGTTTGTAAACCATTCATTCAGCAGGCCATTCCGTTCGGCAATCTCACCTCTGTGTTTACTGAGATATTTATCCTGGGCAATAAATGCATCCAGCGCAGCCCAGTCCGAAGAATTCGTTAGGTTTATTTCGCTTGCACTGCTCGGAATATAGATTAAATCATTCCCGCCGACGCCGTCACCATTTACATCACCACCATAAGTAAAGGAATACCGGTTTCCTCCAGAATAAACATATTGGTTCCCTTCACCCATTTCAAAAAACATACCTACATTTGTGGACATGGTTTCATTCCAGGCTCGTGTATAGGTTGCACTGGCGATAATTCGCTGCTTCATCCCGAACTGGGCATAACCCAGGTTTGGATTATTGGGGTCACCCTGAACAGGCTGACTTTGGAATAAAACACTTGCAATTTCGGTGGATTGCAGGTTGTTTTTGGCATCCAGATACGTATACGCAAGGCTCGTATTCAGCCCGAATCCAAAACGTTTCCTTAGCTGTGCCGTAAAAGTCATGCTTGATCCTTCATCCACATTGTCTATAACGTACACTCCTTCACCGGATCCAGGATAGAAGGAGTTTAATTCGTTGACACCTACACCACCAAAATAAGGACGACCATCAGCAAGAGTTCGTACAGGATCGACCAAGTCTGCGTTTCTCATATAAATAGCATTCAAATCTTTACTATAAACCAGTTCCACTGTCGCCAACATATCACCTGCTAATGCTTTATCAACGGCAACATTGGTTGTCATCACCTGTGGCCATTTGAAATCGTCCACCATGGCATTCAGATCAAAAGATTGTTGCAACACGGATTTCCCATCAACATGTCGCCCTTCTCCACTGTCTGTTTCATGATCTGAATTACTACCGTCCCCGGGTATATTTGGGTTGTTACCTGGATTAGAGATAACATTTCCAATCCAGACAAAAGGAAGGCGCCCTGTAAATACACCCACACCGCCACGGATTTGAAATGAACGGTCACCAGCAACATCGTAGTTGAATCCAAGACGTGGAGATAACAATGGTGTTGGATCCGGGAGTTTCGCCTGGTCAATCGTTTCTGGGTCATCATTTTCATCTTTAAGACTTAGTGAATCTGTTGAGAATGGGTTGGCAACCGGTTCTGTAAAATACTGAGGAATATCTACCCTTAATCCAGCCGTCACCTTTAGTTTTTCATTAATAGAAACTTCATCTTGACCATAAAAAGACATTTGACCCACTTCAATGATCTCGCCCTTAAATGGTCCTGATCCAGCCATTCCTGCAAAATCTGATTGACTAGCACTATCCGGTGAGGTAGAAGCTAAAAAAGCATCTATGGATGAAAATGTTGTCCCACCTAAAAATTGCGCCCAGGAAGCATCTAAGAAAAATACACCATGGCGAAAAATGTTAAAGGAATTAAAAAATTTGAATTTCTCATATGTAACACCGCCTGTGAGTGTGTGGCTTCCCATGAAATAACTCAAATTGTTAGTTATTTGCATCACATCCTGATCCAAGATATTATGGATCGAGAATGGCTCATGCCCCACTGTAGTGTATGTTACACCATTTTCACCGATTTCAATCGTTGGGAAATCGACACTCTTCGCTTCACGAAAATCCCTGAATTTGTTAGAGCTGAAAAAGAACTTATTCGCAATATTGCTTCCAAATCTGCTATTTAGTTCCAAAGCATAAGAATCAAGATTATTATTAATTCTATAGCCCGAATTCTCAAATGGAAGGCTTGACGTATTTGGACCACGGCCCGTGTTATTATGACTCAAAACAAATCCATGAGGACCAAGGTCTCGATAAGACCTTAACATGTTATAACGGAACATTAAATTATGATTCGCACTTAGGTTATAATCCAGTTTTAACAGCATTTTATCATTATCAGTGAGATGGTTATATCCTTGATAGTCGCCCGTTTCATAATTATAAACATCCTTCATTCTTTGCCTTATTGCATCCATGGTGGCCGCAGAAACTCTGGACTCGCCGAACTCAATGTTACCATCATCATCTGCAATATAATTTGTACCAGGGTCGGTGCGCCGTTCCATTTCAAAGTTTGCAAAAAAGAACAATTTATCTTTCATGATTGGACCGCCTACAGACAATCCGGTCTGGCTAAAATTAAGTTCTGGGCTTGCGAGTATTTCTTCACCGCCGATTGAATTGCCAACTAAAGATTCACTGCGATTATAAGCGTATACGGTTGCAGTTAAATCATTTGTGCCGCTTTTTGTAACTGTATTAATTCCAGCACCTGTAAAGCCTCCTTCAGACACGTCGAAGGGTGCGATGGAAACTGTAACCTGCTCAACGGCATCCATGGATACGGGTTCGGCATTCGCTTGCCCTCCTGGTGCCGGGTCATCCAAACCAAACGGGTTGCTGAAATAGGATCCATCCAGGGAGATATTATTGTAGAGCCAATTACGACCCCCAAAACTGAAATTGCCATCGCTGCGGGGGTCCAGTCTGGTTAAATCGCGAGTACTGCGTTTGATGGAAGGCATTTGAATCACCTGCTCCGCACCAACAAACGTGGCCGCACCGGTTCGATCACTGTTTAATACATCGTCCCCTTCTGCGGTAACTTCGACACCAGCCATTTCGATCGCTTCAGTTGAAAGGGAAAAGTCAGAGCGAGCATCCTGACCTAAATTTAGGTAAACACCCGATTGATCCTGATCCTGATAGCCAATATAGGATACAGCTATTTTGTAAGGACCGCCAATTTTCATATTGGTAATGACAAAATAACCATTATTCATGGAGGTGGTGCCATATTGCGTGCCACTGGGGATGTGGGTTGCAACAATATTTGCGCCCACTAAACCTTTGCCGTCTTGACTTTTAATAAAACCATTGACGCCTGAAGTGGTCAATCCCTGGCTAAACAGAATAGAGGTAAAAACGGTTAAGATGAAAACATATAATTTCTTCATTTAAGTTGCTCCAATTCAGATTTATTTTAGGATATTAGGGGACTATATTGTAAGAATAAATTCGAAACGAAATCAAATATTTTTCTAACCGACTTCGAACATTTCGTACATTAAAAATGATATCCCAACCCCAGCCTGATATGAGAAAATTCTTCCATTTCTTTGAAGTGGGTTCCCTCCTCTCCAAAGAAATGCGTTATCGATAATTCAAGATCCCAATTTTCAATGGGCGAATAGGATACACCACCTCCCAACATAGACTGATTGTCCTTTAAATCCGAAAATGTATTCCCCCGTATTTCCACAGCATTATCCCAGTAATTACCCGATACTGACAGCATCATCCCCAGATCGGTGAACATGGCAAAAGGCGTGCCCATGCCAGGCTGGAACTCATCTTCTGTCATTGGTGTTTCTGTTGGGATTCCAAATGGATCAAAATTGTAATTCGTGCCATTAACTTCCAATATTTCACTGCCAATAATCTGAAGAGTAAACATAATATCATTTTCAGTCGAGTATTCTACTTGGCCAGCAAATTGAATATAGGATGCATCATTTAAAGTTTTCATATCGGATTCAGCATCATTTTCAGTTGAAAAATATCCAATTTCAAACCGGTTTGTAAAATCACCAATGAATGATACTAGGTCGAAACCCAATACACTGGTATTTCGATAGAAAAAGGACGGCATTGAATCCGTCATACCAACATAAGAAAAAGATCGATCTCTTCCATCAAAATAGGATAAACTATAATCATTGGACCCTAAAGTCGACTGTATACGAAATCCAAATTCGCTGCCTGGTTCTTCATCCAAGAGCTCCGGGGCAGACATAGGGATATTCAAAGGGAATGCTTCCTCACCAAATGGGAATCGGTTTCCTTCATGTGCCGGAATAAAAACACCTTCCATTTGCCAATCATTCCAATAGTATTTTACCGAACCTGAAACAGTTCCGACCTTCCGTTCTGCACCGGGAAGAAACATATAATAATAATCGTATGGATTCAGGTTATCCGTGGGATTGTTGCCGTCCACAGCACCCCAGGCATGTATTTGTTTTCCCACATTCACCTCTCCCCAACTGGGGAACCAGGTCAAATAGGTTTCCCGGAGTTGCAATTCATTTTCATTATTCGACCACCGGTATTCCAATGCTGAATTGGTATTGATTTCAAAATCACCTATTGAATAGCCCACTTCTGCTTCCGCAAGTCTAAAAGGTAAAGATATCTCTGATTGATCCGATAAACGATACATATTTCCTGGTTTAATTGAACCAGTGTAATTGATCTGCCCCAACAATGTCGTTATTGGAAAAATAAAACAAATCAGTTTTTCCATTTAGTTAATCTCTTGGAAGGCGCTTGAGATTTTTTTCTTGAAACAAATTATTATCAATGCCTGAATCAACCTGAACATCCGAAAACGTAACCTCTGTTGTATGTGATTTCTGAACGTCCTTCACAAAGACCCTTTCAATTACGTGATAGTCCTTCAGAATCTGAAAAGTGAATTCCTTAACTTTTTTCAAGCGTCCGCGCTTATCGTAAGATTCCTCCTTCACACCCATAAGCGATGACTTTTCAATCCATGACACATGTTTTGAATAAGATGAATTTGCTTCCTTCCCCGGAATGATCTCCAATACGTAGCAATCTTTGTCGTCCACCATTTCGTCATCCAATCGATTGTAGTCGTTTTCATCCAAATTTCGACTGGTTAAATCTTCATAGCTTAGATCGGAGCCCATAAAAGCATCCCCTTTTTTCTTGGAAGATATTCGTCTTACTTTTTT
>Ga0209019_1001451_pt1 | contig 11818 bp, 9 predicted proteins | sample METZYME_3_300m_FD_187549 | JGI IMG/M metagenome (GOLD analysis project Ga0209019, IMG submission 187549) | Marine microbial communities from oxygen minimum zone in mesopelagic equatorial Pacific - METZYME_3_300m (SPAdes) (version 2) | ecosystem: Environmental > Aquatic > Marine > Oceanic | place... | reverse complement strand
GCGGGCCAGGAGGCCGTGCCCACCGGCGTGTGCGCCAACCTCACAGATGAAGACTACATCGGCAGCACCCACCGGGGACACGGCCACTGCATCGCCAAGGGCGTCGACGTTAAAGAAATGATGGCCGAACTGTTTGGCCGGGCCACAGGGCCAAACAAAGGCAAGGGCGGGTCGATGCACATCTCGGACATGAGCAAGGGCATGCTTGGCACGAACGGAGTGGTGGGCGCCAGCATTCCTTTGGCGTTGGGTGCAGCTCTCACGAGCAAAGTGAAAAAGCTTGACCGAGTGGCCGTAGCCTTCTTTGGCGACGGGGCATCTAGCCAAGGCGTGCTACACGAGTCCATGAACCTGGCCTCGATCTGGAAACTGCCGGTAATCTTCCTCTGTGAAAACAACGGCTACGCGATGTCGACTCCCAGCGAATACGGGGTATCCACCACCCACGTGTCCGACCGAGCCGCGGGATATGACATGCCCGGGATCCACGTAGACGGCATGGATGTTTTCGCTGTCTACGATGCCACAGCCCAGGCCGTAGCAAGGGGCAGGTCTGGCGAGGGTCCCACTCTCATCGAATGCGAGACCTACCGCTACTACGGGCACACCGTATTCGACAACCCGCTAACGTACCGCTCCCAAGAGGAGGAGGACCACTGGCGAGCCCGTGATCCCTTGCAACACTTCCGGAACACGGTCATTCCCCAAGGCGATATCACGGCTGAGGAATTAGACCAGATGGATCAGGAAGCTGAGACCCTCATGGAAGAGGCCGTGAAGTTTGCCGACGAAAGTCCTCTGCCAGAGGCGGTGGAGTTGTATGACGATGTCTATGTTGACTACCCCAAGGAAATGTTGAAGCGCGGCGTTAACATGTCGGTCTAACCCTTACCAACTCTGAACTCTCAGACACATCAGCGGCCGGCTGCGGCAATTGCCGGATCAGGGCCATCCAAGGAGATATAAATGACCACAACATTACAAACGACCGGAACCCGGGAGATTCTGTTTCGGGACGCCATCAACGAATGTCTCCGTCAAGAGATGGAGCTCGACGATAACGTCATAATCATGGGCGAAGAGATCGCCGGAGGCGCTGGACGCCAAGACCAAGGCGTTGAAGACGCCTGGGGAGGCCCATTCCGCACCACCGTCGGCCTGATCCAGCGGTTCGGCAAAGAGCGGGTGCTGGACACACCTTTATCTGAAGCCGCTTTCATCGGCGCGGCCATCGGCGCATCGTCCACCGGACTGAGGGCCGTGGCCGAATTAATGTTCATCGACTTCATCGGAGTCTGCATGGATCAGTTAGTGAACAACGCCGCCAAGATGCGCTATATGTTCGGGGGCCAGGTGAAAGTCCCATTCACCATGATGACCCGCATCGGCGCCGGGTTCGGGGCTGCCGCGCAGCACTCCGAGTCTTATTACTCGATATTCAGCCACATTCCCGGCCTGAAGGGCGTGGCGCCCTCCGACGCTTACACCGCCAAGGGATTGTTGGCAGCCTGCATCCGGGATGACGACCCCATCGTGTTCTTCGAGCACAAGGGCTTATACGGAATCTCCGGCCCAGTTCCTGAGGAGCCGTACGTGCTGCCCATTGGCAAGGCCCGGACCATCCGGGAAGGGACCGATATCACGCTGGTCGGAATCTCCAAAATGACCTGGGTCGCCAATGACGCAGCCGAGGCGCTGGCGAAAGAGGGCATCAGCTGCGAGGTCATAGATCTACTCAGCGTCTCTCCCATCGACTACGACCACATCAACGAATCGGTTAGGAAGACCCACCGCCTGGTTGTTGTGGACGAGGACACCCCAGTTTGCAGCTTGGCTTCGGAGATCTGCGCCAGGGTGGCGGAGGAAGAATTCGACTACCTGGACGCGCCTCCTTCCAGAGTGACCGCGCCCCACACTCCTGTCCCCTACAGCAGGGCCATGGAGAACGAGTACATGCCCAACGAGACCAGAGTGATTGCCACCGTTAAGAAGCTGATCAACCGGTAGGGCCCAAAAGGCCTTTAGAGTTGGCACATAAACCACCGGTCCTGGAACAACTGGGACCGGTGGTTAGATTTTGGGCGCTCAGCCATTAAACACAGACAGGGAGTGATTTTGCGGCGTCCCCATTACAGCTATGTGATCCTGGCCACCGGGTTCATGGTCTTGTTCTTCACCGGCGGATCCCGGTACGCCTTCGGTCTAATGCTCAAGCCCATGTCGGAAGACCTGGATGTCAGCCGATCAACGTTGTCACTGGCCGTTACCACATTTATGGTTGTATCGGCGTTGGCATTGCCATTCATGGGCCGGTTGGTAGACCAATGGAGTCTGAAAGGAACCATTGGCATAGCGGCCGTGGTCAGTGGGATAGGGATCGGGCTCATGGGGCAGGTGCAGTCACCGTGGCAGGTCTTCGTCGTCTATGGGGTGGTATTCGGAATAGGAAACGCCGGTGCGTCGATCTCACCGGTGACAGTGATGATCAGCCGTTGGTTCCCCAGCCGCAGGGGCATAGCCAGCAGCGGGGCAGTTGCAGGGAACGCGCTGGGACAATTGCTCATAGTCATGGCGCTAGCCGCGGTATTGGTATCACTGGACTGGCGTTGGTCGTACACATTCCTAGGCATCGCAAACCTAGCAGTTTTAACGCCTTTGGTGTTTCTGGCTGTCAAAGATGCCCCTCGCGACCAAAGCGTAGAAACTAGAAAGGATTCGACTCCGCAGATTACGCCGCCGGAATCCCCGCTATCGTTGGGCCGTGTCCTGACATCTTCCCAAATGGTCTTACTGGTGTTGATATACGGCATCTGCGGGATACAAGACTTCTTCGTGGTAACCCATGTTGTGGCCTTTGCGCGCGACCAGGGAATGGGAGCTATCTTAGCCGGGAACCTGCTGGCGCTCATGGGGTTGATGGGATTGCTGGGCGTTTTGGCCTCGGGCCTGTTGGCCGACGCTTTTGGAGCAGTACGACCCACGGTCATCTGCTTCATCATCCGCATCTTTATCTTCGCGGTCATTATCTTCGACCAGAGCAATGCTTCAATCATGGTTTTCGGGTTATTCTACGGGTTCACGAATCTGATCACGGCACCGTTGACAGTCGTATTCGTGGGCAACATCTTCGGGATTACAAGACTGGGGACGCTCGCGGGTATCATCGTCATGGTGCACCAGTTCTCCGGGGGATTCGGCGCATTCCTCGGAGCGTGGATCTTCGACAACCGGGGTAGCTACGAAGACGCGTTCAAACTGATGCTGATCTTGTCCTTGGCCGCCGTTATATTGACTTACCTGATTCGGGAGAGGGCGTTACCGGGAGTGCATACTTCTTAGCCACCTGGATGATGAAGTCAGGGTCGTAGAAGTCGTAGTCTGATTGGAAATCCCCGTAGCGTTCCACGGTTTGGAACCCAGTCTCTCTAAGCAGAAAGGTCAGATGGTCCTGTCTTACCGGACAGACAGTTAGATGGTGTACCGAGCCATCTGAATAGGAATATTGAAGCCTGACGGTCTCTTCCGTCACCGTCTCTGGTCGAGCATCTACCGTCTCACCCAGGTAGTAATAAAGATGCTTGCTGGTGAAGCCCTTGTCCAGCATAGTGTCGTAATTGCGATGGTCAATGACTGCCGTGCCGTCGTCGTTCAATAGCCCATATATCTCCGCGAGGGCTTTGAGTCGCTCTTCGTCATTAAACAGGTGTGTAAATGCGTTGCCCAGACAAACGATTGCGTCAAACTTCTCATCTGGAAAAGACGAGGTTAGCGAGGTCCAGTTGGCCACTAGCAGACGGGTATTTTCGAGGCCCGACTGTTTAGCGTTCTCCTTGGCTTTCTCGACCATATTGGCCGAACCATCAGAGCCGGTAACATCAAAACCGCTAAGGCCCAGGCTTACGGTGTGGTAGCCCGTTCCGCAGGCAATGTCCAGAACAGTCTTCGCGTGTCCGGCAGATAGTATATTTTCGAAGAACCCGCCTTCGGCTTGCCGGCGTCTGTCCCAATCGATCAACTCGTCCCATCGGTCCACAAACTCTGATGTATATTCGCTGATGAAAAGTTCTGAATCGTTTTCTCGTGGCATGATCTCTCGGGTTTAAGTTTGAGGTTTCTGGGCGATGAACATAGCCCAGCCGATCTTACCGGCGTTGGCGGCCTCGACCCAGAAGCCTAAGGCATCTACGGTGCCGTCTATAGTCCCGGCGTCAACCAGTCTCAGTAGCTTGTCCCGGTTCTTAAGAACCTGCTTTCTCACCCAGCCGTAGGAACGTGCGACGTGTTCAGACCAGTCTTCGGTGCGGTTGATCTCCAGTCCGAGTCCCTCCAATGCCTGCTGGTAGTCGGACAGGTCCCACATGTCAGGCGACTTGACGCGGTCGTAGATCCGGGTCCGGTCCGCCTCAGGGGTGCCGCTCCGCACCAGAATATCGGTGAAGGCCAGAGTACCCCCAGGTACAAGGACCCTTCGGCATTCGGACAGGACTTTTGACTTGTCAGCTGCGTGTAAGAAAGCCTCTTGGCTCCAGACCACCTGGAACGAGTCGTCGGCGTATATCAGGTCGTGGAAGTCTCCGTATTCGTATTCGATCAGCTCGTCCAGGCCAGCCTCCAAAGTGCGCTCCCAGGCCAGCTCCAACTCATTCTCGCTGATGTTGGTGGCAGTGACGGGGCATCCGTAGTTCTTCGCCAAGTAACGTGCCGTAGAGCCGTAGCCGCAGCCCAGGTCCAGCACTCTGGCGTTCGGGCTCAGATGTACCGCTTGGGCCATGATTTCATTCGTGTGTTCCATGGCCTCCGGATGAGGGCATTTGTCGCTACAAGGCACGCCAAGGTGGATGTTGTCGCCCCAGATGGTACGGTATATCTGGTCCGCCGGACCGTCGTAGTAGGCCTTGGTGCTGGATACCACTGATTGAGTGTCGCGGTTTGTCATGGTATTTCAACCTAGTGGAAGAGTTGCCCCCCGTTCACGTTGTAGGACTGGCCAGTAATGAATGATGCGTCGTCGCCAGCCAAGAAGGCTACCATGTTGGCCACGTCCTGAGACTCAGCGATACGGCCGAGCGGAGTGTTCTGCGCAGCACTACCGACGACCTGACTCCGGAATTCTTCTTGGCTGATGCCTCGTTCTTGGGCTTGGTCACGCTCCCAATAACTCATACGGTCGGTGTTGATTGGGCCGGGACAAACGGCGTTGACGGTGATGTTGTGGGGCGCCAGATCCATAGCCGTGGCCTGGGTCAATCCCACCACTGCGAACTTGGAAGCCGAGTAGGCTGCCCCATTAGCGCTAGCCTGCTTTCCTGCGTTGGAGGCGATGTTGATTATCCGGCCACCTCTGCCGGAGTCGATCATGTACGGCGCTACCGCCTTGGTGGTCAAAAACACGGCGGTTGTATTGATGGCCAAGAAATGGTCCCAGACCTCTTTTTCCAACTGCGTCACTGGAACCTTGTCTTTGCCAATTATGGCCCTGGCGTTATTGACCAGGATATCGATACGCCCAAACTGACTCATCGTCTGCTCAACCAAGTGCTCGATCTCGCGAGGATCAGACAGGTCGCAATAAATCGGAACGGCCCGGCGGCCCTGAGCCTGAACCTCCTGAGAAACGGTCTCGATACCACCCCACTCGTTCCTAACCTCGGCTGGTGGCAAGTCCGACGCCTGACGATGCACGTCGCTCAACGCAATATCGGCGCCTTGGCCGGCCAGTTTCATGACCGTAGCTCGGCCCACCCCACGCATACCTCCTGCACCTGTAATCAAGGCAACTTTTCCGTCTAGATTGGGCATGGGAATCTCCGTCAATGCATTGAGTGGTTCGAGATTCCCTCAAGTGTAATCCACGACTTCGGGCAATTCAACGCAGGCCTTACAAACCCGGAGTTTGCTTGACAGCCCACATCCCGGCTCATATAGTCCAGCCAATTCTGACAAGGCCACCATTTAGGCCTGATAGCGGAGGGATTAATGAGTACCTCGATCATTCGTGGCAAGTACGTCATCTGCGAGGCAGGGGTCGAATCCCAAGCCAGCCGGGTCATCTCGGATGGGGCTGTATTTCAGCGTGACGGTATCATCGAAGCCGTGGGCGCTTACGCCGAAATTAAGGCCGTTCACCACGCGGACGAAGAACTGGGAGGGCCTAGTTATGTGGTGATACCGGGCCTGGTGAACGCGCATCACCACGGCCGCGGTGTCAGCACCTTTCAGAACGGGTGCATCGACGATTGCTTAGAGACCTGGATCCTATCCGGTTGGGGCCGCCGTCCTTACGACCATTATCTTATGAGCCTTTACACCGCTATCCAGATGATCGAGTCCGGTACCACCACGACGATGTACAACCACGCACAAACGCCTGCCAAAGGGTTGGCAGACGATGTTTCGGAGGTGCTGAGGGGGTTCAGCGCCGCCGGTATGCGCACTGCCTTCTCAGTCTATTTCCGAAGCCGGAACCGGGTTGTCTATAAAGACGACGACCAATTCATGTCCGGCCTGCCCAGCGACTTGGCCGGGTCATTGCGGCATTTCTTGTCAGCCGTTGACCTCTCGGAAGACGAATACTTCTCGGTCTTCCAAGACCTGCACCGGAAATACGCCAACGACCACGATTCTAGGGTTACGGTGCTCCTCAGCCCCAGCAACGTGCAATGGGTCTCCGACGATTTCCTACTTCGAACCAAGGAAGAGGCTTCTCGAACCAACTCGGCCATCCACATCCATCTAGCAGAGAGCCTTTACCAGAAAGAGTACGGCGTCCGTACCTGGGGCCACAGTCCCGTAGAACACTTGGACACCCTGGGGTTCTTGGGGCCAGAGGTCTCCTGCGCGCATTCCGTATGGTTGACTGAACAAGACATAGACATCATGGCCCGCACTGGCGCCACAGCATGCCACAATCCTAGTTCCAATCTGCGCCTCAAGAACGGCATCTCTCCGGTGAATTCCATGCTTGGAAAGGGCGTTAACGTGGCCTTGGGCACCGACAGCACGGCCATCAACGACGATGACGACATGGTTCAAGAGATGCGTCTCGCTGCCAAACTCCACCGCCAACCCGGAATGAGCAACCCAGCATTGGACTCCCACCAAACCCTCCGGCTGGCCACCGCCAACGCTGCGCGACCCACGTCATTCCAAGGCAAGATCGGGGCCATAGAGGAAGGCCGTTTCGCCGACCTCGTGCTGCTGGACTTGGACGCCATGACAGAGCCGTACACAGACCCTGGAATCAACGTGGTGGACACACTGCTTTACCGGGGCAAAGCGTCCCACGTGGACACGGTAATAATCCAAGGAGAAGTGGTGGTCCGGGGCGGAACGTTCATCAAGATGGACAAAGCCGAGGTCCTGCGGGAGATCAGAGAGCAGTTCTCACGCCCGATTGAGGAGCAAGCCTTGGAGGCCCAGAAACTGGCCCAAGGTCTCACTCCCTTTGTGAAAGAATTCTACAAGGACTGGGGTAAAACCGACGTCTTGCCCTACTACGGCTACAACAGTAGGATTTAGAACTTAAGTCCTTTCTCACCTTCCTGTGGTAGTATTGGGGCGAACGCCAGGCGTGCCTCGGCGACACTTGATATATGAAAATTTCGTTGGTAGGAGGGACCTCGTCATGGCCACGGTCGGAAGCGGCAAATACACCTATGAGTACATCCCCGATTGGGCGAAACTGCCCTCGGGGCAAGAATTCGGCACCTGCAGTGCAGTCGCCTCAGACTCCCAAGACCGGGTCTACGTCTTCCAGCGCAAGAGCCCGCCGGTCTTGGTTTTCGACCGGGACGGCAATTTCCTCAGCTCGTGGGGCGAGGGCATGTTCGACGACCCCCACGGCATCTTCATCAAGGACGACATCGCCTATCTCACCGACCGGGAAGGCTCCATAGCCATGAAGTGCACCTTGGACGGAAAACCCCTGCTTTCCATCGGCACCAAGGGCGAGTATTCGGATACCGGCTGCGAGAAAGCGGGCGATGTCTGCCCTCGTTCCGCTGGTCCGTTTAACTACGTCACCGAGATGGTCCCTGCTCCCAATGGAGAGCTTTATATCTCCGACGGCTACCGGAATGCCCGAGTGCACCGGTTCTCCGCCGCCGGCGACCTAATCTCTTCCTGGGGCGAACCAGGCAAGGGCGGCCCCAACCAGTTCCATCTACCCCACAGCCTAATCGTCGGCGCCAACGGCCATGTCTACCTCTGCGACCGCGAGAACAGCCGTGTCCAAGTGTTCTCTCCAGAGGGCGAATACATCACCATGTGGACCGATATGCAACGGCCATTGGATATCTCCCAGGACAGCGAGGGCATCTTCTACACGTCAGAGCGCCCGACCGAGACCGCACCGCCCCAGATGAGCGTGTTGGACGGCGACGGCAAGGTCCTCGAGAGATTTCCTTCGCGGTCGGCCCACGGATCTTGGGTCGACGCCCATGGCGACCTGTACCTGGCCTTGACCTCTGAAAAGAGCGTCGATAAGTACGTCCGGATCGGGTAAGCAGCCAAGAATATAGACTCATGGCCGACAACCAACAACAACCCAAACACAGCCTCTCGGGCTTGGAAGTAAAGCCGGTCTATACACCGGACGACCTGGCTAACAACGACTTTGCAAGGGATTTGGGTCAGCCGGGGGAGTTTCCCTTCACTCGCGGCCCCTATTCAAACATGTACTCGGGGCGGCTGTGGACCAGGCGTCAGATAGCTGGCTTCGGCACCGCCCAGGCAACCAATGAGCGATACCGGTTCCTGTTGGACCACGGCCAGAACGGCATCAGCACCGACTTCGACCACCCGACCCTGACGGGCTACGACTCTGACCACGAGCTGGCCGAGGGCGAGGTCGGCCGTCTAGGCGTGGCCATCGACTCCGTCCGCGACATGGACGACCTGTTCCTGGATATACCGCTAGACAAGGTCAGCGTGTCCCTGACCATCAACCACCCGGCGATCGTGTTGATGGGCATGTTTCTGTCCGTCTCCAAGAAGCGGGGCGTGGATTGGAAATCGCTCCGGGGAACGGTCCAGAACGACTCTCTAAAAGAGTTCCATGGCCAGAAGACCTTCGCCCTGGGCCCCCGTCCTTCGCTGAAGCTGACCACCGACATCGTGGAGTTCTGCACCAATCACGTGCCCAACTGGTACACCATCTCCATCTCCGGCTATCACATCCGGGAGAGTGGCTCGGACGCCGTCCAGGAACTGGCCTTCACTATCGCTCAGGGCATGGCCTATGTGGAGTCGGCCTTGGAGCGAGGACTGCCGTTGGACAGTTTCGCTCCCCGCCTGTCGTTTTTCTTCGGCTGCCACAATGACGTATTCGAAGAGGTGGCCAAGTACCGGGCCGCCCGGCGCATGTGGGCCCGAATAATGAAGGACCGCTACAAGGCCCAGCGGCCCGAATCCATGCGGCTGCGGTTCCACACCCAGACCCTTGGTTCGACGCTGATGCGGCAGGACCCGCAGAACAACATCGCCCGGGGCACCTTGCAGGCGTTGGCGGCAGTGCTCGGAGGCACACAGTCGCTGCACGTTAGCGGCTTCGATGAGGCCTTCGACATCCCCTCTGAAGAGGCCATGCGAATGTCCTTGGCCACCCAGTTGATCCTGGCCCACGAGTCAGGAGTGGCCAACACGGTCGATCCGCTGGCCGGGTCTTACTTCATTGAAAGCATGACCGATCGGATCGACGAAGCCGCCTGGGAATACATCTCAAAGATCGAAGCCATGGGCGACGGTGCCTATCCCATGAAACAGGGCATGCTCCGGGCCATCGACACTGGCTACATCGAACTCGAGATCGCCCGGTCGGCCTACGAATACCAACTCCGCATCGAGAGCGGCGAGCAGGTGGTGGTTGGGCTGAACCAGTACCAGTCAGAGGGCGTCCAGAAACTAGAGCTATTCCAGTTCGACCCGGAAGAAGAGGAGTGGCAGAAGGGACGGCTCGCCGAGACCCGCAGCGGGCGCAGTCCAGCAGATGTGAAGAAGGCCCTGTCTTCTCTAAAACAAGCCGCCAAAGACGACAAAAACCTTATGCCCGGTGTCCTTGAGGCGGTGGGAACTCTGGCCACCGAGGGCGAGATTCTGGACACCATGCGTGAGGTCTACGGCGAGTACGTGGACCCAGGGGTCTTTTAACGGTGGCTGCCCAGCCGGCGAACATCAAAGTCCTCCTGGCCAAGTTGGGGTTGGACGGGCATGACCGGGGCATTAAAGTGATTGCCAGGGCCATGCGAGACGCCGGCATGGAGGTGGTCTACATGGGCATGCGGGTTACCCCCGACCAGGTGGCCCAAACCGCGATGCAAGAAGACGTCGACGTGGTGGGCATCAGTATCCTCTCCGGCGCTCACATGCGCCTAATTCCCCGCTTGACCAAAGCCCTTGAAGAGCGTGGGATCAGCGACGACCTCCTACTGATGGTGGGCGGCACCATCCCTGAAGACGAGGTTGAGCCGCTGGAAAAGATGGGCGTGCAAGGCGTTTTTCCAGTAGGCAGTTTCACGTCATCCATGACCGAGTTCATCACCGAGAACGTCAGCCGTGGCCGGTCGGCGCCCCAGGCATAATCCAAAACCCCACAGGTAAACTTCACAGATGGAATGGCCTCCTCAATACTCCGATAACTACCGCCCTAGCCCGGACCAGGAATACTGGTCGGCCGAACTGGAAACTATGCCGCCGGCCGAGCGTGAACAGCATATCCTGACGAAACTGCAAAGTCAGGTTCGCTACGTCTTAGAGAATTCCGGCTTCTACCAAGAATTCTACAAGAATCTGCCCGTCGACCCGGCCAACCTGGCCAGCCTGGAAGAATTCGCCCAACTGCCGATATTGACAAAAGAGGACATCCGCCGGGAACAAGAAGAGCACCCACCCTACGGCCGCTTCCTCTGCGTGCCTCCCGAAGAAATTTTCCGAATTCACGGCACGTCGGGCACCACCGGCAGGCCAACCGTCTTCGGCATCAGCAAGCGCGACTGGGAACGCATCGCCGAAGCCCACGCCCGCATCCTTTGGGGGGCCGGGCTACGTACCAATGACACCGTCATGGTTGCCGCGGTCTTCAGCCTCTACGTGGGTAGCTGGGGCGCCTTGGTCGGGGCTGAACGCCTGGGCGCAACCTGCTTTCCTTTCGGTAGCGGCGCTCCGGGCCAGACCGAGCGCGCCGTGGAATGGGCCACCATGGTAAAACCCTCCGTGCTATACGGCACCCCGTCCTATGCCCTATACCTGGCCGAGACCGCCCGGCAGATGGGCTTTGACCCCAAAGAAGACTTCGGGTTCCGGTTCATGTTCTTTTCTGGAGAACCGGGAGCCAGCGTTCCTGCCACCCGTCGACTGATCGAGAAGACCTTCGGCTGCTACATCGTGGACCAGGGAACCATGGCTGAGATGACGCCTTGGATGAGCGCCTCGGGTTGCCGCCACCTAGAGGGCGGGATGCACCTTTGGCAGGACATCGTCTACACCGAGATGGTCGACCCTCAGTCCAAGCTGAACTTGCCGCTGGGCGAAGAGGGCGTGCCGGTTTACTCACACACCGAACGCACCTCCCAACCGATGATCCGCTACTGGTCGGGCGACATCGCCCGCTGGGACATGGTTGACTGCCGCTGCGGACGCACCTACCCCACCCTGGTTACCGGTATCTACGGCCGGGTGGACGACATGATAATCGTTCGGGGCCAGAACGTTTTCCCCTCTCGTATCGAAGACGTGCTCCGCAGCATGGACGAATTCGGCGGCGAATTCCGCCTGGTGTTGGAACGAGAGACGGGCCAGATGGACCGCCTGACGGTACAAGCCG
>Ga0209019_1001447_pt1 | contig 11829 bp, 10 predicted proteins | sample METZYME_3_300m_FD_187549 | JGI IMG/M metagenome (GOLD analysis project Ga0209019, IMG submission 187549) | Marine microbial communities from oxygen minimum zone in mesopelagic equatorial Pacific - METZYME_3_300m (SPAdes) (version 2) | ecosystem: Environmental > Aquatic > Marine > Oceanic... | reverse complement strand
CTTTATAATCAAAAATAATATTATGTGTGTAGGATGCGTATACAATATAACCACCAGTAGTGTGAAGCACTCCCTTTGGCTTACCAGTCGAGCCAGAAGTATATAAAATAAAAAGAGGGTCTTCCGCGTCCATCTGGACTGGATCACAATCCGAGTCTGCGTCTTCTATCTGCTCGTGCCACCAAACGTCCCTTCCTTCAACCATGTTTATATCAACCCCTGTACGTTTAACAACGACTACTGACTGGATAGAAGGAGTATCGCTAAGCGCATTATCCGCATTCTGTTTCATCGGTATATTATCTTTTTGGCCTCTTACCCCAGTGTCCTGAGTGATCAATAGTTTGCAAGTAGAATCATTGATCCTATCCTGAAGTGAGTCAGCGCTAAATGCACCAAAAACAACCGAATGCACAGCTCCAATCCTTGCACAAGCAAGCATAGCGATTGCAAGCTCAGGAACCATTTGCATATAAATACAAACACGGTCACCTTTAACCGCTCCAAGATTTTTCAATACATTAGCAAACTTCTTTACTTGAGAAAGTAGCTCATTATAGGTAAAACGTTTATCTTCTGATGGGTTATTACCTTCCCATATAATTGCGGTTCTGTCACCATTACCTGAATCGACATGTCTATCGAGACAGTTATAGCTAACGTTCAGCTTGCCACTTTCAAACCACTTTATCTTTGCCTCTTTAAAATTAAAGTCTCTGACTTTTTCCCATGGTTTATACCATGTGATCCTTTTGGCAATATCAGCCCAAAAATCATCTGGATTTTTAACAGAACTATCATATATATATTTATATTTTTCTAATGAACTAACGTGAGCACTGTCTACCCAATCGCCTGAAGGTGGATAAACATTATCTTGTTTCGGCATTAATTTAATCTCCTAATTAAGATGTGCTATACTTCAAGTGTTTGCCTGTGTATACACTTTGTGTAGGTACCATCAGCTTGTTCTTTTACCGCAACCATGGTGAACTCAGATACGCAGGCCAGTCTTCTTTGATCGTGTCTGCCCTCCGAAAATGCTTTAACCTTTACATTGATTGAAGTTTTTCCAAGGCCTGTAACGACAGCCTCAAAATTTACCCACTCCCCTACATGGACTGGTTCTTTAAACTCTGTTGCATCAATCGCGCGAGTAACTGCTGCGTCCGCTGGTGAGTTTTTCAATATTCTGTGAGCGGCCTTGCTTACTGCTATATCCATCCAGGATATCATCTGCCCGCCAAATAGAGTGCCAATAACGTTAGCATCTTGAGGCATCACAAGCTGGGAATATTTTACGGTTTCAGGTTTATGTTTCATCAATATAAATGATAAGGCCCCGTCAGCTCACCCTCGAGAAAAGCAATTTTCTCTGAAGAGCACGCCACACCGACGGGGCCTTACGCCTCTAAAATTAGTAACCAAATAAAATTTTATGCAATAAAAATCGATAAATATTTAACCATTATACTCATTTGCAATGCGTACACCTTCATCAAAGTCTACTCTATAGAGAACTAAACCTCCTCCAATAAATAAGGTAACGATTGATAGTAAACCCATTCTTACGCTACCTGTTGCAAGGGTAACAGCGCCAAGCAAAATTGGTCCTAAAACTGCAGAAAATTTTCCAAGCATATTATAAAACCCAAAAAACTCGCCCTCTTTTCCTTTAGGAACTAGCCTAGCAAAAAGGCTACGGCTTATGGCCTGAATACCCCCCTGAAATAATCCAATCATACCTGCTAACATGAAAAAATGGAACGTTGTGGTCATAAAATAGGCCAAGCCCGTGCCTATTGTATAGAAAACGATCGCTACTAATACAGCATTTTTGGGAGTTATTTTAGATGCAAACCAATTAAATACAAGCCCACCAGGAAAAGCTACAAACTGAACAATAATCAATGCTAAAAGCATATCACTTGCCTCAAAGCCCAGAGACGATCCTACTTTAACTGCCATACGAATTATTGTATCCACACCATCCATATAAAGCCAGTATGATAAAAGAAAAGTTCCAATAATTTTCATTTTTTTTATTTCTTTAAACGTTTTCTTTAACTGAATCCAGCCAAGGCTAACGGCCTCTCCAAAAGAACTACTATCATTATTTTTATTCTCAGGCACAAATAGAAAAATAGGTATCGAAAAAACAGCCCACCAGATTGCTACGGTGATAAAAGATAAGCGTATTGCTGTGGCCGGGTCAGGAATACCAAACCATTCAGGATTCTCGTACATTATAATATTCACTACAAACAAGATTCCACCTCCTAAATAACCAATTGAGAAACCTAGTGATGATACAAGATCAAGCTCATCTTTTTTAGCAACGGAAGGTAATAAAGAATCGTAGAACACATTTCCACTAGAGAAACCGATACACCCAACGGCATATAGGATGGCGGCAAGCTGCCAGTCACCTTGTTCAACAAACCATAATAATGATGTTGCTAGAATGCCTAAAAATGCGAACGTAAGTAGAAACTTTTTCTTTGTTGATCCAGTGTCAGATATTGCACCTAAAAAAGGGGCCATTGCGGCGACAATCAGGGAAGCAATCGAATTACTTAGGCCTAGATAGAAAGTGCTCTCATCGACAAGCTCTGGATTAGACCAGTATTTCTCAAAAAATATTGGGAAAAAACCTGCCATTACGGTTGTGGCAAACGCAGAGTTTGCCCAGTCATATAGCGTCCAGCTTATTACTTTCTTTTTATCCATCTACTACCAACCTTGTAAGTATGTAGTTATTCCTGAATATAATTTATATCCATCAAACGTATTATTTGCATTAATTGTTTTTCTGATTCCCAAAACTAAGTCAAACGATAAAGGACCAATGCGCTTTTTTGATTTTGAGTTTAATACCCATACCTCACCACATAAATCCCACCTACTATTGGCTGAGTCGTAGCCTTTATGTTTTTCCATCCACTTATCCCAGCCTTTGTCTAAAGAGGTGTAATCATCTCTGGATTTAGAAATCGTTCTTGATTCAAACTTTAGGAGTAGTTTGTCTTTTGAGATTTCAAACTCATATCCGACTAGACTTTTTAACCAGTTGCCTTCATTAAGCTTATATGTCTCTCCTACCTTACTGATTATTGAATCAGGGTTTGTGTGAGCACCAGCGAATAGATTTATTGGAGTATATAATAGCTCTGGAGCACTTGAGATTATATCGATAGAACCATAAACTCTCGAGCTAGATTTATTATTCCAGTTATAGCCTCCATAAAGACCCAAGCTTACCCTACTAACCCCAGAGCCTATATTTAACTGTGTTAATTGTTTTGTACCTACTTCTTTAAACGGCTCTATCGTAAACCCAAATGGTATAGACAAAAATACACGTCCGTATAACACCCCTGCCTTATTACTAGTCCAAGATGGTTCTCCTTTTAAAAGTGCAGTGACACCTAGTGAAATATCATTGATCCCAGAAGCTGATCTTAGAGATGGAACATAGTAAGACTGTAGACTATCAAACGTAACAGTGTCACCATATGAAAAATTTGGAGACATAAATCGAGGATCTGTAAATCCTCTTGAAAAAGGTTTATTTTGTGCATGAAGGGCCCAGAGCACTGAATGGCTACCGCCATCACTGTAAAAATCATCATATATCATATTAAGCGTGTCTCTTGTGCCTGATGGGAGCGTAATAAAAGTATTGGTCTGAAAAAATGAATCTATCTTAGCCATAGCGCTATTGTGATAATCTATTAGCTCATCCACACCATACATACGATCAATTGTTGCCGATGCCTTGTACTCTTCTTTTAAAGAAAAAATATTCGGAATAATAACGCTCAGCATCATCTCGTTAGATACGCCATAGTCTATCCTAATTTTTCGTCCTTTTTCTTTACGCTCTTTTAACTCAGTAAACGTTCCATAGGGTATAGCGGTCCGTGTTGTATCATAATATCCTGCATTGAACACTGGAAGGCTAGTACCATTTATTACATTAAAATTTGTTAGATAAGATTCAATAGTAACTAAATCATTTATGAGCATATCCCCCATATGGTATAGATCATGTGCTCCATTGAAAAAACCTAAATTATTTTTAGTTTCATCATCAAAATAGGATCTGCCAATACCTCTCATATTAAAATCTTGATCCTTTAGCTTGAATTCACCGATAGTAGAATAATTACTTAAGGTAATTCTAAAAATGTTTGCTGGTACAGTTGGAAAAATCTGTCCAAAGCATCCTGCCATAAAAAATATTAATGCTATTTTTTTCAATTTCAGTATAGTATAAAGGTGTCTCTGAATTTACTGAACTCTATCTCATCATGCATATACTGTGGCGACAGATAGCCAGGCGGTTTCTTTTGAGCAACAAATAGTCTTAATTGATTGGAACCAAATAACCTGTCAATGTACCCTTGTGCTTCCCACTTGAATTCTCTTGGGTGCAGCTGACTAATAAGTGTAATAATGGATGTTGCTGTCTCCAATGGCTTCACTATTTTTTTATCAGAAATAGAAATTTCTATTCCACTACATTGCCTTCCATTATACTTTGGTACCCGATTATAATAAGGCGATCCTTTTGGCCTAAACTCAACCTCTTTGAACTTGACCCCAGGTAGGCTTAGCATATCTAATTTTTCTAAGAAAAATTTTGTAGCAAGCCACGGGGAACCAAACATTAGATAAGGAGTATCTGTCCCAAAACCAACATTTATATTGGTTCCTCTTAATAAATCCATTCCAGAATACATAATTAGAGTATTTAAATCTTTTATATAAGGCGAAGGTTTTTTCCATGGGAGCTGGGTCTCATCAAAGTATTGTTCTCTTTTCCAGTTTGCCATTGGAACTATGCTAAGGTCAACTCTTTTTAAATCTTTCACCCAGCCCATCTCGTTCACCATCAATAATAATTCTCCTATTGTCATTCCATGACGAATGGGGACCAAGTGATATGCCTCAAAAGACTGGAATTCTTCTCTAGGAAGAGGTCCCTCAATTTTCAGTCCACCAAGCGGGTTTGGCCTATCTAAAACAACAACCGGAATCTCATACTCACTTGCAGACTCAAATAGTTTAGTTATGGAAGAAATAAAGGTTGTATACCTTACCCCAGTATCCTGGATATCTATCACTATGATATCGAGTTTTTTCATTATCCAATCTGGAGGATATAGACTACGTTCAAAAAGATTAAATACTCGGGCACCGCTAACTGGATCTACACGCTTGTTCCCAATCAACTTAGCTCTTTTATCATCCATCCCCCATATACCATGCTCGGGCTCAAAGATTGCTTCAATATTAATGTCATCCACATTACTCAACAAATCAAGAAGATGTTTATTGTTTCTATTAACAGCAGTGTGGTTACATAGGATTCCGATGTTTCTACCATGCAATAGATCAAAATCCATCTGCTCTAAAATATCAAGACCGGTGTATACATGATTAAAAAAAGAAAGATCCGGGACACTTACTATGGATGAGTATTCATATCTGTTATCACTCGCTTGTGAAAAACAAAATAGAATGAAAAGCATTAGGACCGGTCTAAATAAAATATTTCTCATACCGTTATAGTTTTACTTTCCTCTTTAGTTATGTAGAGACCTAAATATACTATAAGCCCATTAATTATTAGAATCTCAAAGCCAAAAGAAAAGTAGTACTGCATTATATAACTCAATATTGGAGAAATAACAGCAACATAAGGCACTAAACGATCAGTCGCTCTATATTCAGTAAATAATCCAAAAGCATACAGGCCCAAAAGAGGTCCATAGGTGTATCCTGCTACACTGAAAATCGCGGATATAATACTTTGATCATTAATTATATTTAGAATCATAATAACTATCATGATTACAACAGAAAATATAATATGGACAATCTTACGTTTTGTAATACTATCATGGTCACTATCCTCAAGATTTAATATGTCAACACAGAAAGAGGTTGTCAGAGATGTTAGCGCAGAGTCAGCACTTGAGTAGGCAGCTGCAATTAATCCTAAAATAAATATTATAGCGATTGGAACTCCTAGCACACCACTTAGCGCTACAGCAGGAAATAAATCATCTGGTTTGCTAAAGCTGATACCATATTTTCCAGCGATTGAATAGAGTAAAACGCCTAAGGATAAAAACATAAGATTTACAAAAATTAAAATAATACTAAAATAAAACATATTCTTCTGAGCATCGTTTATATTTTTACAGCTTAGGTTCTTCTGCATCATATCTTGGTCTAACCCGGTCATTGCAATTGCAATAAATGCACCAGCCAAGAATCTGCGTGCAAAATGTTGTTTTCCATCCCAGAAAAACACCTTTGAATAGTCACTATCTTGGACAAAAGAAACTAAACTGGTATAGTTTATGCCTAAATCTTTTCCAATCAGATAGACAGAAATAAATAAAGCAGATAGCATAAAAATTGTTTGTAGAGTGTCTGTCCATATAATGGTTTTTATTCCTCCGCGAAATGTGTATAACCAGATTAAAAGAATTGTTACAAGTACCGTTACAAAAAAAGGTGCTCCCCAGGATTCAAATACACTTAGGTGCAAAACTCTGGCAACAATATATAATCTAAATGATGCTCCTATTGTCCTAGAAATAATAAAAAATATTGATCCCGTTTTATAAGATCTAGCACCATATCTTTTTTGTAAGTAACCATATATTGATATAAGATTTAATCTATAATATAGCGGCATTAGCACTAGAGCGATGAAGGCATATCCCAGCATATAACCAAACACCATTTGCATATAACTAAACTGACTTTCTGCAACCCAACCAGGAACTGAAATAAATGTTACACCAGATAATGAGGTTCCTATCATCCCAAAGGCTACGACGTACCAAGGTGAGGATCTGTTACCAAGAAAAAATGATTCATTACTATCATTTTTTCCAGTATGCCAAGATATTAATGATAGAAATAAAAAATAAAGGATAATGCAACTAATTATATAGGCAGGACTCATTACTCTAGATAATAACTAAACATGTAGTAGTTCAATATACGGTGCTATAGTTTAACTGATTTTAATTTTTTCTTGCATCAAAGATAATTATGAACGACATTTTTTTAACAATTATGGCAGACAAAAAAGAATCAGGAGGCGGTTTTGATAAGACTACTGATTTCAAATGGTTTGGAATTGGTCTTCTTGTTTTTCTACTCATCTGGGTAATGCCTACCCCAGAATCAATGCTCACAAAAGCAGAAGAGCTATTTGGAGACTTGAGCCCTGAACAAATTGCTGGCAAGGCGTTTAATATGAAAATTATTATCGCGCTCCTTGGTTGCTGCACAGTCTTCTTTGCCACGGAAGCCCTCCCCATGCCCGCAGTCGCTCTATTTATCGGACTTGTTCAACTCTTTTTTGGGATTACTGAACCGAAAGATGTTGTAGCCACCTATGCACATGATGCAGTTTGGTTTATCGCAGGCTCACTGGCAATGGGTGCGACCATGGTAAAACATGGACTTGATAAACGCATTGGCATGTTAGTCATGAATCTTTCCGGAACAAAAGTCCGTAACGTTGTTCTAGGTATATTAGTTGGTACGGCTATCCCTTCCGCATTTATTAGTGAGGCCTCTATTGCTCCAATGTTTCTACCTATTGCAATGGCACTCTACACCCTCACAACTAAAAAAATCGGAGATGCGACTCAATTAGGCAAGCTATTAATGATGTCTATAGCAATAGGATGCATGGTTGGGGCTCCAATGAGTCCAACTGGTGGAGCCAGGAATGCTATAATGATAGGATTTCTTGCTAACCTTGGACCAGAGTATGAAATAAGTTTTATGCAATGGATGGTACTTGGTTCTTTTTATACACTATTTCTAGGAATATTCTTTGCCATCCTCTTACCATTTCTATATAAACCAGAGGTAGATGATCTATCTGATGCGGTAAACACACTTAGAGAAGACTTGAAAAAACATGGTGATATGACCAGAGAACAGTGGATGGTAGCTGGTGTTGCATTGTTAATGATCATCGCATGGATAACCGATAAAGATCTTATCGCCCCAATACTTGGATTTCCCTTAGGTCTTGGTGGCGTTGCAATGACCGGAACCGTGCTGTTCATGATATTAGGTTTAGCGTCTTGGACTGATTATGAAAAAAATGTTAGTTGGGGTGTTATCGTCTTATATGCTGGCGCAATTAGCCTCGGCGCGGTGTTTAAATCAAGCGGTGCTGCTAAATGGTTGGCAGATAGTTTAATCAATATTTTGACTACTTTTAACATTCAAGAAGGTCTACCTCTTGCAGTTTTAGTTGCTGTGATTGGAGCCTTAATGACAAATTTAATGAGCGCTGGTGCCACTGTCGCTGTCATAGGACCAGTCGTCCTAGAGATGGCCGTAAGCTCAGGAACTAATCCAATTATTATAGGTGTTGCGCTGGCTATTGCTACCTCAATGGCATTCTGGCTCGTTATTGGAACGCCAGCCAGCTCAGTGGTCTACTCTGCAGGTCTCTTAGATGCAAAAGATTTTATCCGTATGGCCACATTTGCCTGGCCTGCTGCGATGATTATCATAATTTGTATGATAGTCTTTTACTGGGTTGGGTTGGGACTTCAACCTATCATGATAGGAGGTTAGATATGGACAGCGGTATTATATTAATTGTGGTTCTAATCATAATCGGCTTTGCCATTACATGGAGTAATCAGGGCCAGGTAAAAGAAGTGGAAGATAGACAGACACAATATACCAGAGAACGTCAGGCCATGGCAGAGCACGATAATAAAAGTGCGTCTGAGGTTGATAACGACCGCAATACTATGATTGAGACTCTTGAAACCTCAATCACTGATCAGCCAGAGCAATTAGACAAAATGAAAAATATCATTAATGACTGGGCTGATATGAAGATTAAGTCTTTTAAAGACCGTAGATCATGGGTACGCAACCCTGAAGAAGAAAGTTAATCAAAAACAATTAATTATTAAAAATCACTTCTTCTCCTTTTCCGAAAGGATTCCATATTTCAAATTTTTTCATCATTGCTTGAAATATCTCCATACCAATTAATTCATCCATCCATCCTGAAAGATTAATAAACCTATTCCTAAACCAAATAATATCAACATTGGAAAACTGTCTCACAAAAGGCAATAATGCTATATCACTTAGCGATATATTGTTACTAAATAAAAACTTTTCACTATCCAAAATTTTTTCGAAATTATCTAATATTTTTTCACATTTTCCTCTATAATATTCAACAGAATATTCTGGATACCTATCATGGTACTTATACCTATCAAGCCACTTTTTAAATTCTTTGTCATTAATTGATATTATCTCTAGTTGATGATCTATATTATTTACATACCAAGAGTCAGGATCATTTACCGATACCGACCATTTCATAATATCTAAACTCTCATCAATGACTTTACCATCTGGCAGGTTTAATACTGGAACAGTTCCTTTTGGCGAAAGCTGGTATAATTTTTTAGGACGTTCCTTTAATAAAATTTCTCTGTGCTCATAACTGATTTTCGAATAGTACATTGAGATCCTTGCCCTCATTGCATAGGGGCACCTGCGAAAAGTATATAAAACCGGTAATTTCATTTTTCCTGATCTAAATCTTAGGAGATCTAAAATATCTTCTTTTTATAATCCGTTTTGGGTCCTTCCTTAGCTCTTTTTGTTTACTAATGGGTAAAGATGCAAATTCTTTGCATTTAGTAGAGCAACACCCGTCAAACTTTTTCTCACATTGATTGCATTGTATAAATAAAATATGACATGCATCATTATTACAATCTCGGTGAGCATCAGAAGGGCTTCCACAAATATGGCAGTTTGCTATTACATCATCGGTGATTCTTTCCCCTAATCGAGCATCAAAAACAAAATTCTTACCAATAAATTTTGATTCTATATCTTTTCTCCTGATATCATGAGCGTATTGTATGATCCCTCCCTGAAGCTGCTTCACATTACTTATACCACTATTTATAAGGAAAGCACTCGCTTTCTCACACCTAATGCCACCCGTGCAATATAATAATACCTGATGATCTTCTCGACCATTTAACATTCTTCTTACCTCTGGTAGTAATTCTTTGGATTTCTCTACCAAGGGTATCTCTGCATTTTTAAATCTCCCAACCTCGTTCTCATAAAAATTACGCATATCAATTACAGCAGTATCACCCTCTTCAATCGCTTTATTGAATTCTTCAGGCTTGAGATGTTGACCGACTTTATTCATATCATAAGTATTATCTGATAAACCATAGGCCACAATTTCTTTTTTTATTTTTACTACAAGTTTATAGAAAGAGATACCATCAGATACTGCTTTCTTTATTGGCACATTTATCAAACTCTTTAATCCCTTTACACCCTCTTTGAATTCTTTCCATTTATAATCTGGGACGCTAATCTGAGCATTTATACCCTCTGAAGCGATATAGACCCTTCCAAAAATATTTAATGATTCAAAATAAGAATATATATTATCTCTCAGAACTTCTGGATTTTCAATAGGTGTATAGTTATAGAATGAGCAGGTTATCCGTTTAAAAGATTCATAATTAAGATTATTAACTAATTCTTCCTTACTTTTCTTATTATATAATTTTTTAACCATAGTTAATTATCAATATATATATACTTAGTCCTACCTCCGATTGCAGTAAGCAAAACATATGTGGTACTATTTATCGTTTCCGCAATAGTCTCCACAGGAATATCCCCGGATTTATTTTTACCAAAGAACAATACATCGTCACCAGTTTGAGGCATTGTATCACCAAAATCAACCATTAACTGATCCATACATACTCTTCCTGCGATTTTGTACTTGTCGCCCTTATAATTGACAAAGCCATTCTCATACCATGGCCTCGGAAAACCATCTGCAAAACCAGTCTGAATAACTCCAATATTTGTATCTCTGACAGTAATATAAACACCTCCATAACTTACATGAGTCCCTTTAGTAACCCTTCGAATGTTTACTATACTACCACAGAAACTCATAACAGGCTCTAATTCAATATCATTATTAACCTCAATTGAAGGCAGAGCACCGTATAAGAGCATCCCTACTCTAACCATATTAAAATAAGATTCCTCGAGATTAAGAATTGCTCCACTGTTTGAACAATGAACATATTTAAACTTTATTTTGTGTTTATCTGCCAAATCAACGATTTCATTAAACTTATTTAATTGCATTTTAGCATATGTCAAGTCTCCTTCGTCTGCAGTAGCGAAGTGAGTGTAAATACCTTCAGGATGAGTAGTTAAGTCTCTGGTTATTTTTTCATATAAAATATTTGCATCAGCTATATCTATTCCAAGACGTGTCATGCCAGTGTCAAACTTGATATGGTATCGAGGGCAATTACCCGTTTCCAAGATATATGTTTTAATACTATCAATATCATCTATTGAGCTAAGATTTAGTATAAGATTATTATTATATGCGAGGTCAATAAAATCAGAATGTATTTTTGAAAAAACAATTATATCGTTATTAATCTTAGAATTACGTAATTCTAATGCCTCTTCAATAGAAAAAACAGCAAACTGAATATTTACATGATTTGCAATTGCTTTTGCTATAGGCACAGCACCATGTCCATACCCATTAGCTTTAATAACACATAAGAGTGTTCGATCTCCAACTTTTTCTTGAATATTTATTAGGTTCGATTTACATCGATCAAGGTGAATAAAAGCTTTAGGACCTATTTTTGACATTAGGGTATTTAATATATAATATTATTTTTAGAGATTCAAAATAGTTAACTATCTCAGTGGCACAAGACATTA
>Ga0209019_1001434_pt1 | contig 11882 bp, 10 predicted proteins | sample METZYME_3_300m_FD_187549 | JGI IMG/M metagenome (GOLD analysis project Ga0209019, IMG submission 187549) | Marine microbial communities from oxygen minimum zone in mesopelagic equatorial Pacific - METZYME_3_300m (SPAdes) (version 2) | ecosystem: Environmental > Aquatic > Marine > Oceanic... | reverse complement strand
CCTACCAGGTTGGCTGTTGCGAACTACACCAGCTGAGTGGGGGTACAGACCAGTCTTCATGGTCGATCTCGAAGGTGAGCAAACCGGTTGAGTAACATACGCATTTTCAAAAACGAAACTGCGACTTGCCAGGTCATTTAACGCTGGGGTTTCGATCCAGTCATTACCATACGCGCCCATCGTATCGGTACGCTGTTGATCTGAACATATGAAAAGTAAATTTGGCTTCTTCGACATTAGCAATGCTTACGTCTGAGTTCGGTTGACCACTGACGACTAGCGAAATTTTCCGCGAGCTGAAATCGGTATGGCGGCTTCTAGTTTGCCATTACGAATTCCAAAATAATACTCATGAAGATTGATAGTAGTATCACCGTGAGTCGGTCTAGATTGCACCTTGTCGCCGATCTTTATCGCACGAGATTTAACATCAGGTAAATGGATTATCGTGTGCTCCTCTGAATGCTTGACAATAGTTGCGCCAGACGGTGAAAGTATCTCGGCTAAACCCCTGTCTATGGATATAGACTTGAGCCCCATGTCCACAACCGCGACATCTTCCCTTTGCCTGGATATCACGGTCGACAAAACCGACAGTGCCGGGGTGAAATCATCAAAAACTTCAGCATAATCGCCATCCATAAACAAATATGATCCACACTGGAGTTCAGTAATACCTTTTACCCTGCCCGTGATGTCATACGTACCTGTACCAGCAGCAGATACGATCGGTACAGAAATGCCAGCATCTCGAATCAAATCGGCTGTGTGCGTAACAATCGCCATTGCTTTTTCAGTCTCAGCTTTACGAGTCTCGTAATCACGCTCTGCAACCAAATGACCCTCATACCCCATCAAACCATCAAATCTAAGTCCGGTAGCATCGTTGACCTGACGTGCAAGCGCGACCGCACCGTTCGGGTCAGTACCGCAACGATTTTGTCCCACATTAAGTTCGACGATGACACCAATCTCAACACCTGCTGCGGTAGATGCATCAGACAACTCCGATACATTTGATGAGTCTTCGACTGCAACGATCATTTGGGCTGATGGAGCGAGCGCTAGTAGACGGGCTATCTTACTTTTACCTATAACCTGACTGGTTATCATGACCTCTGTGATGCCGGCCTCTACCATGACTTCCGCCTCTCCAACCTTTGCGCAACAAATACCAATCGCTCCGGCGTCAAGTTGCTTTCGCACCCAGTAAGGACTCTTGCTAGTCTTCGAATGCGGTCGAACATGAACTCCCATATCTTCGGCAGCATTCTGCAGTTTGGCAATGTTGGCTTCAGCGAGGTCCAAGTCAACGACGATACAAGGCGTATCAAGTTCCTCGATCGGTGTTCCGGGTAACGGAAGATAATCAGTCATTTGTACTCAATCTCACACTAAACTGAATGAAGATTTGATTTCGATATTATGCCGTTGTAACAACACGAATACGAAGCGTACCCCAGCAATCTCATGAAGAGTATACCCATCTATATAAATGCGAGCCCGAGAAACCTTAATTGGCCCTTAGATATCAACATTGATACATATCTGCGACACCCGTAAACTCAAGCCACCATGCACCAATCAAGTCCATCTACCAATATCAAACGAAAACCCCGGATCGGCATCATCGGGACGGGCAAAATGGCTTTTGTATTAGGAAAGGCTTTTCTTACCGCTGGACATTTTGTGGCGTTTGGATCCCGAAAACCCGAAACCAAGAATGAGTTCCACGAAATGGTTGGTGTCGAATCAAAAATTTACGGAGTACAAGCAGCAATAGACGCAGGTCAGATAATAATAATCACCATCCCATACAGCCAGGTTGCCGAAACCGTTAGAAAGTTCGCTAACTCACTCAAAGATAAGGTAATCATCGACATAACCAACCCGTTTACAGCCCAGCCTAACGATGGGTCATCAGGAGCACAGGTCACAGCCAGAATAATCGGAGAGAAGGCTCGAGTAGTGGCAGCATTCAAAACAAATTTCGCTGAGACCATCTCTGAACCAAAAGACTCGTCAGGCAAACCACGCGAGGTCCATTACGCAGGTGATGACCAGGATGCTAAAGATATCGTCGCGGGCTTGATCGAGGAAATCGGTTTTTCAGCTGTTGATTGTGGCACTCTCGCCCAGGCCGTTGCTCTTGATCATATGGTTCCGCTGATGATCAGGCTGGATGAATCTCACTACGGAACCAGCCGCAAAAGCTCTTGGCGTATCGCAAGTCCCTAAAATTGATTTTCTGCTCTTGGGACTTCGACACGAACTTTCCTCACTCGACCATCACCCTGAAATCTTTCTCTTCCCAAAACTGTCGATTCACACAGGTATAGATCACGCCCATCAATCCCTCCAAGCATGCAAGCGTAAGCGCTCTTGTCAGGATCTTTGAGCGGAATAACCTGTTTAATCTCTCCACCATCTGCAACACGCACCCAACCCCCTGAGTCACCGTAAGAAAAATACGGACATGCGACCCATACACAGCCTTCAGCATCAAGGCTAATACCATCAGTTGGAGCAGCCAAATTCGCAAATGGACGTCGATTCGACAATGTTCCGTCGTGATTGATATCCCACGCTGTAAGGGTGAAAGCAAATGTCTCTGCGACGATAAGTGTCTTTCCATCAGCAGTTATCGCTCCTCCATTAGGAAAGCAAACTCTATCCGCAACTACCTCGGAGCTTCCGTCAGGTCGAGCAAGAACCAGGTGCCCGAATTGCGGCGGATTGTGCGGACCTGGTGGCTCCTCCTCGCTCAATCCCGCAATGTAAGCACCAGCATACGCGTTGCCGTTCTGAGCCACCACCATGTCATTATTGCCGGTATCGTAAGGAGTAGAAATATCAGCGTGCCGAAATGAATCCAAGCGGGACGCCCCACCTTTCAGTACAGCCTCTTTTCGCACTTTCACGATTTCACGGCTCTCCGTCGCAACTACGAGCATGTCTCCATTGTCCAGAAACCCTAACCCACTAGGAAATTCTCCAGGCTCGAACACTGTTTCTACGATGCCATTTTCACCTAGACGGAACACCTTTCCAGCCATCACATCACTGAAGTAAAGCTTCCCTTCATCAGGACGCCAACGAGGACCTTCAGGAAAATACAGTCCGTCTGCCACCATTTCTATCGAATACACATGAAAATCCTTTAATAAAATCCCAACAATATGATCATGTTCACATCATTTAATTAATAAACCAGCAGTATAAGGAACACATTATCCCAATGAACATTGGCAGGCCTTTCTGCGTGTAACATTAGACATCGTAAATCACTATCATCTAACTTCGATTACAGTACAGCAGACCCCAAAAATAGCATCACAAAAATGACTACATCCAGCGATTCACAAGAAAAACTCAACACCAAACGATCTTCTAAACGAGCCCCTGGAAAATGGCGCAGTTGGGAAACTACGGAAGGTGCTGTTAGAGCTCCTCACCGATCAATGATGAAAGCAATGGGACTCAGCGATAAAGACATAGCTGCACCTTTCGTTGGAATCGCGTCAACCCACAACGAGGTCACGCCATGTAATGCCGGAATTGAACCCCTAGTCGAGGAAGTAAAACGCGGTGTATTCGCAGCTGGCGGGACCCCTTTCACATTTGGGACAATCACGGTTTCTGATGCTATTTCAATGGGTACGGAAGGTATGAGGGGTTCACTGGTATCACGCGAGGTAATCGCCGACTCCATCGAAACTGTGGTATTCGCTGAACGTTACGATGGCCTGGTCGCTGTTGCAGGTTGCGACAAATCACTGCCGGGAGCGATGATGGCGATGGCCCGCCTAGACGTCCCCTCGGTATTTATTTACGGTGGTTCAATCATGCCGGGCTCACTACATGGTGAAGACATTCAGATTCAGACCGTATTCGAAGCCGTTGGACAGTACCAAACTGGCAAAATCGACGCTGAGGAATTTTATGCAATCGAATCACATGCTTGCCCAGGTCCGGGAGCCTGTGGTGGGATGTTCACAGCAAACACAATGTCCTCGATAGGAGAGGCTCTGGGGCTATCCCTGCCTGGATCTGCGTCCGAGCCCAATGTCGACCAGCGAAAGGCCGCCTCTTCAAGGGAAGCCGGCCATGCGGTCCTAAACCTCATGCGACAAAATATCAGGCCGTCTGACATATTGACACGGAAAGCCTTTGAAAATGCTGTGGCAGTCGTTGTGGCGATGGGAGGCTCTACAAACACAACTCTTCACCTACCCGCGATCGCGCACGAAATGAACGTCCAACTAACACTCAAAGACATCCATGACATATCGATGCGAACCCCGCTAATCGCCAACATGACACCTGGAGGCAAATACGTAATGCTCGACGTCGACCGCAATGGAGGCATTCCGGTCGTAATGAAGCGACTCCTCGATGCAGGACTCCTACACGGAGATTGTATGACGGTGACGGGTAAGACAATCGCTGAAAATCTGGCAAATGTGAAAATCGGTGAGCCTAACGATATCGTCTACTCTGTGGAGGAACCTATCTCAAAGACTGGTGGCCTTGTGACCCTCTTTGGCAATCTGGCGCCGGACGGTTGTGTACTCAAGGTGGCTGGGCACCAGTTCGGTCAAACTTTTGGCGGGCCTGCCAAGGTATTCGACGGCGAAGAAGGCGTAATGGAAGCACTGGAACGCCAAGATATACACGAAGGAGACGCTATCGTCATACGTTACGAAGGTCCCAAGGGAGGACCTGGAATGCGCGAAATGCTTTCAGTAACTGCTGCGCTGGTGGGCCAAGGTCTGGGCGAAAAAGTCCTGTTGATGACTGACGGTCGGTTTTCAGGGGCTTCACATGGTTCTATGATCGGACACATAGGTCCAGAAGCTGCTGTCGGTGGACCAATCGCTGCTGTTAAAAACGGAGATCAGATCGAAGTCGATCTCGACAATTTCGAACTAAACGTCAAGATCAGTGAGCAGGAGCTACAATCTCGTCTCGCCAAATGGCAGCCGAAACCTCCGCCTTATACCAAGGGAGTTCTGAGCAAGTACATCAAGCTCGTAAATCCCGCTTCAACTGGAGCTGTAACCGGATAGGATAAAAACTTTGGTTGGAGCCAAGATGATACAAGTCGCCTTATTTGACCGGCTGTGGCCAGGCACCTGCCCATTTATCCTTGTATTCGTACTTTAATTGCGCACTTCCCGCTAAGTTGTTCCACATCTTGGTGCGCAAATAATTTCGCTTGCTAATTAACGATCTTTGTAAAGCCGCGGCTTCATCCTTTTCAAGTCGGTCTAGTATTCGCGTATCCTGCAAAGGATCGTGGTTCCAAGATGGGTCCTCTGGTTCAGAGCTACGCTCGAAAAGGTATTTGACCATGTACCGCACCTTATCGCTTGTGTTCGCAGTTCCCGCGTGCCATATGTCATAGTGAAGAATCAACAAAGACCCAGCATCCAAGGTCGCAATCATTTGATCTCTAAAGTTCCCCTGTGATGCATTACGATCGGGAGATGAAGTGAAAAGGTGTGATCCCGGAATAAGTGCAGTGGGGCCCATGTTAGCTTCAACATCTTGAGGGTAGTACATAACCAAAACACTTCTGACGTGATCCGGTACTCGTCCATGCCCATCGATCAACATTGGGATATTCAAATTGTCCTGGTGCCACATTTGGCTCCTCGTTCCAGGGTGATTTCTATGGCAATGACGATGCGCAGCCATAACGTAAGCATCGCCTAGCAAGCTTGTTAAAGCACCGACAACGGATGGATGAGCGTAAATCTGATCCAGCGCCGGAACTGCCTTGTTAATCTCATCGCCTGGATTCATCGACAGTGATTGTAATTTGCTATAGACATTCGAATGAAATTCTGGACTGAAGCTGGGTTTAACTATGTGGTATCCACTAATTACAAAATCGGCTACTTGATCATCTGTCAGTAAACAATCAACCGCTAAACTAGTCATCGAACTGCTCCATTTTCTCCAGAATGAACTGGAAGCCAATAACCTCCACGTCGGAATCAGTTAGTGCACCTCTTTGATCTGGAAAATGCACTACCCTCCAACCATCACAGATAGCATCATGAACGCTCTCGTAATCAAGAGAACCTAAAGTCGGATCAATTTCAACAATCGTACCTTTCACGGGATCGTGCAATGCCTGAGATATTGCCGGAGATCTCGGATCAGTGGATTGCGTGCTCAAGTAGAGAAGCCGTTGTTTCACTGCCATTAGTAGTCCCTATACCAGCCCAAAATTATTACCGTGGTCTATCAGGTTTTGGGCATTCTAGGGGATTCTCATACACATAAGCTACCGCAACTCTTTGATTCCACCCCTCGAGATGCCATTGCATTGGACGGATCTATCACATAATGTCCGCAAAATACCAAAGACCGAAGACCAACACACAAAACTCTGGTCATCAGACAAACAAACATCTAATAACAGGACTTAAACAAAATGCTCACTGCTGGCGCTGGAAGATCTGATATCACCCCACCCGTTGGAATTGCTCACGCAGGCTGGGGCGCAGCAACTCATCAACGCGCAGAAGGCGTCGACATGCCGTTCTATGCCACGGCACTTTATGTAACAGACGGCGAGCTTGAGATCGCTATCGTCGACTTGGATGTGGGTATTCTCACCAACCAAGATGACTCTGAAATTCGCACGAAGATAGCAAGCATCTCGGGAATCAAACCGGAACATATTCGACTGTCGGCAACTCACACTCACTCAGGGCCTGTGAACCGCCAGTCATGGCTTGACGAGGGTATGGAATTAATAGGTCCATACTGGGATTCACTGCCTTCCAAGGCAGCCGAAGCTGTCAGCAGTGCGAAGTGGACAGCAAAACCCGCCCACGTGGGCGTCGGCAAAGGCAGTTGTTCGATCAATATCAATCGCCGTCCTTCTCTCTCTGACGGGACACTTTTTACTGGACGCAACTGGGATGGATTCGTCGATCGGGAAGTGGGAGTTGTTGCTATTAACAACAAGCAAGGCAATCCAATCGCAACGATTTTGAACTACGCATGTCACCCGACAATCTTAGGCCCCGCAAATAAACTCCTGTCACCCGACTACCCCGGGACGGCGCGTAAGGTAGTTGAACAGCACGTCGGAGGCGTATGCCTGTTCTTACAGGGCGCTGCAGGAAACTGCGGTCCAACGCACGGATTTATTGGTGAGGTGGCCGTCGCTGAAAGACTCGGGACACGTCTCGGATTAGAAGCCGCTAAAGTCCGACTTGAAATCGACCCAATACCCCGAACAGAACGCTTAGTGGAAGTTGTGCCTTCGGGTGCAGATCTCGGAATGTATGAAGATGACGCTGCAGGGGAGCCTGACGACAACTTGCGTATAGTCAACACGAACGTTGAGCTTCCAGTAGGACAATTCCCTTCAATCGACGATGCCCAGGCAGATTTTGATCAGGCAGTTGCTTTTCTTAATACCACTCGAATGAGCGGCTCCGAAGCCGAAATCAAAGAAGCTGTAAAAGATGCCAAACGATCGAGTTTTGTCCTAGGAAACGCGACCCGTACCGCCGATGGTCCAATGTCCATGCCGGTACAGGCCATGAGGATCGGGCCTGCGGCATTAGTCGCGATTCCCGTAGAACCTTTTGCTGAGATAGGCGTTGCAGTGAAAAACTCTTCTCCAGCGGGTCAGACCTTGTTCGGTGGCTACTCAAATGGCTACATGGGTTATATGCCTATGGCTGACAACTTCGAGGAAGGTGGATATGAAGTAATTACCACACCAATGGCAGCTGGAGCAGCTGAAGAAACGATCTCAGCATGTTCGGACGCGGTACAGGCTCTTTGGAGATAACACGGTCCACATAAACAATTTCTAAATCTTCGTCTTTTACTTGTAAACCTAAACAAAACGATTCCCAGTAGCTAATACCGAACATTTCTTTGCCGATTGGAGCATCAATTCATTGAGTATCAACGTGCGCAAACCGGTTGATGTCCTGGTTATCGGATCGGGTGCTTCAGGAGCCGCTGTAACTTGGAGCCTGTCAGAAGTCGGTTTCAACGTCGCATGTCTAGAGCAAGGCCCGTGGGTGCCGCCTTCAAGCTATCCGACTAACAGCGCGGACTGGCAATTTCTACAACAAACAAAATGGCATTACAGTCCAAACGTTCGTAAATTACCCGCTGACTACCCAGTTAACGACGATACTTCCCAGATCAAGGTTGTGATGTTCAATGCCGTAGGTGGGTCTACGATTCATTGGACAGCTCATGTTCCCCGGTTTCACCCTTCGGATTTCCGTGTCAAAACGCTTGATGGAGTTGCAAAAGACTGGCCGATTTCTTATTTTGATCTAGAACCCTATTACGATCTAAACGACGAAATGATGGGTTGCTCAGGAATCAACGGCGATCCAGCAAATCCACCACGCTCCCCGCGCCAAATGCCCCCTATTCCAATAGGGCCTGACGGAGAGCGCATGGCACGGGCGTTCGACACACTTGGTTGGCACTGGTGGCCGTCAGACGTACATGTCAACTCAACGGACTATAAAGGTCGAAAAGCATGCAACTACTGTGGGCCTATAGGTCAAAATTGTGATCGAGGCGCCCGGGCTTCTTCCGATATCACATATATTCCAGAAGCGATCAAGTTGGGAGCCGAAGTTCGACCCAACTCCACGGTCTTCGAGATAACGACCGGAGATGATGGTCGAGCTACAGGGGCCAATTACTACAATGCTGATGGCGAACAAGAATTTCAACCGGCAAATGCAGTGGTGGTGGCAGGCAACGGAATTGGAACGCCGAGAATGTTGTTACATTCCACCTCAAATTCACACCCTGAGGGGCTTTTGAACTCATCAGGACTCGTCGGAAAAAATCTTATGTTCCATGTGTACGCCGGTGCCTCCGGATTTTTCGATGATTTAGACGCACCTACATACCGTGGTCCCCTGGCGTGCATCATCATGTCACAGGAGTTTTACGAAACCGATCCTTCTCGAGATTTCAAGCGTGGATACACCTTCCAAATGGGCAGAGGACAGGGACCTGCTCCCACAGCAACCGGAGGAGTCTCATGGGGTAAGAATCATCACGCTGAATTCGCCGAACGTTTTGGAAAAAATTTAGGTCTTGGTGTCATTGGCGATGACCTACCGGAGGAAAAGAACCGAGTAGAGCTTGATACGAAACTTACCGACCGTTACGGCATACCTGCTCCAAAAATCATCTACCGAGTCGGCAATAACTCAAAACGCCTGCTAGCTCACGGGGTAAACTCCGCCCGTACCGTTCTGGAATCTGCCGGAGCTTCCAGGATTATCTCAAGCCAACTCAGCACAAACGCGGGCTGGCATTTAATGGGAACCGCAAGGATGGGTGAAGATCCTGCACTTTCAGTAGTCAACCAATACGGACAAGGACACGATGCAGACAACGTATTTATCGTAGATGGTTCGGTTTTTGTTACTGGTGCTGCGGTAAATCCGACACCGACTATTCAGGCTCTTGCCCTCCGTACCGCTGATTACATACGTCACGAGCGATCGGATTTAAAGTCATGACCACCTCTGACCAGTCCACACGGTTGATGCAATCTATCCTCGACTTACTCATTCCCCCAATTGAAAACCTTGCGGGAGCCGGTGGATTAAACCTCGAAGAGGAACTTCACAGAATGTCCACAGAGCACTCGAAATACACGGGAGTTATCGACAGATCTATCGACGCTATAACCAGCATATTGGCATCCACCGGTCTTAATTCCCAAGTAACAAGTGAAGTCATACAGCAATTCGAGTCATCTGATCCCAGATTGTTCGAATTGCTACTGGAAATCGTCTACACAGCATACTATTCCGATACAAGAGTCCATGAGAGGATAGGCTGGAAGAGTGGAGCCCTACAACCAGAGGGTCATCCAATGCCACCATGGGATGAGTCCATTTTGGACAGAGTACAAAAGCGAAAACCATTTTGGACTCATGTCGATTAACTACAAACTGACTGATCAATTAACCAGTTGAACACCTTACCCACGCCAAATGGTCGACCAAACATACTTCCATCTGTTGCTCCAAAACTAATAAAGAACGGCCAGTTTCTCAGGCTATGGTCTATCGGCTGGGTAACCAGTTCTATGATGTGGCTCGAAATGCTCGTAGTTCCGTTACTTACCTTGGAATTAACTGATTCTCCTTTCCTCGTTTCTTTCGTTTTTTTCCTGCGTTTCGTACCAATGCTCTTCGGTTTCGGCCTAGGAGTTTTATCGGAACGAATTAACCGTAAGCATTTGCTGGTAAGTGGCCTGATTATCCAAGCAGCCACGTCCTTGACATGGGCTCTTCTAGCCTTAACCGGCTCTATACAATTCTGGCACCTTGCGGTTGGAAGCTTTCTTATTGGAATTGTGATGACCAGTGATTTTCCAGTAAGGCGAACAATGATGGGCGAGATTGTCGATCGAAGCCAGGTCGGTCGCGCCATGTCACTAGAAATGACCAGCAGTTCGTTTTTTCGAATCCTGGGTCCGTTCGCAGGAGGGGTTTTACTTGGAACAGTAGGAGCATACGGAGGGTTCCTGTTAGCTGCATTACTGTATTTGGCAGGTCTCATCATTGCGGTTTCTACTAACTACCTGCAGCCACTGTCAACCGAACGATATACCAGCCCCAAAACGCAGATGACTCAAGGCATCAACTATATCCGCCGTAACGAGATAATAATTGGGACACTCGTTGTGACTCTGATCGTAAACGCATTTGGCTTTTCTTATATGAGCCAGCAACCAGTCGTCGCTCGACAAGTGTTGGAGGTGAGCGATGTCCTGATTGGAGTCCTGCAGTCTGTAGAAGGCGTAGGTATGTTCTTGGGCGCTGCTCTGGTCACAATTTTCGCCCGACCGCACCAATACATACGCATATACATGGGGAGTTCACTGCTGTACCTCCTGACCATAACGTTATTTTCTCAATCAAACACATATTGGGCTTCACTGCTAATTTTATTTTTGAGCGGCATAGGAATGTCCGGATTCGCTGCAATGCAGAGTGCAATCATGGTCTACACCTCCTCTCAAGAGATGCGAGGCAGGGTTATGGGTTCAATCACGATGTTCATCGGGTTTGGCCCTGTGGGGGCATTGGGCATCGGCATGCTAGCCGGTTTCTATACCATTGCAACTGCAGTAATGATCACTGCTTGCATTGGAATCGCTTGCACACTAATCGTATTCATCATGTTCCCATCTATGAGGACATCTAAGGAACCTAAGCAAGACATTACAGGAAGTGCGGTTTGATAAATCACCGCCAGTAAATGATAAGCAGAGTGCGTTCAGCCACTTCCATTACTAACATTCACTTAACAGAATATTGCTATATTTTTGCTTCGAGATAGTTAGCTTAAGGCAAAGACTTGGACCTAGGATTCTTCGGAAAATACCTCACCCTCTGGGTGGCACTTTGCATCATCGCCGGTGTAGGCATCGGAGAGTTGCTACCAGCCTTTCCGGACACGCTCAGCCGATTCACGCTAAGGCAGGTGTCTATACCAGTAGCAATACTAATCTGGTTCATGATCTACCCAATGATGGTGCGTATAGATTTTTCCAGTGTCTTGGACGTAGGCCAGCGTCCACGCGGATTAGCTTTAACTTTAATTATCAACTGGCTGGTCAAACCACTCACAATGTTTGGTATTGCATGGTTTTTCCTAAAAATCGTCTTCGCCAGCTGGATATCTCCTGGTCTGGGCGAGCAATACCTGGCCGGAGCAATTTTGCTCGGAGCAGCGCCATGTACCGCTATGGTTTTTGTGTGGAGCTACCTGACGCGCGGTAACGCTGCTTACACGCTAGTACAAGTAACAGTTAATGACCTTGTACTACTTGTTGCTTATGCCCCAAT
>Ga0209019_1001422_pt1 | contig 11936 bp, 11 predicted proteins | sample METZYME_3_300m_FD_187549 | JGI IMG/M metagenome (GOLD analysis project Ga0209019, IMG submission 187549) | Marine microbial communities from oxygen minimum zone in mesopelagic equatorial Pacific - METZYME_3_300m (SPAdes) (version 2) | ecosystem: Environmental > Aquatic > Marine > Oceanic... | reverse complement strand
TCTTTGGCGACTTTCCTAATTTGGTACCTCAGGCCATTTGATGCTGCATTGGGGTCGCGGCTATAATAAGGACTCGTCATCCATGCGCGTCCCGCGTCCGACACGTTTAATTGAGCTATTTGAGAGTTGTTCTTGGGGCGTCGCCAAATTGGCAAGGCACCGGCCTTTGGAGCCGGCATTTGCAGGTTCGAGTCCTGCCGCCCCAGCTTCATTGGCTACCCTAATCAGACCAACCCGATAGCTCCCCGCCGGACCCATGCCCTCTGCAGATCGCGCTCTAACAGTGTTTGCGGGTAATGCCTGCCCTGATTTAGCCGCAAGTATTGCGGATTTCCTCGGCCACCCCCTTGGAGCACTCGAACTGACCCAATTCTCGGATGGCGAAGTCCGTTGCCAGCTGCAAGAAAACGTCCGCGGCACTGATGTCTTCATCATCGATTCTACATGCGAGCCAGTTAACCGCAGTGTTATGGAACTACTAATCATGATCGACGCGGCGCGTCGGTCTTCGGCGGCACGTATTACAGCGGTAATGCCGTACTTCGGATACGCACGACAAGACAAGAAAGACGAACCACGAGTGCCGATCACTGCCAAATTAATTGCTGATCTTCTGGTTACCGCAGGCGCTGACCGGGTCCTGGCGATGGACCTGCATGCTGGCCAGATTCAGGGATTCTTCAATATCCCTGTTGACCATCTGTTCGCGGCGCCTGTAGCTCTTCGTCATTTCGAGTCGATGGAACTGGATAACATCGTCATGGTTGCTCCCGATGCTGGTGCTGTTGAGCGGGCGCGCGCCATCGCCAAGCGTCTAAACGCCAGCTTGGCAATCATTGACAAACGCCGACCGCGCGCCAATAAAGCGGTGGCAATGAATGTTATCGGTGACGTCGAGGGCTGCACCGCCATTCTCTACGACGATATGATCGACACAGCAGGCACCTTGACGCAGGGGGCCCAGGCGCTTAAAGAAAACGGAGCTGAGGCAGTCTATGCTTTTGCAACCCATCCGGTCTTGTCGGGCGCGGCGGTACGCCGTATTGAAGAGAGTTCAATAGACAAGGTCATCGTCACCAACACCATTCCGCTAAACGACCAAGCCGCGGGTTGTTCCGACATCCTGGTTCTGTCTGTCGCTGAACTGCTGGGCGAGGCAATTCGAAACATCCACGAAGAGACAAGCGTTTCCAGCTTGTTCATCTGATCCCTGAAGAGAAAGAGTCATGGCTGAAATCGTTATCGAAGCAGAGCCGCGAGAGGTTGGATCCAGCAACACGGCGCGCCGTTTGCGGCGCGAAGAGAAGCTGCCAGCGGTTGTTTACGGTGGCGACAAAGGATCGTACCCGATTGTTCTGAGCCCGCGAGAGATCATATCGGTCCTGACATCGGAGTCTGGCCAGAACACTATTTTTAAGCTGAAGGTAGCGGGCGGATCTGAAGACAACGTAATGATCTTCGACGTACAGATCGACCCGATCACGCACCGCCTTATCCATGCTGACCTTGTGCGAATCGCGCTGGATGTAGAGATCGAAGTCTCGGTCCCTCTGCAACTTGCCGGAGAGGCTCTAGGCGTCACCGAAGATGGTGGTGTCCTCGACCATTCGCTTCGGGAGTTGGTGGTTACCTGTTTACCAACCAACATTCCTGAAAGCATCGATGTAGACGTCAGCGAGCTTCAAATGAACCAATCCATCAAAGTTGAGGACCTTATTGTACCTCCCAGCGTAACTGTTATTACGCCACTGGACAGCTCTGTGGCCTCGGTCGTACCACCGGTTTCTGAGGCGGACTTGGAGGCTGACCTGGGTCTCGAAGACGAGGAAATCGAGGACGGAGAACTCGCAGAAGATGGGGAAGAAGTTCCGGAGGAAGAAGGCGAGGCAGCCGAGGCCGAGGAAACAGAAAACGAGTCGGCACCGGAATAACCAGTGCGCGCTCTTGCTGGCCTGGGGAACCAGGGCGATGCTTACGCGGGTCACCGCCACAACGTCGGCTGGATGCTATTGGATGTTCTTGAGAGGCGTCACGCGATAGTCGACAAGAAGGACCTCGACCTGGTGAGGTTAACTCGCATACGGTTACTGGGGCGGGGCAAGAACGTTGAGCCGGCTGAACTGTGGCTCATGCGTTCGAAAACATACATGAACGAAAGTGGTTTAGGCGTGGCAAAGGGATGCAAAGAGTTGGACTTGAAGCCAGAGCAAATCCTTGTGGCATTCGATGACATTGACCTCCCACTCAGCAAGCTGCGGCTCCGGGAGAGTGGGGGCTCAAGTGGCCAGAAGGGGATGAAATCAATCATTCGTGCCCTGGGAACACACAAAATCCCCCGGCTTCGGCTGGGAATTTCCGGTGAGAAAGCATCGACTGACACAGTTGCCTATGTGCTCAGTTCCTTCGAGAAGAATGAAAAAGACACGGCAGCGGAGATGGTCGAAGAAGCTGCCGACGCCGTGGAGATGGTCCTTCGATCAGGACTCATCGCGGCGATGAATCGCTTCAACTGAAACAGAGGAGTTCGAGCCGAATGGACACCCACTCGTTGACGCAGCTAGCCCCGGTCTTTGGCGCTATTGGACTGGCAATCGCGCTAGCGATTTTGTTCTTCCTTAAGCGCATGCCTGTGGCGAGCCAAGACATGGCTGAGCTTGGTGAAAAGATTCATAGAGGTGCGATGGTCTTCCTGCGCAGCGAATACAGTCTGCTGCTGATCTTTGTGGTCGTAGTTGCCGGGTTGTTATACAAGTTTGTCAACCCTTTGACCGCCGCCGCTTTTGTCACTGGAGCGGTGGCATCTATGGGGGCGGGGTTTGCAGGCATGACGGCGGCAACAAGCGCTAACGTTCGCACGACCAGTGCGGCAGCCAGCAAGGGGCAAGAAGCCGCGTTGATGGTTGCCTTTCTCGGGGGTTCGGTAATGGGCTTGTCCGTTGCTAGTCTCGGCCTCCTTGGTGTCGGTATTTTGTTCCTTTTGTACGGAAATCTCGCCGAGGTGTCGTACATCAATGGTTTCGCGATGGGTGCTTCTTCGATTGCGCTGTTCGCTAGGGTCGGGGGTGGTATCTATACGAAAGCAGCTGACGTTGGTGCCGACCTAGTAGGCAAGGTCGAAGCCGGGATTCCTGAGGATGACCCACGGAACCCAGGCGTCATTGCCGACAACGTTGGCGACAATGTTGGTGACGTTGCCGGCATGGGTGCTGACATCTTCGAATCTTACGTCGGCTCGATGATTGCTACGATTGCCATCGGTGCAAGCTTAGGCGCCGGCCAACTTGCTACTCTAATTGAAGAAGGTAGCAACCTTGCAGGAGAGACCGCGAAGATCGCACTGATGAGCCTTCCATTGGTGATGGCGATGATCGGCCTCGTTGCATCACTTCTAGGCATTGCCTCGATGGCCTGGTTTAAGAACACGAACCCGGCGGGTGCCTTGCGATGGGCACCGGCATTCGCCGCCGTAGTATTTCTCGGTGCATCCTACGCTTATATTGGAAGTAGCGGTCTGAGTGGAAGGATTTGGTTCGCGGTCGTAGCTGGGACCTTCGCGGGCTTAACGATCGGTTGGATTACCGAGTACTACACAGCTGGCAAACCAATCCGCGACATCGCATCGGTGAGTGAGACCGGGGCGGCGACCAACATAATCCAAGGGCTGGCGGTTGGCCTGCAGTCATGCGCTGCTCCGGTTGTAATGATCTGCTTTGCAATTTGGGCTGCCAACCAGACAGCAGGTTTGTACGGCATTGGTATTGCCGCTGTCGGCATGCTGGCGACAGTCGGGATTACGATGAGCGTCGATGCCTACGGCCCCATTGCTGACAACGCTGGCGGTATTTCGGAGATGTCCCGCCTTGGTCCTGAGGTTCGCAAAATCACGGACGGGCTCGATGCGGTTGGCAACACAACTGCCGCCATTGGCAAAGGGTTCGCTATTGGCTCGGCGGCACTCACCGCCCTAGCCTTGTTCTCAGCCTACACTCAGGCCGCCAACTATCAGCTAATCGCTGCGGGCGATAAGGCGCTGCAGATTATCCTTACCGACCCGCTTGTCGTCATCGGTTTAATGATCGGTGGCATGATTCCGACCTTAGCCGGAGGCATGACGATGACTGCCGTCGGCCGGGCCGCATCGGAGTTAGTCGAAGAGATCCGACGTCAGTTCCGTGAGATTCCAGGCATCATGGAGGGGACTGGCGAGCCAGATCCTGATCGTTGCGTCGAAATTGCCACTAAGGCCGCTCTCCGGGAGATGATTCCGCCTGGCTTGCTTGCCGTTATCGCTCCAGTTGTCGTTGGCTTCACGCTTGGCCCTGAAGCGCTTGGCGGCATGCTTGCAGGTGCTACGGTCGTTGGCGTATTGCTGGCCCTGATGATGAGCAATGGCGGCGGTGCTTGGGACAACGCTAAAAAATATATCGAAGAAGGCCACCACGGTGGTAAAGGCTCAGAAGCACATAAGGCGGCCGTCGTTGGTGATACCGTCGGCGATCCGTTCAAGGATACTTCTGGCCCGTCAATGAACATCCTGATAAAATTGATGTCTGTTGTATCACTGGTCATAGTCCCGCTAATCATCTAGCGGCTATATAAGACGCTGACCAAGCCTTTCAAGAACAGATCTCGTAGCTCCTCGCCCTGGCTTACCAGGGACATGAGACCGAGAGGAGATTTATGTCGAATTTCTACGAAACACTCCTGATTGTGACCCCGGAAGCGGACGAGGAAGGGGTCAGTGCCGTAATCGGCGATCTGCGTGCCACCATTGAATCAGACGGGGGCACGGTGCTTCAGGCTCGCGTCTGGGAACGCCGGAAGCTTGCCTACATAGTGAAGGGCAAGACTGAGGGCATCTACGTCCTCATCCATGCTGAGGGGGAGAGAACCTTGCCAGCTGTTCTTAAGGACCGCATGAGACTCGACGAGTCGGTAATTCGCTCTATGGTGGTGCGACTTAAGGATCAACAGGAAATCGATGTGCGGCAGGAGATTGCCGAGCGTGACCACGCGGGCGATGCTTCCGCGATCGAGGAGCAGCGGGCCGCTGCTGAACGGCGACATGAAGCGGAGGCTGTTGCCGCTGCCATGTCTCTTGACGAAATCGTGGCTGCCGAGGAAGCAGAGGACGGGCCCGTCGATTCGGATGACAGTGATCTCGGAGATGATGTAGAAGTCGAGGCTGCTGATTCGGATGACAGTGACCCCGGAGATGATGCGGAAGCTACTGATTCAGATGACGGTGATCCCGGAGATGATGCGGAAGCTGTTGATTCGGATGACGGTGATCCCGGAGATGATGCGGAAGCTGCTGATTCGGGTGACGGTGATCCCGGAGATGATGCGGAAGCTGCTGATGGTGACGATGAAGCGGCTACCACAGAAATTTTGCCTGTCGACGAAAGCGAAGATGATGTTGCCGTCAACCCCGGCGACACAGATGACACCATCGCCGACGACGAAGGGAAGGAAGGTTAACGATGCCAAGAGGATTCGGAGGAGGCCGTCGCCGCCGCAATAAGTACCTCAAAGATGACGTTTTATACATTGACTACAAGAACGTCGATTTGTTAAAGCATTTCATTTTGGACCGTGGCAAGATCCAACCACGCCGTACCAATGGCAACAGCGCCAAAGTGCAGCGTATGCTAGCCCGCGCCATCCGTCGGGCCCGTGAGATCGCGCTTCTGCCATACACTACCGGTTGAGACCATGAAGCTAATTCTCCGGGAGATGGTCGAAGGCCTGGGCAAACCCGGCGACCTTGTGGAGGTTAAGGCTGGCTACGGCTCCAACTTTCTGTTGCCGAAGGGGTTAGCGCTTAGGGCCAGTGCTGCCAACGAGCGCATGATCGAGGCCGACAAGGCGAGGCGCGAGGAAGCTGAAAAGGTGGGGGCCCAGGACGCCGAGGAGCTGGCTATCAAGCTCAGCGGGGTTGTGGTCAACGTCAAGCGAAAGGTTTCCGAGGGCGATGTGCTTTATGGATCTGTTACGGCTGCCGACATTGCCGAGGTGCTCGCCGAAGAGGGCTTTGAGATTAGCAAGGATCAGATCAACCTTGATCATGCAATCAAGGCCTTGGGCGGTCACGAGATTGCTCTGAATCTGCCGTACGGTGTCGAGGCGACTATCAAGCTCTGGGTTGTCAAGGACGAAGAGGAGTAGCAGACTGGCCGCATGGCTGACGAGCTAACCAGAGGACGGACGTTACCGCACAATTTGGATGCGGAGCAGTCTGTCCTCGGTGCAATCCTGCTCGACAACACAGCCATCAATCCCGCTGGAGAGACCCTCACGTCTGAAGACTTCTATGGCGAAGCGCACCGCGTCGTCTTCGAAGCCATGGTGGCGCTCTCAGAGGATGATTCGCCCATTGATGCGGTGACGGTAGCGGAGCGTCTTGAACGTTCTGGTCAACTTGAGCGCGCTGGTGGACTGGGCTACCTGTCAACGCTGATGGACGGGCTGCCTCGGGCGCTGAACGTGGCCGACTACGCTCGTATTGTCAAAGACAAGTCGTCGCTGCGAAACTTGATTTCATCGGCAAACACCATCATTACCTCGGCGATCAGTGGCGATGAGCCCACAGACGATATCATTGACCAGGCCGAGCGCCGCATCTTTGAAATAGCTGAGGACAAGGTCAAGCGCGGCTTTCTGTCCATTCGGGATCTCGTCGGTGAAACAACCCACCAGCTCGAAGAGTTGTATGAGAGGAGTGACGTCGTCACGGGTGTGCCGACTGGCTTCAAGCGCCTCAACACCTACACTGCGGGCCTGCAGTCGGGCGACCTGATCATCATTGCGGGCCGACCCTCGATGGGGAAGACAGCACTGGCTCTCAACATCGCGCAGCACGTTGCTTTACGACACGATGGGTCAGTGGGCATTTTCTCGCTCGAAATGTCAACCCAGCAACTCGTCCGTCGCATGATTTCCTCCGAGGCGCAGGTCGACAACCAAAAGATAAATACCGGATATCTTTCAAAAGATGAACTCAATGGCCTAATCAACTCACTGGAGCTCCTGGCTTCGAAGAATATCTTTGTGGATGATGCTGCTAATCCTTCGTTATTGGAGATGCGCTCCAAGGCGAGGCGGCTCAAGGCAGAGCACGGGCTAGATTTGCTGATCATCGACTACCTGCAGTTAATGAGCCTTGGACGCTTCGAAAACCGTAATCTGGAGATTGGTGCGATCTCCAGGGCGCTGAAGGGGCTAGCTAAGGAGCTCGAAGTACCGGTGATTGCGTTGTCGCAGCTGTCACGAGCCCCAGAGGCGCGTTCCCATCACCGACCGCAACTTTCTGACCTTCGTGAATCAGGGAATTTGGAGCAGGACGCTGACGTTGTCTCGTTTATTTACCGAGAGGAACTCTACAACCCCGACGATCCGTCTATTGAGGGCGAGGCTACGCTGATCATCGCCAAGCAGCGCAATGGTCCCGTTGGTGACGTGCCTCTGGTCTTTTTGAAGCAGTTCACGACGTTCAAGGAACGCGACGACCGCGATGATCCTGGAGAGCCATGGGGTTGAGGCAGAAGTCTCGGCATTTCCTCTCTCTCCGCCCGTAGCCATAGAGATTCTCTATCGCTGAAAGGCGCACTCGGGGCGCAACCTGGAGATAGCGAATCTTGGCGCAACAGAGCATCGGCTTCGGCCTTATCGGCACTGGTATGGCCGGCGAGACCCAGGCGAAGGAATTCCAACACGTCACGGGCGGCGAGATGGTTGCTGTCTGCTCCCGCAATGAGGCCAATGTTAGGGAGTTTGCGTCCACTTATGGGATCGGACGCTGGTACACGGACTACGAAGACCTCATTCGAGATCCTCGAGTCGATGTCGTTTGCGTCCTGACGCCGTCTGGCTTGCATCGAGACATGGCAGTTGCTGCGGCAGAGGCTGGAAAGCATGTTCTCATCGAGAAACCACTCGAGATTAACCTGCACCGTGCCGACGACATTATTCGTGCTTGTAAGCAGTATGGATCGAAACTGGGTGTGGTTTTTCAAATGCGGTTCGGCAGCGTCGCTCGGGAGACAAAAAAAGCGCTTGCGGTTGGCGCTCTGGGGAAAATTTTTCTCGCCGAAGTGATCGACAAAGGTAGCCGCACCCCGGCTTATTACGAGTCGGCACTTTGGCGAGGCACCAAGGAACTTGAAGGCGGTGGTTGCTTGCTTACCCAGTCGATCCACCCGATCGATCTTATCCAATACCTGGTCGGACCAGTTAGCTCAGTCTTCGGGCATGTGGCGACCTTTCGGCACGCTATTGAGATCGAGGACACGGCGACGGCACTGTTCAAGTTCCAGAACGGTGCTATGGGGACGATTGCTAGCACGACGTCCATCAAACCGGCGATGAAGTCGAGGCTGGAACTCCACGGAGAAAAAGGAACCATCGTCGTCAACGCGCAGTACGATAAGTTTCTGGTGTGGGACGTCGAGGACTATCCGGCACCAGAGCCGGTTGAATCCAGCTTTGACTTTTATGATATCGACGACCCTTGGGCATTCCCTCAGACGCGGCATCGTGTTCAGTTGCAGGACATGGTTGATGCGATCCGAGAAGATCGCGACCCGATTCTTTCGGGTGAGGAGGCCCGTAAATCATTGGCCATTACGATGGCTATCTACGAATCCTCCAAGCAGGGCAAGGAAGTATCTCTGCTGGCGCCTGAGTTCGCACCGCCTGCATTCTAGATGGTTTTTCTCGAGCGATTACTGGGAAGTTCTACCCTGTCGTCGTTTCAGCGCCCAGGCTTTGTGTGGCTATGGCTGTCACTAACGGCGAACGGCTTCACCAACACAATCGCTGCCGTGACTTTCGGGTGGCTAGCGCTTGAGATCACCGGTTCCCCAGTTGCGGTAGGAACGATTCTCGCGGTACGCAACGTACCTAGGCTCTTGTTTGCTGTACCGATCGGGGCACTTTCAGACCGCATGGATCGGAGACGGATGCTTCAGGGCATCAACCTGTTTGGTGCCGCGTTAGCTCTGAGTGCGACGGGCTTGGCATTTACTGGCAACCTCACCTTCATTGGGCTGCTAGTTGTGGCCTTCCTGGAAGGAACATTCGATGCTGCTGAAACGACGCTTGGGCGGGCGTTTATATACGACCTAGTGGGCCGCGACGAAGCTATTAACGGCATGGCTCTTGAACAGCTCGCGAATCGCGCCGTGGGGGCCGCCGGAGCAGTTGGTGCCGGCGTGCTTTTGGCTTTCTATGGAGCATCCGCCCCTTTTATATCGATGATGGTCGGGTTTGTCGTTGCCGCATCGGCGCTTTCAATGATTCCGCGGAGTTTGCGCGTGGCATCGGTAGATATTGCCAGAACAGAGTTCGCTATCGGGTCAGCCGAGAGGACTAGCCCGGAGGTCCCCACGGTGGTTTCTTCGAGGAGGACGACGAACCGTCTTGACCTCAAGAATTTTGCGGTCTCCCTTAGGGGATTTACTGTCCTATGGCGTAACCGTGCGGTGCTATTGCTTGCAGTGATAGGTGCCGCAGCTGAAGCCTTCGCGTTCTCGAGTGATGCACTCCTGCCGTCGTTCTCACGCGACATACTGATGGTCGGGGAGATTGGGCTGGGTAACATGGTGGCTATTCGACAGGTCGGGGGTGTCGCGGCACTGCTTGTGCTAGCCAGCCTTTCCGCTCGTGTGCGCCCCGGCAAGCTGATCTTCTGGATGTGCGGGTTGTTCTCCTTTTCGCTGATCGCCTTTGCTGGCTCCGCCTCCTACAACTTGTCGCTTTTTCTGATGCTGTGGATTGGCGTGGCGTGGGCATCAGTCGATCTTCTTTTGCCGAAGCTGGTTCAAGACCGGGTTCCGGATAGCGAGAGAGGTGCAGCTGTTGGTATATGGAACCTCAGCCGTGGCGCGGGGCCACTTGGCAGTCTTGAAGTCGGGGTGATTGCCGGGTCTTTGGGAGCTCCTATCGCGCAGATTATGAACGCTGGCGCGTTCTTGGTAGTAGTGGCGGTTGCGGCTTTACTACAGCGAAATCCTCGCTGGCGAATATTTGGTGGCGAGAAACCAGCCAGCTAACGACATTTGTTTGTGTAACTAACAGGCCAGTTGCTTACCTTGCCAGGTTAGAGGCCGCCCAGGCCCAGATCTGGGTTTAACGTGTTGTTATCGCACATCACAGCACCATCTAGCGTCACCCTACCGGAAGTCAGTACAACGTCACTATGCATCTTGGCGTTACCGACGCTGCCTTTAAAGATCGGGTCTTGTCTACCGAAGCCGAAGGTGATGGCACCCATGACCATTTCGTCCTCGGCCATTTTGTTGCCCATTTGGGCGCGAGGGCTAATTCCGACATTCCAGTGACATACAGCAAGCGCTTTTGGGTCTCCAGTGGAGTGGAGGCGCTCTCGCAATGCATCAGCATCGTCCCCTCCCTCGATCGATGTGATGAGACCTTCCTTGAGCTGGAGAGTTACCGGCGCGCTCACCGGCCCGAGCGGGGCGTCAAGTGTGCCGTCAATGACCACGGTGCCGTTAATTGTTGACTCCACGGGTGCAATCGAAGGGGTCGCTCCAGGGAAGAAGTCTGCATCCCCTGGGGAGACCGCCCGCCCATCCGCCAGTAGCGCCGGCCGTCCTTTCAGACGGAAGCTCACATCGGTGCCTAATTGCGAGGTGACGCGGCAAACGTCGGTCTCATTCCAAAGAAGGCAGATCTTTCGTGCTACCTCGGTCATGCGCGGATAGTCCACATCTAGAACACCTTCCAGTATCCAGTCCTCTGCACCTAGTGGCTCACACTGAGTTACGCGACCGCCTTTGCTACGTGACTCAAGGAGTGCCCTAGCAATACTCTCATTCGCGGCTGACCCGAGCATGATGATCACGTTGGCGCCGACGATAGCGCCCGCGGTGGAAGAAAAATCGGGGTCGGCGTCACTCGTGACCATTTGTGGCATAGCCAGGAGCTGAGTGTTGACCTTGGCATTGATCCCGGCGACCAGACACGACTCGCCGATCTGGCGGTCAATGCCAGTTTCGGTCACGATCAGAAGATTCTCCCCTGGCTTAGCCTCGACCATCATGTTCACGATGGCCTCGCCCCACTCCGGCCAGCGTGAATTTGCCATCTGCTCCTCCATCGTTGCTTCTAGCGCAGGAGCAGAATTCGTTCATTGGGAGGGTAAAAAAACTGCACACCATCTTCAGTCAAGATGGCATTGTCCTCTATGCCGAGTCGTACCCGGAAGCCGTCCCACTCCGGAACCGCGGTGTTCGCGAAGAGCTCGAATGCGAAGATGTGGTTTGATTTCAGCACAAGGTCATGCACGGAGGGGCGGAAACCACTGATGCACGGACCTGCCTCGATTTCGCTATCGCCTGTGTTGCCGACGCAGTGGCAATCGGTCGAAACTTGTGTTTTTTCTGCTTCACTTTCCGAGTAGCCACGAGCTTCAAGGGCTTCGGCCCAGACTTTGGCCCAGCCACCACTGAAACCAGGATCGCCAACCAGATTCACGAAAACAAATCCTGCCTCCTCGAAGTTCTCGCCGATGATCTTCAGCGTTTCACCCGTCGTCCGGCCCACCTTTATGCTGTCGCGCAGCACTTGCCGGGCCCGCAGTCCCTCGTCCCAAGCATGCTGGAGACCTGCTGGAATTACGATCTGACCCTCGGGCAAGACATAGGCGGTCCTTTTGATGTCCGAGCCCAGATTCATGAATTCAAACCCGAAGTCGAACTGGAACAGATCACCGCGTCGGAAGGCATAATCAGGCGAGTCATACTCTTCCGGTGAGGCGTTGGCAGAGTAAAGAACTGCTGGCATGAACAACTTGGTGAAGATGGGTTCGATCCCAAGGTCAAGCAGTTCGTCTTTGATCCACCAAGCTACCTGTTCACGCGTGGTCTTGCCGACCGTGATCACTTCGTTCGACAGCGCGCGCTCGATCAACCGTC
>Ga0209019_1001415_pt1 | contig 11971 bp, 11 predicted proteins | sample METZYME_3_300m_FD_187549 | JGI IMG/M metagenome (GOLD analysis project Ga0209019, IMG submission 187549) | Marine microbial communities from oxygen minimum zone in mesopelagic equatorial Pacific - METZYME_3_300m (SPAdes) (version 2) | ecosystem: Environmental > Aquatic > Marine > Oceanic... | reverse complement strand
ACCCTCTCGATCGACAATCGTGCCAATATCATGTGGATGTATGCCTTCCATTACGAAGGACAAAATACTGGCCTTCTCCGGAGCCGTTCCGATCAGCTTGAGACCGGGAATCTGCTGGAGCGCGTCCGTCGCATACGCCAAAAGTTCGCGTTCATGGAGTGCTACTTGATCGAACCCAAGCCCGGTCAAATACTTGATGGCCGCACCGAGTCCTATAGCACCAGCGATATGGGGAGTTCCCGCCTCAAACTTGTAGGGGATTTCGTTGTAGGTTGTCTTCTCAAACGTCACCGAACTGATCATATCGCCACCCCCCTGATAGGGTGGCATCTCCTCGAGATGTGCCGCTTTGCCGTAAAGTAACCCAATACCCGTCGGACCGTAGAGCTTATGCCCGGTTGCCACGTAGAAATCACAATCCAGAGCCTGTACATCCACAGGAAAGTGGTAGGCCGCCTGAGCACCGTCGAGTAACACCACCGCACCGTGCTGGTGAGCGAGTTCCACAATACGGGAAACAGGATTGACCGTACCTAATGAATTAGACAGATGTACCGCTGCCACCAACTTTGTACGTGATCCAACCAAGCGTTCGAACTCCTCCCAAATGAGTTCACCGTCGTCGGCTATCGGCACCACGCGTAGAACTGCGCCAGTTTGCTCGCAGAGCAGCTGCCACGGAACAATGTTCGAGTGATGCTCCATGCCAGTGATGACGACCTCGTCGCCCTTCCCAATATGCCGGCGGCCAAAACTCTGCGCAACGAGGTTGATTCCTTCGGTAGCATTCCGTGTAAAGATCATCTCTCGAGTTTGGCGTGCGTTCAGGAACCGCTGAGCCGTGAGACGTGCCGCCTCGTGTGCCTGGGTCGCCGCCTCACTGAGGTAGTGAACCCCTCGATGTATGTTCGCGTTGTGCTCCGTGTAATACCGTGTGAGCACATCGAGAACGACCTTGGGTTTCTGAGTAGTTGCTGCGTTATCAAGGTAAGCAAGACGACGACCTCGAACTTCCCGATCCAAAATTGGAAAATCCTGGCGGACGCGGCCCGCATCGAAACTCGGTGGGGAAGCGGTCGATGCCGAGGCTTGACTCACGCCGTCTCCCCAGTAGCAATGGTGGGCAACCGGTCAAGCAAGATTCGGCCAAGTTCCATTTGAATTGGTTTGTGACGGACTCGGTTCAGGACGTCGGTGGCAAAAGCCTGAATCAGGATTCGCCGAGCCTCCTCACGTCCCAGACCACGTGCTCTTAGGTAGAACAGTGCGTCTTCATCCAATTGACCGACCGTCGCCCCGTGGGCACATTTCACGTCATCTGCAAAAATTTCGAGTTGCGGCTTAGTATTCACTTGCGCCCGCTCTGAGAGAAGCAGCGCCTTGTTCGACTGCTTCGCGTCAGTCTTTTGAGCATCCAGCCGAACGATAATCTTCCCGTTGAAGACCGCCCTGCCGTCACCATCCAGGATCCCTTTGTAGAGCTCGTGACTGGCACAGTGCGGTGAAGCGTGATCAATCGTGGTGTGGTTGTCGATGTGCTGTTTCCCTCCAGCTAGGTAGAGACCGTTCAGCGTGCACTCCGCACCCTCACCGTCCAGCACGACCCCAATATCGTTCCGCACCAGCGCTCCACCTAGCGTGATCGAATTCGATGTCACGACTGCATTTCGCGCAAGGCGAGCCTGCATGCGAGCCACATGATAGGACTGGAGACTCTCGCGCAGTATCTTGCAGTGATGAACGACGCTGCCAGCGCCAGCTTCAATCTGGGTTACGGCATTAGTGAAATACCCCGCATCGCGTAGACCTGCGTAGCTCTCAATAACACTCACCTGACTGTTCTCACCCACGAGCAAAAGCACTCGTGGATGTGTTACCACCGCTTCTCCGGGTGCGGTTGAAATGAATACTACGTGTACCGGGTCATTGAGAACGACGCCGTCGTCTATTCTAATGACTGCACCATCCTGCAGAAACGCTGTGTTGAGCGCGGAAAACGGCTGCTCGCCCTCCGTCCCCAAGCTGACCAAGCATGGCTCCGTTGTATCCAATCCAGTCGCTAATGCGTCACCGAGACATTGAACTGCCACACCAGGTGGAAGTGCACCGGTTTCCGAGAGTGACACTGAAAGCCGGCCGTTGACGAATACCAGCAGAGCCCCCGGCAACTCCGGAATCAGAAAGCGTACGATCTGGTCAGTGGTAACTTCAGCGAGGGCACCCAATGCGTAGGGGCGAGTGGCGATCGGCGAAACACTCGTGAACCTCCAGTCCTCCATACGCGTCGTTGGAAATCCGAGACGACCAAAATGCTCCATAGCCTTTTGCCGGAGCAACTTCAGAGGAGCCGAGACACCCGGCATGTCCCCGCCATCCTGTAGACGGTCAAAGTCCGCTTGGTAACCCTCGTACACCGCGGAGACTTCCATAGCGGACGTAGCGCTCACGCCTTGACCTCCTCGGGAGCAGAGTCGATCCACCCATAGCCCTTCTCCTCAAGCTCCAGCGCAAGCTCCTTACCTCCCGATTTCACAATCCGACCACCCGAGAGTACGTGCACAAAATCAGGAACTATGTAATTGAGCATGCGCTGGTAGTGGGTGACAACGACCGTCGAGCGATCCGAGCTTCGCAGCGCGTTTACACCGTTCGCTACAATCTTCAACGCATCAATGTCGAGTCCGGAGTCGGTTTCATCAAGAATGGCGAGCTTCGGTTCGAGCACCGCCATTTGAAAAATTTCGTTGCGCTTTTTCTCACCCCCCGAAAACCCATCATTCACGGGTCGGTTGAGGAGCTCCGGGCTCATCTCAAGCACAGCGAGCTGCTTTTTCACTAAGGTCATAAACTCTATTGCGTCGAGTTCGGGTTCTCCACGATGCTTTCGCACTTCGTTAAGCGCTGCCTTGAGAAGGTAAGCATTATTGACACCGGCAATCTCAACCGGATACTGGAAAGCCAGAAAGACCCCAGCACGTGCACGTTCCTCGGGTTCCATATCTAGCAGATTCTCGTTTTGGTACCGCGCTGTACCGCTCGTCACGTCGTACTCAGTTCGTCCTGCTAAAATCCCCGCCAGTGTGCTCTTGCCAGAGCCGTTGGGCCCCATGATCGCGTGCACCTCTCCCGCATTCACCGATAAGTCAATACCACGCAGAATCTCCTTGCCACCTACACTGGCGTGTAGTCCCGTAATCTCCAACATCGCGTTGCCTCTATAACTCTGTAGAAATGATATGTCCGGATAAAAGAATGGGTTCTCTTAGCGGGAAAGGGCTTGGCCATCCGAAATCCGCTTCGGAGCGCCACCGGGCCACTTCGGCGATCTAGCCGACGCTACCCTCCAGACTCACCCCAAGCAGCTTCTGCGCTTCCACTGCAAACTCCATGGGAAGCTCTCTAAAGACTTCTTTACAGAACCCACTCACGATCATATTCACCGCGTCCTCCGTCGACAGCCCTCGTTGTCGGCAGTAGAAAATCTGGTCTTCCCCGATTTTTGACGTGGATGCCTCGTGCTCGACCTGTGATGAAGTGTTGCGCACTTCCAAATACGGAAACGTGTGCGCACCGCAGCGGTCACCGATCAATAGCGAGTCACATTGCGAATAGTTTCGCGCGTCGGTAGCACCTTTGCCAATCCGCACAAGCCCTCGGTAAGTGTTCTGGCCGTGCCCCGCGGAGATGCCTTTCGAAATGATTGTGCTCCGGGTGTTGCGACCAAGGTGCACCATCTTTGTACCGGTATCAGCCTGCTGCCGATTGTTCGTAACGGCAACCGAATAGAATTCACCGACCGAATTGTCGCCCTTGAGGATACAGCCGGGATACTTCCAGGTGATGGCCGAACCGGTCTCCACCTGCGTCCATGTAATCTTCGAATTACGCCCGGCGGCGGTCCCACGTTTAGTGACGAAGTTGTAAATCCCACCCTTGCCATCCTTATCACCCGGATACCAGTTTTGGACCGTTGAGTACTTGATCGTGGCGTCGTCGAGCGCCACAAGCTCCACCACAGCAGCGTGTAGCTGGTTTTCGTCACGCATCGGTGCTGTGCACCCCTCAAGGTAACTTACCGAAGCACCTTCATCAGCAACAATCAGCGTTCGTTCGAACTGTCCTGTCGATGCGGCGTTGATCCGAAAGTAGGTCGACAGTTCCATTGGACACTTGACCCCCTTTGGAATGTAGGCAAAGGAGCCGTCGCTAAACACCGCCGAGTTCAGCGCCGAAAAAAAGTTGTCGGAGTGCGGTACGACTGTACCCAGGTACTTACGCACCAACTCAGGATGATCGCGAACCGCCTCAGAAAACGAGCAAAAGATGACACCGAGCTCACCCAATTTCTCACGAAATGTCGTGGCAACAGAAACGCTGTCAAAAACTGCATCCACAGCAACACCAGACAGTAATTTCTGTTCCTCAAGCGGAATCCCAAGTTTTTCAAACGTGCTTCGGATTTCCGGGTCCACCTCGTCCATGCTCTTGAGCGATGGCTTCTTTTTTGGGGCCGAATAGTAGCTAATCGCCTGGTAGTCGATTGGGTCGTAATGGACGTTTGGCCAAGATGGTTCAACCATCGCTGTCCAGAGACGATAGGCCTTGAGCCGCCACTCGAGAAGCCATTCGGGCTCTTCTTTCTTAGCCGAAATTAGACGAACGACATCCTCGCTGAGTCCCTTTGGAATAGTGTCGGACTCAACGTCAGTCACGAAGCCGTATTTGTAGTCCTGGCTCGCGAGTTGTTCAATCGCCTTCGTCGCTGTGCTCATCTGGTCTACTGTCGCTCAAGAAAACCGTCACAAGATAGGCCCCAAGTCGGCCATATCTCGCACTAACCGCTCAATAAAAAATCCCGACCATTTTAGTCGTATATAGATTTATACCACGGGGTCATGCTCTTGCCAACCCTTTCTCAAACAGGACTTTAGGACTCCTGAATCAGAAAGTCTTTGGTCTCAATGGAGAGGAGGCGTGGTCATTGACAGCGCGGACGGGACTGGTCCTCTTGAGTTCAGCAAGGACTTCTCTGGGAGCAAAATGGGATGAGCTAGGCCACTGGGCGCTCATGAGCTGGGAAGAGGGTGCTAATAGCCATGCCGACTACAACGACCGCGGTGGCTCCAACAACATTTAGCCACAGGAACGAGATACTGCTCGTCACTGCAACGTAGGTTACCGTGACCATTCCACCAACCAACCCCCAAACCGCTCCGGGCGATGTCGCCCGGCGCGTGCCCACAGCAAGGATGAACACACCGAGTAACGAGCCATAAAAGAAGGACCCGAATCGATTTACCACCTCGATAAGTGACCCAAGGTTTGCGGCATACACCGCCACGATGGAAGCAAAAAGTCCCCAGAAGCCAGTGACTATTTTCGATACGCGGAGGTAGTGCTGGTCAGACGCGTCGGTGCGAATGTGACGACGATACATATCGATTACGGTCGCGGTCGATAGTGAGTTCAGCTCGGCAGCAATGCTTGACATGGCTGCAGCAAAGATAGCGGCGACGATCAACCCGACCAGGCCGATCGGTAATTCGGTCGTCACAAAGGTTGGGAAAACATAGTTCACGTCATTGTAGGAATCATCGTCGGTGACTTCCTTCACCAGTGATACGGCCCGCCCACGAATCGTAGTCAAATTCTGCTGATGTTCAACAAAGGCGGCCTGGGCCACCCTCGTCGCAGCGGGGTTGCCCGTCCGGCGTGCCGTTACCGCATCACGGACCGCAGTCCTCCGCACATCGAGCACGTTCTGAAACTCCGTGTCGAGCGCCGTCCACTCCGCCGCTCGTGAACTTGCTTGCATCTCCGCTTCGTGGACCGGGTTAAAAAGCATTGGTGGCGCTTGGAACAGGTAAAACGTGAACACGAGTACACCGGTTAGCAGGATCAGCGCTTGGAGCGGGATCTTCACGAATGCGCTCATCAGGAGCGAGCGTCGTCCTGCCTTGACTGACTCGGCGGTCAAATAGCGTTGCACCTGACTCTGATCACATCCGAAGTAGCCGAGCATCAAGAAAAGCCCGCCGATCAACCCTGACCAGAACGTGTAGGTCTCGTTCAGGTTGAACTGAAAGTCGATTGTAGTAAGTCGACCCGTCGCACCCGCTATGTGGAGGGCCTCGCCGAGGCCAACATCTTCTGGTAGTCCCAAAACGAGTGCGACCACCACCGCCACCAGGCCGGCCACAATAACGACCATCTGTTTCACGTCGGCCCAAGTGACCGCTTGCACACCACCAAACATCGTATAAAGCGTCGTCGGCAACCCGATTGCAATAATCGTCAAGGTGAGGTTGAACCCGAGCACAATCGATAGGATCACTGCCGGCGCCGCGATAATTACACCAGCCTGCAGCCCCCGCGACATCAGGAACAGTAAGCTCGCGAGCGTCCTGGTACGCACGTCGAAGCGACGTTCGAGGTACTCGTAGGCCGTATAAACTTTGGCTCGATAGAAAAACGGCACGAGCGTGAGTGACAAGATGATCATCGCAACCGGTAGGCCGAAGTAGAACTGCACGAAGCGCATGCCGTCGGCGTAGCCTTGACCCGTTGTCCCGACGAGTGTGATCGCGCTCATTTGGGTTGCCATGACGGTGAGGCCCACAGCCCACCACGGTAGTGAGCGGTTGGCTAGAAAGTAGCCCTCAATCGCTGAGGAGGCTTTAGTCCGCTTGAGGCCGTCGTAGACCACCCAGATTAGGTATGCCGCAACGATGAACCAGTCGATTAAATGCATGGGTTTATCGATGAACCGCGATCAGTTCGCGAAATACCAGCTGAAACCCCACAAGGCCAGTAAGACCAACGCCTCGACGACTAATACCGCCATGTAAGTGCGCGTCATTGGTCGTGCTGAGTTAGCCGCAGTCGGTAACCCATCCGTGTGGGTTGGGGAGGGGAAGTCGCTCATAGGACCCTACTTCGGTCACGCACCGTATTCATCCAGTGTCACCAGATGCGCGCATTAATTCACTACTGGAACATAAAAACAACTGTTTCGCACCCACTGCAAAAGCTTAAGTTGCATATTCCGGTGCGAATGGCAGGAAGCAGTATACCCTTGCCTCATCGTGGTCACTGCCCCTTACACACAGTCGGAAAACTGGGAAAATTTGTATTACTTTGCAGGGCGGTATTCTACGTAGGTAGGTGGGCCAGGGCGAGGCCGGTGACACTCATGACGGAGAACCACTCCCGACAGCACCTTCTGGCCAGCACGGTTGTCCTAGGATTAGTCGTTGCTCTAGGTTGGCAATTCGGCGGATATTTACCGGCTTTTGTGGCGTGGGTCGAAAGTGGGGGTGTATGGGGGCCGATTGTATTCGTCGTCGCGTATGCCGTCGCAACGGTTGCTTTCATCCCCGGCTCGCTATTGACCCTTGCAGCGGGTGCCATCTTTGGTCTCGTCAATGGCACGGTCCTCGTATTGGTCGGCGCCACAATTGGTTCAGCTGGCGCTTTTCTGTTTTCCCGGCATGTCGCGAGGGGGGCAATCGAACGACGGTTAGCACGCTATCCTCGTTTCGTCGAGTTCAACAGCATCGTGGGAGACGAGGGTTTCAAGATTGTTCTCTTACTCCGGCTGTCCCTAATATTCCCCTTCAACCTGCTCAACTACGCCCTAGGTCTGACCCGCGTCCGCTTCCGGGACTACGTTCTGGCGTCCGTAGGTATGCTCCCTGGCTCCCTCCTTTACACCTACTACGGGAAACTTGCTGGCGACGTGGCCATGCTGGCTGGCGACGGCCCGGCCGAAGGAACGACTCATTACTACTTAGTCCTGGTGCTAGGACTGACCGCAATGATCCTTTTAACCAGACTAATTACACGCATCGCTTCCCGGGCCCTCCACCGAGGCACAGACAAGTAGGCATCGTTTCTACTGACTATTCGTAAACCCGACCATTTCTGTCCTTGCGCCCCCCCTCGCCTCCATATAAAATTCCGTGCTTGATGGCCTGTGGACCCTGCGGGCCGAATCGGCCGGCTAACGACCAGCCTCTGCTCACTATCACGACCCAGGACGCCGCACGACGTAGAAAGGAGTCACGACGTTGGATAACGTGACGACAGCCGGGCACGCGGAACATGAGCACGAACTAGGTTTCTGGCAGAAATACTTCTTCTCCCAGGACCATAAGGTGATCGGCATCCAATACACCATCACCGCACTCGTGTTCCTGCTTTTTGGCTTTTTGTTGATGATGATCATGCGCTGGCAGCTTGCGTATCCTGGCCAGCCCATTCCCGTCATCGGCGGACTGATGGGTGACGCCAACGCACCGGGTGGAATTATGTTGCCCGAGTTCTACAACCAGTTGGGTGCAATGCACGGCACGATCATGGTGTTTCTTGGTGTTGTGCCATTGGCAGTTGGAGGTTTTGGAAATTTCGTGGTTCCACTCCAGATTGGCGCGCCTGATATGGCGTTTCCCAAGCTGAACATGGCAAGCTACTGGGTCTTTCTCGTCGGTGGATTGGTTATGTTCGCTAGTTTCTTTGCACCGGGCGGCGCAGCCAACTCGGGTTGGACGTCCTACGTGCCTCTGTCGGTAATCGCCACACAGGGCCAGACGTGGTGGTTAATCGGCATGACGTTTCTCATCACCTCATCCCTGCTCGGCGCGATTAACTTCATCGTCACCATGGTGCAGTTACGTGCTCCTGGACTGACCTGGATGCGGTTGCCGTTTTTTGTCTGGACTCAGCTCGTTACAGCTTTTCTCCTGCTACTAGCCTTCCCACCACTCGAAGCAGCCGCGTTCCTACAACTCATGGATCGCGTTGCCGGCACCAGCTTCTTTCTGCCGAGTGGCCTGGTGGTGAGCGGTCAAGCGCTCGAAGTGAGCGGGGGTGGTAGTGCCTTGCTATGGCAGCACCTTTTCTGGTTCCTAGCGCATCCTGAAGTCTACGTGCTGATACTTCCAGCAATGGGCATCACGGCCGAAATCATCGCCTGCAATACGCGAAAGCCGCTCTGGGGTTATCGCCCGATGGTTTATTCGGTGGTCTTCCTTGGCTTTATGTCGTTCATTGTATGGGCGCATCACATGTTCCTGACGGGCATGGGAACAATGATCAGTGCGTTCTTCCAGACGACGACGATGATCATTTCGATCCCATCAGTCATTATTCTGTCGGCATTGTTCATCTCGCTCTACGGAGCCTCGATGCGCTTCACAACGCCGATGTTGTTTGCGTTGGCGTTTCTGCCGATGTTCGGCATCGGCGGGCTGACCGGACTACCGTTAGGCTTGGCGGCGGCAGACATTCATCTTCACGACACGCTCTACGTCATAGGACATTTCCACTACGTCGTGGCGCCAGGCACAATCTTTGCCTTGTTCGCAGGCATCTACCATTGGTTCCCCAAGGCTACCGGTCGAAAAATGAATGAGGTGCTGGGGAAAATCCACTTCTGGGGATCGTTGGTCTGCATGAATGGCGTCTTCATGCCGATGATGATCCAAGGATTGGCAGGCATGAACCGCCGGATGTATGACGGCGGCATCGGGTATGAACACGTGCAAGATGTCCTGCACTGGAACACTATGATGTCATTCTCCGCTTGGGGACTCGGCCTTTTCCAGGTCTTCTTCATCATCAACTTCTTTATGAGTATCCGGAGAGGCGAGAAGACGAACGATAATCCGTGGGAGGCAACCACCCTTGAATGGGAAACACCGTCACCACCTCCGCACGGCAATTTTCTTTCACCGCCCGAAGTGCACCGCGGTCCGTATGAGTACAGTGTGCCCGGCGCAGCAACTGATTTTACGCCGCAGGGTCAGCGGTCGTAGCTAGGGAGCAGACACCGCGATGGAAATTCCATATACCGTCAACACTCGGGCCGACACCGGCTTGAACAACGTGAAGCTCGGCATCTGGCTGTTCTTAGCGTCTGAGGTCATGCTCTTCGGCGGCCTCTTTTCCTCTTACGTCCTGTTGCGAGTTGGCGCTGAGCCGGGAACGTGGCCCCTCGGGGCTGAGATTCTGAGCATACCGCTTGCAACCTTCAATACCATCGTGCTGATCGCTTCATCGGTCACCATGGTCATGGCTTGGGCGTCACTAAAATTAGGGAATCTAGGAAAATACAAGCTGTATATGGGTTCGACCGTCGCTCTTGCGCTTGTCTTTCTGGTCGTTAAGGCATTCGAGTACGCCGACAAGTTCTCACACCATTTATACCCGTCCGAAAGCACCTTTCTGGGCATCTATTTCTTGATTACTGGCTTGCACGGGTTGCACATCGTGGGTGGAGTAATCGTCAACAGTTACTTTTTGTTCCCCGGTGTCAAGATGTGGCACACCGCGCCGGAGCGTTTTACGAATCGGATCGAGGCAGCTGGCCTCTATTGGCACTTCGTCGACTTAGTTTGGATTTTCCTGTTTCCAGTGCTGTATCTGCTCTAAAGAGCATGGTGGTGTTGCGCCTGACGGCCAACATCGACGAAGGGGAAACAAATGAGCGTGGATTCTGTTGAAGACATTAAGAAGCACATCAAGGTTTACATCATGGTGTTCGTTGCGCTGATGGTCTTGACGGTCGTTACGGTGGGCGTGGCCTACCTCCCCCTGACAGTTCCGATTGCCATCACCCTTGCACTAATTATCGCATCGATTAAGGGTTCGCTGGTGGCGAGCTATTTCATGCACTTGGCAGCGGAGAAATCAGCAATCTACTGGACCTTGTTAGTGACAGCAGCCTTTTTCCTCGTGCTGATGTTCGTGCCGCTACTGACGACACTCGATACCATCAGTCGCTAGGGGTGTTGATGTCTCTAAGAACTCTTCACATCTTGTTTATCATCGCCTCAATCCTACTAGCGGCCTTTATGGGAATTTGGGCCATTGTGGCGTTCAGGTCACCACTAGGGTCTAGCGGCCATTTAGCAACGGGACTTGTCTCGTGCCTTGTAGCGATGGGATTGAGCCTGTATGCGGTCAGCTTCGTCCGGAAGACGCGGCGGATCGGCATCGAGTGATCGTCGTGGGTTTAATGGTTAAGGGTGTGGAGCAGAAAATGATGCTGACACGGGCTTTCCGCACACTGGTGGTAATTAGCGCATTGCTTTTGTTAGCTGATAACTCAGCGGCTTGGGCCTGTGCGGTTTGTTTTGGCGCCGCTGATTCACCGATGACACAGGGAATGAACATGGCGATTCTCCTAATGCTTGGAATTCTCTCCTGCGTCGCTACAGGATTCGTGATGTTCTTCATTCGCTTGTTCAAACTGTCACGCGCGAGCGTGGGCCGAGACCTCCAGGTGCAACGGTCGGCCAGCGTGGAAGGGAGCTATTAGATGCAAGAGTTGCTGGGATTGCCACCACAGGCGTCCGCACATGCTGCCGATGTCGACCAACTTATCGTCCTGGTGCATTGGCTTATGGCCATCCTGTTCGTTGGTTGGGGCGCTTTCTTCCTTTACACGTTGGTCCGCTTCCGGCAGTCAAGGAATCCAAAAGCCGACCACGCAGGCGTGAAGAGTCACACCTCGAGTTACCTGGAGATCGCGGTGGCTGTCATTGAAGCGGTGCTGCTCATTGGTATCGCCATTCCCGCCTGGGCAACACGGGTAGGCGACCCACCCACTGACCGTCCCCCAACCCTCGTACGCGTGGTGGCTAAGCAATTCGAGTGGCATATCCATTACCCGGGCGCTGACGGTATGTTTGGTCGCACCACGAACGACCTCATTTCACCAACAAATGCCATCGGTTTGGACCGTAGTGACCCATTGGCAGTTGATGATCTCTATACGATTAATCAGCTCAACCTGCCGGTCGACACCCCTGTACTCGTACACCTCTCCACGCAAGACGTCATCCATAGCTTCGGTATTTCGTCCATGCGTGTAAAACAGGACGCAATCCCTGGCCAAGAGATCCCCGTCTGGTTCGAACCGACCATGACCGGTGACTTCGAAATCAACTGCTCCCAGTTGTGCGGGCTA
>Ga0209019_1001414_pt1 | contig 11971 bp, 10 predicted proteins | sample METZYME_3_300m_FD_187549 | JGI IMG/M metagenome (GOLD analysis project Ga0209019, IMG submission 187549) | Marine microbial communities from oxygen minimum zone in mesopelagic equatorial Pacific - METZYME_3_300m (SPAdes) (version 2) | ecosystem: Environmental > Aquatic > Marine > Oceanic... | reverse complement strand
CCCCAGCGGTAATGGGGAACCAACCCAGGCCGACCAGCTAAGGATCTGGCGCGGCTACGCAGAAAGGGAGTTGCGGTACCGAGACCACCCGGTGTTGGCTCAAGCTCTCGACTGGTTGGAGGCCAACGACCCCGGAGACGACCGGATCGGGCTCTCCTGGGGGGATTCGCGGATCGGCAACGTGATCTGGCAGGACCACAGGGCGGCGGCGGTTCTCGATTGGGAGGCATGTGCCCTTGTACCCACCGAGGCGGATCTCGGCTGGTGGCTCATGTTCGACCGGATGAGCTTCGACGACATGGCTGCCCCCCGGATGGACGGCTACCCAACCCGTGAGGAGATGATCGCCTTCTACGAGGCGGCCTCGGGGAAAGAGGTACGTCAACCCCACTACTGGGAGGTATTCGGAGCCATGCGCTTCTGCGCCATCTTCGTTCGACTGGGCGATCGATGGGTGGCCGCCGGTCTGATGCCTGACGAGGCCAACCCGGCCATCCCCAACATGGTCACCGCGTCCCTAGCGGCCCTCCTGGGCATCGAGAACCCAACGCCCTCGATCCTCTGAAAGTTGGCGGCCCGAGAGATTCGCCCTTGGGGTCAGCGGCGCGGACGACTCGGGGCTGGCTGGTCGCCGTCGGTTTTGCGCCTTGAAGTGCCCGGCGTAGGTGGGGGCACGTCGGGTATTGGAGCTTCTCCGGCCAGCACCCGGGCCATCAACTCGATGTGCTCCGGGGTGCTTCCACAGCATGCACCGATGATCGACGCTCCCGCCTGGTGGACTCGTTGGGCGTGGGCGGCCAGTACCTCCGGGGTGCCATCGAAACTCAGTTCAGCGCCCTTCCAGACGGGGATCCCAGCATTGGCCTTGGACACAACGGGGATAGTCCCGCAGGCATCGAGGATTCCGGCCACTGCCGCTTCGGTGTCCGCCAGGTTGGCGCCGCAGTTGGCGCCCATGGCAGCCACTCCCAGTTCGGCAAGGCGGGCGCCGGCCTCAGGGCCGGTAATTCCCATCATCGTGCAACCCGCCGTGTCGTAACTCATGGTGACCACTACCGGTAGTTCAGTGGCTCGTCGAGCGCCCCGCACCCCGGCTTCTACCTCTTCGAGGGCGCTAAACGTCTCCAACCACAGCAGGTCAGCGCCACCCTCGGCCAGGCCGGCGGCCTGTTCGGCGAAAGCGTCCTCGGCCTCGTCGGCGGTGAGTGAACCGAGCGGTTCGATCAGTTCACCGGTCGGCCCCATGGAGCCGGCGACCAGCACGGGTCGGTTCGCCTCTTCGGCGGCCTGGTGCGCGATAGCTGCTGCTGCCCGGTTGACGGCGCCAACCTGGTGGTGGAGGTCGTGGAGCTGGAGGCGTAGGCGGGTGCCTCCGAACGTGTTGGTGAGCACAATGTCAGAGCCGGCAACGATGTAGGCGCGGTGCACGTTGGTGATCTCCTCGGGTTGGTCGAGGTTCCACCTCTCAGGCGCGTCACCTGCGGGCAGCCCAGCTCCAAATATCCGGGTGCCCATGGCGCCGTCGGCTATCAGGTGGTCGCGTTCGGCGAGAAGGTCGTTGAGCACGTTCACCGTTCCAACCATATTGCCCAATCGCGGGCGACTGGCGGCGGTCGGACGCCGGTCAGTCGACTTTTAGCTGGTCCGATCCGACGATCGTCGGTAGGTCCAGGGGATGGATTGGCCCCGGCCTGGCATCGCACACTGCAGGGATGGCGTTGACGATCCGGTTGGCGGCCGAAGCGTTACCACCGGCCGCCGTGCCCGGCTCTGACAGGTCCTCGCCGTCGACCGTCACGGTCAAGGTGGGCTGGCCGCTGATCACCACCCGATGGAATCCGCCACCCGGGTCGGGGCGGGGCCAGTCGGGAGCGCAGTCGTCGTCGATCCGGGTGACGTGCTCGACTACGAGCAGTGGTCGACCGTCGACAATGCCTCTTACCTCGAAACGAAGAGCCCCCTGGGTGCCGGCCTCGAAGTTACCCATTCCGTCGACGGTGATAGTCCGGTCAAGGGGTCGGCGATCGGTGACTGTGTCGATCCGGTCCAGTTCCACGCCGAGTCCGTCGGCCAGAACCCGGATCATCGGCCCCCAGACTGTCAACAACCCGAAGTCGGTGAGGACCGGAACCTGGTAGTCCATCGGGTGGCCGAACCCGCATAGGTCACGAACGGCCTGCGGCTGGTCGTAGCCCCCGTAGTTGGCCAACTCCTGGGCTCGAACCTCTTCGATGTTGGCGCACACGCCTGTCAGCAGCAGGGGAAGGATGTCAAGAACCCAGCCGGGGTCGATGCCCGACACCAGGATCGAACTGTTTCCGATACGGCAGGCGTCCCCGATGCGGGAGCGGAGGGGTTCCGGTGCCGACGGTGGGTGCAACAGGCCATGGAAGGCCGTCGAAACCACATCGGTACCGGCAGAGAGCACCCGTTCCACCTCGGCCAGGGAGTCGTCGGGTCGGAAGTCGGCGTTAACCGCGTAGACGACGGCGTCGACATCGTGGTCCTCTACGAGCGATGGGTCGGTGGAGGCTCTAACTCCCAGAGGAGTTGTGCGGGCCAGTTCGCCGGCGTCAACCCCGGCTTTGGCTGGATCGCGGACGATGACGCCAACGAGTTCAAGACTGCGGTGCGTGGCGACGGCCCGGATAGCTGGCCGACCCACGTTGCCGGTACCCCACACCACCACCCGTTTAGTCATCGCCGTGATTAGGAAGCGGCGCGTGGAATGCCGTGGTAGGGCGAGCCGGCATCTCGGTACCGGTCCCAGAGTTCGAAGAATGCCGGACCGAACGGGTCTCCGCCTCTCAGGGGCATGGCGGCCCGTACCACCGTGAAGTCAAGGGGGGCCAGGGCAACAGCCCGGTCGAAGTGATGATCGGCAATATCGGCCATGCCGGTGCGACGGGCGTGGGCGGCCAGCCGGAAGTGAAGTCGAGCCGCTATCTCATCGGGCTCCAGGTCGGCGATCGCATGGTCAGCGTCGTCGGGCACGGTGCCCTGGGCCACCCAAGCTCGGATCTGGTCCTTGTGAGGCTCGCAGTAAACACCGGTGAGTTCGGCGAATGTGTCGGTTCCGAACTCGGCGGCGTTGGGCCTGGCGATCCGTTCGTTCTCGTCGATCCACACAACCGTGGGGATATTGCTGATGGCGTACAACTCGGTAAGACGATGGTCGGCGTCGACCAGAACCGGGTAGGTGACACCTTTTGCCAGTTCGGCGAGCGCTTCGGTGTTCTCGTCGATGGCCACCGCGATGACCGTGAACCCGGTTTTGCCTAGTTCGTCCTGGAGGCTCTGCCACCCGGGCAGATCGAAGGCGCATCCTCACCAACTGGCGAACACCACCAGCAGTCGCTTCCGGCCTGACCAGTCGGAGAGCGAACACGGCATTCCATCGAGGTCGGGGAGGGTGAAATTGGGGGCGATCCTGTCGTAGACGGCTTGGTGCCGTTCGGTTGTTGGTTCGCCGACCGCCACCAGCGCGGCGTCGACGTCGACCACGGCAGGGCGCCCCAACGCGGCGGCCGCGGCGAGCAGGTCGACCCCACCGGGCTGTTCAATGATCGCGCGGTCCGAGAGCGGAACACATGCGTCGGCCCGGCAGAGCCCCTCGGCCTTAAGTTCCCAGCCCACCAGGTCGGGTAGTGCCTCAACTGCGACTACGGGACGAGCGTCGTCCCAGGTGGCCTCGACGGTCGTTACCCGCTCGGTCAGCACGGTGAGCGTCGAGCCGGTCGCTGCGGTCATGACGGTGTCTCCCTGTTGGTGTTGTCGTGCGATGTCGCGCTCGACCGTACTTCTTCGAACCTGTCGACTGAGCGGAGTGCCGGGAAGAACTTCCACCAGAGGGCGACGACAACCAGCGTGCCGGCACCACCGAAGAAGATGGCGCCAACCAGGCCGAACAGGGCAGCGGTCACCCCTGATTCGAAGGCCCCCAGTTCGTTGGACGCGCCGATGAATACGTTTTCCACTGCGAGTACCCGACCCCGCATGTGCTCAGGGGTGGCCAGTGGAACCAGGCTGGCTCGGATGAACATCGACACTGCGTCGACAGCTGCTGCGGCCAGCAGAGCGATGAAGGCCACTGCGAAACTTCGGGTGAGACCAAGCACGATGGTCAGGATTCCGAACATGGCCACCATGGTGAGGAGTTGCCGTCCGACGTGTCGCCGCAGTGGGCGGATTGACAGGGTGAGTGCGGTTCCCGCGGCGCCGATCCCCACTGCGGCCCGTAACCAGCCCAGGCCGACTGCTCCGACCCCTAGGCGTTCCTCGGCGATGGCTGGAAGTAGGGCAATAACCCCTCCGAAAAGTACTGCGAACAGATCGAGACTGATTGCCCCGAACACGATCGGAGTGCGTCGGATGAAGCGAAGACCCTCGAAGGCGTCCCGGACCACCTGTCGGGCACCGGCTGGTCGGTGCTGGCGGACTGGCGGCCGTGGCACCAGGGTCAACATGGCGATCGCGGCTGCGAAGCCCCCTGCGGCGACCAGGTAGGGGAGTGCCACACCACCGACGAACACGAATCCGAGGGCAACCGGTCCGACGATGGCCCCTGCCATGAAAGAAAACGTCCGCAGTGCCACGACTCTTTCGAGAACCCCGGGTGGGGCCAGGTCGATGGGGAGTGCCCTACTGGCGGGGGAGGCGGAGGCGCGAAAGATGCCGAATAGGAGGACGAGTCCGAAGATGGGGAGGATCGACGACGGGTCGCTCCAGATGTAGAGAAAGAGCAACACGGCCACCAGGGTTTCGCCGACTAGCGCACCGGCGAACACCTTGCGACGGTCGAAGCGGTCGGCGACCGATCCGGTTATAGGAGACAGGAGAGCCACCGGCAGGAATTCGGCCAACCCGAGCAGGCCGAGGCTCAGAGTGCTCCCGGTCATGTCGAAAACCTGCTTACCGATGATGGTGATCTGCCCTATCTGGGCAAACGCGGAGAAAAACGAGGCCAACAACAGAGCGCGGATGCCCGCCGGGATCCGATTGTCTCCTTGAGGGGCCGATGGTTCGGCGGGGGGGTTCAGAAGGCCCGGCGGGCCGCGTGGGCGGCCATCAGGATTCGGCCGGCCCGGCTGTCAGCGAGCAGATCGGGTGACATTCGGTTCATCACATAGGCCACCGACATGTGGGCGTCCACGTCGATGACAGCCAGCGACCCTCCCCATCCGCCCCAGAAGCATGCCCGGTCATTCGGACTGATCGGGGTGGTGTCGTTGCGTAGTCCGAAGCCGAGGCCGTACCGGATCGGCGCACCGAGCACCGGGTCGTAGCCATCGGTCTGGACCTCGAAGATCCTTTCCACCGTCTCTGGTGAGAGCAAGGTCACCCCGCGCTCCGTGCCATCGCAGGCGATGATGCTGTGAACCTCGGCTACTGAGCGGGCGTTCCCGTGGCCGTTGGCGGCCGGGAACTCGGCGCGACGCCAACGATCCGTGTTGCCGACAGCGGCGTCCATCGGACCGTGGGCATCGACACGGTCAAGTATCTCCGATTGGCCTTGTCGGTCCCACCGGGGGGTGTTGACTTCGGAGGTGTCAAGTTCGGCTACCCGATCGAAGTGCTCATCGGCCAGACCGATATGAAAGTCAGCGCCGGTCGGGCCGGCCACCTCTTCGGCGAAGAACGTCCCTAGTGTGCGGCCGTCGACCCGACGGAGGACCTCGCCTAGCAACCAGCCTTGGGTCATCGAGTGGTAGGCGGACATTGTTCCGGGCTCCCACCAGGGTTCCTGGGCGGCCAGGGCGGCGCACACGTAGTCCCAGTCGAATAACTGGTCCTCGCTGATTGGCGCGTCGAACCCGGGGAGGCCGGCCGAGTGGGAGAGAAGGTGGCTTACCAGAACCCCCTCCTTACCGTTGGCCGCGAATTCTGGCCAGTGGTCGGCCACCGGTTGGTCGACGTCGAGGGCGTTTCGGTCGTGGAGCATGAGTACACAGAGGGCGGCCATGGTCTTGGTCGTTGACCAGACGTTGACGATGGTGTTGCGTTCCCAAGGGATACGGCCGGCCACATCGGATGTGCCGCCCCACAGGTCGACCACTGTCTCCCCGTCGACCACTACCGCACAGGAGGCCCCGAGGTCGCCCTCGGTGAAGTTCTTCTCGAACGCCGTACGGACCGTCTCGTAAGTCTCGTGGCAGGTCCCCTGAATGTCTGTCATGCCTGGAAGCCTGGCCGGACAGGCTTGGGTCCACAAACCCACTGCCGCCCGCTTGCTGGAGGCAGTCTCGTGCTGTGGCACACTCCTGCTCCCATGGGTCGTCGCGGGTCGGCGGCCAGTCGCACCACAGGAGGAGGGGTGCGCCGCAGAACGGAGGGGATGAGCGATGGTCGAGCGGTACTTTTTGGGCACCGAGACATCTGAGCGCTACCCGCTCTGGACCCGGGCCAACGTGGGCGAGGTGTTCCCCGACCCAGTGGCTATGTCGTCGTTCGACTTCGCCTTCCACAACGCCGACGGAATCCGCCATTCTGAACTTGGCTGGCGCGACGCCTACGCCCGGATAGGAGCCTTTACCGAGGACGAATTCGACCCGGATAACCCGGTGATCCTCGGTGTGTTCGGCGGTTACGCCTACCTGAACGCTTCTGTGATGCGCATCTTCGGCGAACGGGCACCCGGTCTGTCTGCTGAGGCAATCGACGCCCAGTTCTTTGGTGCCCAACCGGGGATCCCCGCTTACGAACCCCACCCAGACGACTCGGACCCGGAGGCCGAGGCGCGCATCGGCGCCACGTTCGGCTGGGTGTTGACCACCGACGGGCTCCCCGAGGTGATGGCCGACCAGGAGGCGGTTGACACTCTGCGGGCCCAGCGCCCCGACTTCGCCTCCATGGATGACGGTGAACTCATGGCCTGGGGGGAGGAACGCCTCGACAGTCACTTCCGCCACCTGTTCTGCCAGCACCTGTTCGTCACCTCGCTGGCCACCCTTCCCGCTGGGATCATCACCGACGTGTGTGAGGCCCTGGGCCGACCCCAGGACGCACTGAAACTGCTCTCCGGGCTGGGCGATGTCGAGTCGGCAGCACCCTCGATGGCGATGTGGGACCTCGGTCGGCGCGTGGCGGCCAGCGCCGCCCTGGGGGCAGCCTTCGACGAGGGCCTCGACGGGCTTGACGGGCGACTACGGGAACTCGACGGTGACGATGCCCGGGACTTCGTGGCCGTTTTCGACGAGTTCCTCTACACCTACGGTTGCCGCGGCCCCAACGAGTGGGAGACCCGGTGCCCGACCTGGGAAACCGAGCCGGACCTGGCCCTGGCGGCCGTCGACCGTATGCGGCTTTCGCCTGACGGAGCCGACCCGGCCGGTCGTCAGGCCACCATGGCCGTCGAACGGGAACGTCTCGGAGCCGAGATGGTCGAGATGCTGGCCGCCGACCCCGAGACCCAGGGCCAGTTCGGGGCTGCGCTCCGGTCGGCCGGCATCTTCATGCCCGGCCGGGAGCGCACCAAGACCAATTGCATCAAGCTCATCCACGAGGTGCGGATGGCCTACCTGGAGTTCGGCCGCCGCATGCTCGACCGCGGGGTCTTTCCTGAGGTGACCAGTTTCGGCATGGTCACCTTCGACGAAGCCCGTCAAATATTGGAGGACCCCTCTGGCTGGCGGGAGGTGATCGAAGAACGTCAGGCCGTTTTCGACGAGGTGCAGCAACTCCAGGAACCGTTCGTGATCGTCGGCCAAGCTCCGCCGTTGGCCGACTGGCCCCGGCGGGACGCAGTCCTGGTCGACCCGGTCGGAGTGGGGGAGTCCATTCAGGGCATGCCGGGTTGTCCGGGCGTGGCACGGGGTCGGGCCCGAGTAGTGCTCGACAGCCACGATCCGACCGCCCTCGAACCCGGAGATGTCCTCGTGGCTCCGCTGACCGACCCGTCGTGGACTCCCCTGTTTGTGCCGGCCTCCGGGGTGATAGTTGACGTCGGCGCTCCGCTGAGTCACGCCATCATCGTCAGCCGTGAGTTGGGCATTCCGTGCGTGGTGTCAGCTACCGGGGCTACCAAGGCGATACCGGACGGGGCGCTTGTCGAAGTAAACGGAGAGACAGGACTGGTGACCGTCCTCGAGGCCTAGCCGACCAATGGGTATCCGGCTAGGGCCGCGCCATGGCGAAGGCAGGGTCCCGGTATCTCGACAGTTTTCCGGGCGTAGTCTCCCGTGATGGCCGAAGACCAGGACTGGACGGACGAGGCTGCCTGGACGGAGACCCGTCGGCCGGTCGCCGAAGCTTCAGTGTTGCCCAAAGAGGCCTACGCCGACGAAGGCTTCTACCTTCTCGAACAGGAACGGGTGTTCCACACGTCCTGGGTGTGCATAGGCACCGCCGATGAAGTGGGACCCGATGGTCGGGCTCTGGTCAGGTCGGTCGGGGCCCGTTCGGTGGTTGTGGTTCGCAACGAGACCGGCGACCTGCGCTGCTTTTTCAATGCCTGTCGACACCGCGGCACCGAACTCCTCGAAGCGGACTGCGACCTCGGATCAACTATCCGCTGCCCGTACCACCGGTGGACCTATGACCGAGACGGTCAACTTGTTGCCACCCCCCGCTTCAACGAGGTGCCCGTCGATGGTTTCAACCCGGCTGACTACGGGCTCCATGCCGTCCGGATCGAACAGTTCGGCTGCTTGCTGTTCGCCACCCTCGACGCCGATGTGCCACCGGTTAGTGAGTGGTTCGGCGACCTGAGTCGCCGGATAGCCGGCTACCACCTCGAGGACTGGCGCACCCGCGACTCCACGGTCATAGACATCAGGGCCAACTGGAAGCTGATCTCCGAGAACTTCCAGGAGTATTACCACCTGGCCTGGGTGCATCCGACCCTGGCCAAGGTGTCACGTGTAGTCGACCACTACCGCTACCAGGGGCCCGGCATGTACTGCGGCCAGACCACCACTCCGGTGACAAGTGACGACCGGGACGACTGGACAGTCATATCGCCGGCCCAGGGGCTTGACGAGTCCGATGCGGTAAGCGGCCGGTTTCTGGCCCTGTTCCCCAACGTGATCTTCAGCCTTCTGCCCAGCCACCTGTTCGTAATCCGGCTCGAGCCCCTTGGACCAGGGTTGACCCGCGAGCACTGCACCTGGTTGGTACCCCCGGCCAACTACGACGTGTCTGACGAGGTGTTCTCGGTGACCCGCAGCTTCTGGCTGGAAGTCAACGACGAGGACGTCGACATCGTGGAGCGCAACCAGAGGGGTCTTACCGCCGGGGGGTACACCCCGGGCCGCCTCTCACCCCGCTTCGAGGAGCCAGTTCACAGGTTCCACAACATGGTGGCCGACCGGATGACCGGCGAGAAGGGCATACCCGACGGCGACCCATCCGACGATATTGCCCTCTACGGCACCGGGGTGAATCCGCTGCCCTGGTTGCCGGCCGCCGCCGGTCCTTCCCGTTAGGGCCCGGCGCGGCCGGCCAGTCGGTCGAGCACCTCGTCGGCGTCCACCTCACCTACCGGCAGGTCCCTGAATCCGGAGATTTGTTCGTACACCTCGGCGGCGGCCCGCCAGAACCCGTCAGGAACTCCGGCCGCCTCGAAGGTGGTGGCGATCTCGCGCATCTCCGGTGCGAACCGCCACGCTTTGGGTGCGTTGACCGTCGCCGCGAAGTCGGTTCGACCCTCGGCGTCTGGTTGAGACAGCGCCCATTCGCCCAGCAGGTCTTCTTCGACCTTTTCGGCCCGGGCCAGGGCCCGCACGGCGAGGATGAGGGCGCTGGAGCCCTTAGTCCACGCCGCGTAGGCCATCTTGAGAGCCGACGCCGTGCCGGGGGGTCCGTCGACCACCCTCGCCTCAAGGGGACTGCCAGTGAATATCCCGGCCACCTCGTCGGCCCGTTCTCCGGACAGGTACAACCGGGTGGATCCCACGGTGCGAGGAGGGAACCCGATGATGCCACCGTCGACGAACGAGGCTCCGGCCGCTTGCACGGTTACCCCAATGGATCTGGCGGCGTCGGGCGACACGGCGTTGGCGTCCACGTAGAGGCCGTCGAACCCGATACCGGCCACCGCCCGGGCCACCTCACCGGCTACCTGTGGCGGACACACTGACAGGATCACCTCTGCCTCGACGAGGCGCGCAAGGGAAACGACGTCTTCCAGACCGTCCGCCGAGGCCCGGGCTGCCGTGGCCGCCGAACGTCCTTCAGAGATCCAGAGGACCCGGTGGCCAGTCGAAACCGCAGCGCCCACCGCCGAGCCCATCTGGCCCGGGTGGAGCAGGCCGATAGTCAGGCCGGTGCCCATGGGGCCACGGTAGCCAACGAGCCGGCTTGCTCACCCGTCGTGCGATAAGCATGCTTTCCGCCTCGGCCACCGCGAAGAAGAGGAGGGCAACGCTGTGGATAGAGCGCTCACCCGCTTCCAGGGGTCGATGCTGATCCTGATTGCGGGAACCGTCTTTAGTCTCGGGCCCCTGACCTTCCGGGCTCTACAGGAGGCCGACGACTGGCAGTACTTGTTCTACCGGAGCCTTTCGGCCGCTGTGGTCGCCACTCTGACCATCATGATCTTCGGCCGGAATCCGATCCGGTCGATCCTCGAAGCAGGTCCCCGGCAAGCGGTGGCCGGCCTGGTTCTAGGAAGCTGTTTTGTACTGTTCATCCTGTCGCTCAGCCGGGCCACCGCTGCGTTCGTCCTGTTGTTGCAGTGCACCGCACCGTTCGTCGCGGCAATTCTTGCGCGCGTGTTCCTCCGGGAGCGGGTCCAACGGGACACGGTGGCGGCCATGCTCGTGGCATCGGTTGGTGTGGCCATCATGGTGGGAGGAGGACTCGACGGTGGTGACCGAATCGGGGTCCTGTTGGCCCTCCTGCTTCCGGTCTTCCTAGGTGGATACACGGTCCTGATCCGCAGTTCCCCGGCTCGGGACCCGGGGGTGCCGATCGTGATCGGGGGGTTTGCGGTTGCCGTGGTGGCCGGCCTGGTGTCGCTCGGTGGACCGGGTCTGGACCTACCGATCCGGGACGTGGCAATGGGGTGTATCGGCGGGGGACTACTGATCGGCCTGGGCGCACCACTGTTTAGCTACGCCCACCGGTTTGTGCCCCCGGCCGAGACCTCACTGCTCCTGATTAGCGAAATCGTGCTGGCGCCGCTCTGGTTGTGGGCCTGGCCCGGTGAGGTTCCGTCAGCCAGCACCCTGATCGGAGGCGGGGTGGCTCTGTCTGCCGTGGTCTGGCTGACCGTCCGGGCTGCGGTTCGGGAAAACTCCACTCGCCCCCGATGGTCGCATGGCCTCCACGCCGGAGCAGTAGCCGCCGAGCCCGGCCACCCCGACCGGTAGCGTCAGATTCGTGCGTGCACCAGAGTCGATCGTCTGCGTGGACTGTGGCGGGGTATGTCGGCCGCTTGCCCACCCAGATGAGGAGTTCGAACCCGGCGATGACGTGGCCTACCGGTGCATCGACTGCTGGGACCGGTGGGACATCATCATGGTTGACGCTGATGAGGACTCCGAATGAGTGAGGCCGCGCCGGCTAGTGCCACGACGGTGCTTGGGTCGTCTGGCCCGATTGAAGTCCGGGAATGGGGAAGCGGACGCCCGGTGGTGATGCTCCCGTCGCTGGGACGGGGCGGCGCTGACTTCGATGACCTGGCCGGTCGACTGGCCACTGCCGGCTATCGGGCACTGTGTCCGGAGCCAAGGGGTGTCGGTGGTTCGACAGGCACGCTGGACGACCTCACCATGGTCGACCTGGCCGACGATGTGGCCGCTGTCATCCGGGAGAGGACCGAAGGGGCCGCCACTCTTGTGGGGCATGCCTTCGGCAACCGGGTGGTTCGCATGACGGCCACCGAGCACCCGGAGTTAGTGGAACGTGTGGCCCTGCTCTGCTGCGGGGGGATGGTGCCCCCCGCCCCTGAGGTTCAAGAGGCTCTCGTCGCTGTTTTTGACCCCGACCGCTCAGACGCGGAGCACCTCGGAGCCGTCCGAAAGGCGTTCTT
>Ga0209019_1001404_pt1 | contig 12024 bp, 10 predicted proteins | sample METZYME_3_300m_FD_187549 | JGI IMG/M metagenome (GOLD analysis project Ga0209019, IMG submission 187549) | Marine microbial communities from oxygen minimum zone in mesopelagic equatorial Pacific - METZYME_3_300m (SPAdes) (version 2) | ecosystem: Environmental > Aquatic > Marine > Oceanic... | reverse complement strand
TTCATCTGAAGTTGGAAATGATCCACAGCTTATGCGGCTATTAGCTCCATAGGGGGTATGTGAGCCCTCAATTCCATCAGGCCAAGTACAAAACTCGCGGTCATTGGGCAAATTTTTAGCGGTACCGACCGCATAAGAGTGGGTAATAGCAACACTTACATGATGGCAACCTTTCGAAAAAGGTCTCAAACTCAGAAGAAGCGATTGCGGAGGGGGTTTACATTGTCTGCCAATCTGTCGCCTGTTCAAATGCCGAAGCAACACGGTAAATGCTAGGCTCATCAAAATGCTTCCCGATCAGCATCAAGCTCACTGGTAGCCCATCGCTCATCCCACATGGTACTGCCATGGCGGGGTGGTGGGTGGAATTAAACGGTGCCGTATTTGGAATCATTCCCATCGCACTCTGTACATATTCTTCAACACTGACATCTGGCCCCGGCAATGGCTGCGCTTTATTGGGTGTGGTTGGCATCATTAAAAGATCGTAACGAGATAACGCATCGTCGTAGGCTGCAATTAATTGCCTATTTATATTCATTGCCTTTCCGTAATATCGATTTCCATATTGGTTATGTATATAACTTCCTAAAAAATGAAGAAACCGAGTCGTCGGGGGCAATTCATTTGCACGTGCAGGCCATCCACGAAAAAAATCTATAAAACTACCAACATATAAATTGGAGTGTCCATAGCCATAACTACCGCCCGAAATGAAATTCTGTGTTTGAGCTTCGATCGTAATAGGCAACCAAATATCAACGCCCATTAAATGCCATGGAATCGAAATTTCTTCGACAAAAACACCTAGATCTCGAAACGAGTCTGCTGCACAGCGTACTTTTTCATCAACGTCTGCCTCCGAAACATCGTGGCCAAATCCTTCCTTCACCAGTCCAATTCTCATTTCTTTTACCGGCGACCCCAAACTAGTGGTGTACCGATGTGTCTTGACGTGATCACTTCGAGGATCGTACCCATCCCGACCTGCGATTACCTCCAAAAGCAGCGCGTTGTCAGCAACATTGGCAGTCATTGGTCCCGCATGATCTATATACGTTTCCATCGGGATCATCCCCGTGTACGGCACGAGCCCATGCGTGGGTTTCATTCCATAAATACCACTGTAGGACGATGGAATACGAATTGAACCCCCCTGGTCTGCCCCAATCGCCATATCTGCTTCGCCTAAAGCCACTAAGACGGCACTGCCCGATGACGAACCACCAGCCGAAAACCCCATCTTGAATGGATTGTGAACGGGTCCTGTGGCATTAGTAAAACTGCTGCCCGAATGGCAAAAATATTCACAGTGTGCTTTTCCTGAAATTTCACCGCCGGCATCTAGAATTCGACTGACAATTGTCGCGTCGACCTCAGGGACATACCCCTCTAAAATTGATGACCCATCCATCATTGGGACATTGGCAACCATCACGTTGTCTTTAAGGACAATCTTTTTACCTTTTAACTTTCCTTCAGACGCGCCTTTAATAGCAGTTTTGTAATACCAGGCATTATGAGAATTTTCTTCATCTGATGGTCGATATCCAGACGTTCTTGGATATTTAACGCTTGGCAGATTGTCAGGTAAGGAATCAAGTACATTGTATGAGTCAATCGACTTTCGCATCAGTTCAATATATGTCGTTAGTTCCGAGTCAGTAACAGACAAGCCCGTGCGCGTTGAGATCTCTCGAAGCTGCTCAATGGTCGGCAGTGGAACACTCATGATAATTTCCCTCCTTCGTAATCAATGCCCAGTCAATTGTTGCAAAGAATATCAACAGACACTGCGCTTCAAAAATATCCCCAATTACAGCCTTGCATATAATCAAGCGACCGAATCAAGAAAAATCGATCATCTGCCCTTGAATCGAGGCGCCCGCTTCTCCAAAAAAGCAGAAACCCCTTCAGCGTAATCGCTTAACCTGCCTGCTTCACGCTGAAGGTCTCGTTCTAGATCCAGTTGCTGATCAAGATTGTTACTCAACGCCGCATGAATAGCCTGTTTCGTCATGGCTAGAGCGGCAGTTGGGGCTGTTGCGAAATGCTGGGTAAGTTTTCTAGCCTCTGTGGCCAGATCTTGATCGTCAAATACTTGCCAAATCAACCCCCAATTGGCTGCCTGCTCAGCTGAAATTGGATAGCCGGTCAGCATCAGCGCTTTTGCCCGAGCTTCACCCACCAAATGCGTTACCGTCCAAGTGCCTCCGGAATCTGGAATCAATCCAATTTTACAAAATGCCTGGATAAACTTTGCTGAACGAGCAGCTATCACCAGATCGCAGGCAAAAACGATGTTTGCACCAGCGCCAGCAGCGACACCATTCACAGCACAGACGACTGGCTTATTTAAGGAGCGAATCAGTCGAATCAGTGGGTTATATATACGTTCAAGAGATACACCCAAATCTAACGGCTCCTTGCTTAGCATTGGATCACGTTCACCGAGATCTTGGCCGGCGCAAAAGCCGCGCCCTGCGCCTGTCAACAACACCACGCGACACTCCTGATTAGTTGCGGCCTTCTCTAGCGCCGCGCGCAATGCTCGGTGCAGTTCTGGATTCAATGCATTGAGTTTGTCCGGTCGATTCAGTGTCAATTCTAGACACCCATCAATAAACTCTTCTTTTAAGACAGTGTGTTCCATTTCGTTGTGTCATTTGAGTTGCAATTTTGCATGCATTTTATAGTTGATTAAGAATTGAGTGTCGATACCTATCAACATGATCAGCTATATAACCTAGGCTCGAAAAATCGCTTTCTAATTCACTTCAAAGAGACCAGAAACTCCCATTCCGCCACCAACACACATTGTTGCTACCACGAATTTAGCACCCCGCCGTTTTCCTTCGATCAATGCATGACCGACCATGCGGGCGCCAGACATGCCATAAGGATGACCGATTGCTATTGCGCCCCCATCGACATTTAGAAGCTCTTCGGGTATCCCAAGCCGATCGCGACAGCAAATTACCTGAACCGCAAAGGCTTCATTGAGCTCCCACAAATCAATGTCGTTGATTCGAAGCCCGTGTCGTCCTAGTAGACGTGGCACTGAAAATACCGGCCCAATACCCATTTCATCAGGCTCGCAACCTGCTGTAGCAAGACCACGATAAATACCTAAGGGTTCGAGGCCTCGCCGATTTGCCTCCTTGTCGGACATGATTACACATGCAGAAGCACCGTCAGAGAGTTGGCTGGCGTTTCCCGCTGTAATACAGCCCTCAGGACCGACCACAGGGTTAAGGTTCGCTAGACCTTGAAGCGAGGTCTCTGGCCGGTTGCCTTCATCCATTTCCAGTAAAACATCGCTTTCTGTCGTTACACCAGTCTCTTTATTCCTATCCTGCTTAATACTTTGCAAGGGAACAATTTCTTTATTGAATCTACCCGCCTGCTGTGCAGCAGCAACCCGCGATTCGCTTAAATAAGCGTATTCGTCTTGCTCTTCACGACTAACACCATATCTTTTTGCGACGACTTCTGCGGTCTGGATCATTGAACAATAAATTTCTGGCTTGTGCTTACCTAGCCATTCCTCCTTGCTCCGATAGGTGTTACGGTGCTCATTTTGTACCAAACTGATGGACTCGAGACCGCCTGCAACAACCACCGGCACTTTATCGACCAGTACCCGCTGAGCAGCCAAACTGATCGCTTGAAGGCCTGAGCTGCATAATCGAGTAATAGTTGCCCCGCTCGTTGTGACCGGAAGTCCAGCTCGAAGAGCAGACTGTCGTGCAATGTTGCGCCCCGTGGCCCCCTCGGGTAATCCACAACCAATAATCACATCTTCGACTTCCTGAGGCTCAATCTGAGCCCGCCTTACAGCCTGCTCGATGACGTGCCCCCCAAGCGTCGCCCCATGGGTATTGTTGAATGCACCCCGATAGGCTCTTCCGATTGGCGTTCTGACTGTGGCAACAATCACTGCATCGGTCATATTTTTCTACCTAGGTATTATCTTGGGTCAATAATCGGATAGTAACCGCCTATCAATCCGACGCACAGGCAGAATACCGTTTCAAATGAAAATCTACATCGCCGAACAAAATATCAATCATGGTTAAGCGTTTAAAGTAATGACCTACATCGAGTTCGTCCGTCATTCCCATCCCTCCATGTAACTGTATACTCTGCTGGCCAACAAACCGGGCCGCCTTTCCAATAGATACCTTTGCAGCAGAAGCTGCTCTCTTTCTAACATTTGGATCAGATTCATCTAGTTTTAAGGTCGCCATATAAGCCATAGATCTCGCTTCCTCACACGCCATCAACATATCCACCATTCGGTGCTTGATAACTTGAAATTTTCCAATGGGTTGCCCGAATTGCTCCCGGGTTTTGACATACTGAAGCGTCGCAGTATAAAGCGCTGACATGATACCGACCGCTTCCGCACACACCATCGCAATACCATGATCTACAACAAGCTCGACCATAGGAAGGGCGCAATCCAAATCACCAATCATTGCTGTTCTTCTTAAGCAAACATTATCAAAAATTAGCTCTGACGCAGGTATATCGTCCTGCAGCCTGTAATCTCGCCTAGAAAGACCCGGGCTGTTGCGTTCAACGAGAAACAGCGTTATGCCATGTTTATCGCGACGGTCTCCTGCCGTTCGAGCTGAGACAATAATTTTGTCTGCAGAGCTGGCATGACGGACAACAGCTTTTTTACCATTGAGAACAAATTGATCTCCATTTGGTTTGGCAGATAACTGAACATCAGACAAGCTGTAACGTGACTGGGGTTCCGCAAAAGCAAACGTAAGTATCAAGCGACCCCTAACTAGATTAGACAGGAATTCGGACTTTTGTTTCTCGTTAGAACCTACCTGAATCAGCTTGCTTCCTATCACTACAGTTTCCAAAAAGGGTTCTAAAATCAACCCTGGACCCAACGCCTCAGCCACAACCATAGTGTCGACCGCTGAACCTCCGTTACCTCCAAATTCTTCCGGCAAATTTAAACCGAGCCAGCCAAGTTTCGAGAAATCTTGCCAATTTTCCTGAAGAAAACTTTCGCTCTCATCAACAATCTTACGCCGTTTGTCAAAAGGATATGATTCGCGAACAAACCGTTCCACACTGTCTCTAAGTATGCCGTGCTCAACTGATAGCGATAAATCCATTTAGAAATCACAGATCCAATATTTTTTTAGCGATAATGTTTCTTTGTATTTCATTCGTTCCACCAGTGATAGATGCTTTGCGCCAATTAAAATAATAAGGCGCAAGTCCAGGGGCATATTCGGGTCCAACTGCACAATCTTCCCTGCCTTCATAAAGCACCTCAGGTAGATATGGTTGCGCGTAATAGCCAACCGACTCTACAAGTAATTCGGTAATTTTCTGCTGAATTTCAGTACCTCGTATCTTGAGCAGTGATGATTCGGGTCCTGGCGTACGGCCCTTGCTGAGATCAGATAGAAGACGCAATTCTGTATATTCAAGAGCCATGAGATCAATTTCTATACTGGCTAACTTTCTTCTGAACAAAGCATCATGCTTTAGCAGATTGCCATCAATTTCTTCTGTGGCAGAAATCTGCTTTAGTCTCGCGATCTGCCTTTTAGATTGTGCGACCTTTGTAATTCCAATACGTTCATGCGAGAGCAGGCTTTTGGCACAGTCCCAACCCCTTCCTTCATCTCCAACCAAGTTTTCTATTGGAACTACGACATCCTCAAAAATGACCTCATTGATATCGCGTCGACCGTCAAAAGTAGTAATTGGCCGAACCGTGATTCCAGGTGTCTGCATATCAATCAGGAGAAAAGATATGCCTTGCTGTAGTTTTTCTGAAGGATCGGTACGAACTAGGCAAAACATCATGTCTGCACAGTGCGCATAGGTCGTCCAAATTTTTGTCCCATTAACTATGTAACTACTGCCACGCGGTACAGCGCTTGTTTTCAAAGAGGCAAGATCCGAGCCCGCATTGGGCTCAGAATAGCCTTGGCACCACCAGTCTTCACTGCTTAGTATTCTCGGTAAATAATGTGCTTTTTGCTCATTGGTACCGTATTTCATAATTACTGGCGCAACCATTTTTACTCCAAACGGCACCACCGGCGGTGCACCTCCCATGGCGCATTCTTCGTCAAAAACATAGCGCTGGATAGGACTCCAACCCGTTCCACCAAAGCTCTCAGGCCAATTTGGCGCCATCCACCCCTGCTTATATAGAGCGCCCTGCCAACACAAGTGATCTTCCTTTTGAAGATATAAGCCATTGTCGACCTTGTGTTTGATTGAAGGGTCCAATTCTCGGGTGACAAATTCTCGTACCTCTTCCCGAAACATTAGGTCCTTATTGCTAAATTCAAGATCCACAATATTTCTCAGCAGCTTTGACCATTTTCAACCTGATGATTCTAGACAATGTTCAAATCTGAAAACTTTCTATTGCTTTCCGATAAAACTTTGAGAAGTAGCGAAGGTTCCCATCTGGCGCCATGAACATCGCGATACTTGACAATTCCTGCATATACATTTTCTAGGCCCATCTTATCAGCCAAAAACATTGGCCCACCACGGGATCGAGGGAATTTATAGCCATTTAACCAGATCACGTCGATGTCGCTTGGACGAAGAGCAATTTTCTCCTCGATTATATTTGCCCCTTCATTAATCATGAGATAGAGACAGCGCTCTAGGATCTCATTATCAGAGATTGCACACCTATTAATTCCTAATTCCTTTGAGTAATTTTCAATGAGATCCCTAACTACAGGCGAATGGATTGGAGTTCTACTTCCAGATTCATAGTCGTACCAACCTGCATTTGTTTTCTGACCAAGCCGCCCAATTTCACAAACTTTGTCTCCAATAACTGGCCACTGTAAATGCAGGGGCCGAATCTGGTTGTGCCGTTTTCTGATACGCAACCCGACATCAAGACCGGCAAGATCTGCTACCGCGAACGGCCCCATCGAAAAACCAAATTTGACCATCACCTTATCAATTTGCTCTGGGGTGGCCCCTTCCCCTAACAAGAAAAAAGCCTCCCGAAGAAAACTGTGAAGCATTCGATTTCCTACAAATCCGTCACAAACACCGACCACCACACCAATTTTTCGAATCGTTTGTACTAACTTCAAGACCGTCGCTACCGTGTCTAATGAAGTCTGCCTGCCACGTACTATTTCCACGAGGCGCATCACGTGTGCAGGACTGAAAAAGTGCATACCCGCGACATGCTCTGGCCGAGTTGTAGCTGCGGCAATCTCATCAATATCAAGCGTTGAAGTATTCGTTGCCAGAATCGTGTCCGGCCCACATGATTGATCAAGACGAGAAAACACTTCTTTTTTCATATCCATCTCTTCAAAAACCGCCTCAACAACAATATCTACATCTCTAAGGTCATCATAATTTGTTATGCCTGTAATCAAACTAAGTCGCTCTGTCATCTCTGAATATGAAATTCGGCCTCGCTCGACGCAGCGTCTGTAGTGATCCCTGACTCTATCTACTCCCCGCTCAAGTAAGTTAGATGAAGCATCAAGGAGCTTTGTCGGAATACCTGCATCAACGAAAGTTACAGCGATACCAACACCCATTGTTCCAACCCCGATCACCGCAGATGATTTCACCGACACTGGTTTGATGCCATTAGAAACATGGAGAATACTTGAAGCTAACAACTCCGCCTCAAAAGCATATTGACCTGCTTGGGAATCTATGTGCATCAAACTCTCGTTTCGTTACCGAAATGAACTTTTTTTTTGACGCAATAAAAGTATGGTATACATATACTAAAAGGTGATCAAATAAAAACCTAAATTAATTTTCCTCGGAGATTAAGATGACAGACCTATATTTTGATGATCTAAAAGTTGGACAGGTTTTCGAAAGTGTCGGACGCACTATAACCAATCACGATGTTTTAACTTATGCTGGAATAACGGGAGATAATAATGAAGTGCACACTAACGACGAATTCGCAAAAAACACACCATTTAAAAAACGAATTGCCCATGGATTGCTCATTGTCGGTATCGCTTCAGGTCTGACACAGAGACTAGGCATATTCAATAGAAGTGCTATGGCAGCACTCGATCTGCAATGGACATTTAAGGCTCCCGTTGTGATCGGAGATACAATCCACATCCGCGTTACTATCGAAAACATGAGAGAGACCTCTAAAGGGGATCGTGGAATAGTAACCCGGCGGTACGACGTGCTCAATCAGCGGGACGAAGTTGTACAGACCGGCAATTTCGTTGTAATGATGCACAAAAAACCAAAGTAGCAGTGAATTAATATTTCGTTCAATCTGCTAATTTTGATCACAACTTATCAATAAATTGTTAGCCAAGGAGAATCGAGATGAGTCAAAAGTTATCAGGCAAAGTCGCGTTGGTAACAGCCGCCGGTGGCGCAGGTATGGGGCAAGCAATTGCCCGGAGGTTCATCCAGGAAGGCGCCAGAGTTGTAGTCACCGATTCTCATGAACGCAGAATCAAAGAAGTTGCAAGTGAACTCTCATCGGAAATTGATGATGAGGTACTTGGACTCAAACTCGATGTGCGCTCACAAGATGATGTGAATTCTTGTGTGGAACAAACACTATCTACACATGGAACAATCGATATTCTTTATAACAATGCTGGAATAAACAAAATAAGCCCAGTTTGGGAGCTTTCTGATGAAGATTGGACGCTTATTCTCGATGTTTGCCTAACTGGGACATTTCGGTTAACGCGAGCGGTGCTACCGTCGATGATCAAACAAAAATCAGGTGCAATCATTAATGTCTCGTCAATAGCGGGCTGGCGTTCTGACGCGACGAGTGGTGGGCAATCTGCCTATGCAGCCGCAAAAGCAGGCGTCATGGGTTTAACTCGCAGCACTGCTGCCGAGGTAGGAGAACACGGAATCCGCGCGAACGCCATTGCTCCCGGTCTTATCTATAACCAATTTCTTGAACGGATTTATGATAAATCATGGTTTGAGATGCAGGAACAACAAAACTTGGTCGGCAGAATCGGCCAGTCAGACGACGTCGCAAGTCTCGCCGTATTTTTGGCGAGCGACGATTCAAGTTTTATCACCGGTGAAGTAATGTGTATAAGCGGAGGTCGTTATATGCACGCTTAGGCAGGTAGGCAGGAAATTACGAAATTACTCGCCCTTTCATAAAATTACAAAGCATGCGGCAACCTGACTCATTAACTGAAGACGGAGTTAAGCAATTTCGCCAACAGGGTTATTGGCAAGGGCGTCTGTTTGTTGACCTCATTGATAGCCATGCGACAGTTGCACCTGACAAAATTGCAATCATCGAGGCATCGACTCAAACTCGTCTGAGCTATCAGCAACTTCGTGATCAGACAAAAAACCTGGCAGCGAGCCTAGTTCGTTTAGGAATTGGCAAGTCCGATGTAGTCTCAATTCAAGCTCCAAACTGGCCTGAGCTGGTTATCTGTCACCTTGCGCTGAATCGAATTGGCGCAGTCTTCCTGCCTCTGCATCACGGCTTCCGAGAAGCCGATATAAAACACTTGTTAGAGCACACCAATGCTAAAGCATTTATCTACCCTGGCACTTACAAAGGGTTTGATTATCGAGTGATTCTTGAAAACATTAAGGATCAATTACCAGATTTACAGAAAAAAGTTGTGATGAGGGAAAACCCACTAGAAGGAGAGCTTTCTTTTGAAGCCCTGGCATCAGATAGTAGTTGGGTAGAGCAATTTGGAGATGATTTCCTCGAAGAGCATCGTCCTGATTCAGTGGAATCAAGACACATTATGGTTTCTTCGGGCACAACATCAAAGCCAAAATGTGCTGTGTACTGTGACGATGCAACAATATTTAAAATAGTTCAACAATATGGAAAATTCGCCTGTCATCTGACTTCTGATGATATTGCTGCAGCCATCGCGCCCGCGGGCACCGGTGCAACTGGCTATAGTTTTCCCGTCATGGCACCACTCTTATTTGGAGGCACGTCTGTTTTACTTGAACACTGGAGTAGCAAGACCGCTAAAACCGCTTTGGACCTAATTGAAACTTATCGTTGTACTTATGCTGTGATGATTCCAACCCAGTTGATAAAGTTACTAAATATAGAAAACATTGAAGACTATGACTTGACTTGCCTGCGGTTTATCACTACGGCTGGCGCCAAGTTACTGCCAGACACTGCGTTGGAAGCTGAGCGACGATTTTCCTGCATGATTCAGAATTTGTATGGCACCACTGATGCCGGGGTTGCTACCTTAACGTCCGTGGATGATTCCCCCCAACAACGCTTAACTGAAGGTCGCCCTCCTCCTGGGCAAGAATTGAGAATCATCGATTCAGATGGAAGGCTTGTAAAATCTAATGAAGCTGGAGAAATTTGTTGGCGGGGTCCTAATCAAAGTTATGGTTTCTTCAATGCGCCCGAAGAAAATGAAAAGATTTGGGATGACGAAGGTTGGTATCATAGTGGGGACATTGGAACACTGGATGACAGCGGTTACTTGACAATTGTTGGACGTAAGAAAGACATGATCATCCGCGGCGGGCAAAATATTCATCCAGGCCAAATTGAAGAAATAATGTACCGACATCGGAAAGTTGTTGAAGTAGCAGTAATTCCCGTAAGTCACGAAGTACTTGGAGAAATTGCATGTGCAGTAATCCTGCCAACATCATTAGAATCACCACCAAGCCTGAATGAATTGAATCAATCTATTCTCGATGAAGGACTCCCGGTCTGGAGCCAGCCAGAACGTGTTCTTTTCGTTAAAGACTTTCCTCGGAATCCTGGTGGAAAGGTTGATAAGCGTGCATTAATTTGTAAGTTGTCGAGTCTAGATTTAAGTGGGTGAGCATGAATACTCACTCGAACGTGTACCTAAACTAAGCAAAAATGGAGGCTTCTAGTGTCTGAACCAATATTTGAAGACATTCTTTACCAAACAAACGATGGTATTGCGAGGATTACCATCAATCGGCCAAAAACACTAAACGCAATGCGTGATACGACCTTTGCGGAGCTTGCTGCCGCAATTGAACTGGCTGGTCAAGATAGAAAGATCGGCGTCATCGTACTTTCAGGCACTGGCGATCGGGCGTTTTCATCGGGCGGTGATGTGAAATGGGAAAAAGCAGGTGGCCTTGCAGATCGACATAGAGGAGTCAACCCACGTAATGTTCATGAGATGGTGCGTCATTGTGGAAAACCTGTAATTGCAGCAGTGAAAGGATATGCCATTGGTATGGGCAATCACTTAGCTTATTGCTGTGATTTAACGATCGCTGCCGACAATGCGATTTTTGGGCAAAATGGACCCCGTGTTGGCAGTCCCGCTGAAGGATGGATAGTCGGTTACGCCGCGCGCGTGGTTGGTGCAAAAAAAGCCCGGGAAATGTGGATGCTTTGTCGCCGATATAAGGCTGAAGAAGCTTTAGCGATGGGACTTTGCAACGTCGTTGTCCCTCTGGATGAACTCGATAGCGAGGTAGAAAAGTGGTGCGGAGAAATTCTTTCTTTAAGCCCAACCTGCCTGAAAGTCGTCAAAGCATCATTCGACGCAGACATAGATTACTTCCGTGACCCATCTCCCAATCACTTTCAAATGATGTTAGCTCCCGATTATTTCTCTACCGAAGAATCTAAAGAAGGTGCGAACGCATTTTTAGAAAAACGCAAACCTGACTTCATGCAATTTCGCGTTTAGGGACGCTCACCAAATAGCGAAACTAATCTAGCCCACGCCGCTAAAAGGCTACGACTTGAGGTCGTGATTAACTGATTAGAACAAGTATGTATGACCAACCGAAAATGATGAACTCATATTAATGAATACGATTGTGCTAACGCTATAGTTCTAATTATGAATTTTCATCTGACCAATGACCAAGAGATGTTTGTTGAATCTGTACGTCGTTTTGCCCGCGCTCATCTGCAAGAAGGTGCGGTAGAGCGAGTTCGTTCACCTAATTATCCATGGGATGCCGCCAAGCTCATTGCGGACCAACAGCTGATGGGCATAACGCTTCCGGAAGAAGACG
>Ga0209019_1001403_pt1 | contig 12027 bp, 7 predicted proteins | sample METZYME_3_300m_FD_187549 | JGI IMG/M metagenome (GOLD analysis project Ga0209019, IMG submission 187549) | Marine microbial communities from oxygen minimum zone in mesopelagic equatorial Pacific - METZYME_3_300m (SPAdes) (version 2) | ecosystem: Environmental > Aquatic > Marine > Oceanic | place... | reverse complement strand
GTGGTGTGCACTCATTACATTCAGCCTCAACACGTCCGCCTATACTGCCGAGTTCCTTCGTGGCGCAATTGAAAACACACCGCGTGGAGAAATCGAGGCGGGCAGAGCCTGTGGCATGTCACAGTTTAGACTGATGTGGCGAATCGTATTGCCGAGCACTTTTCGTCGTGCGCTGCCGGCCTATTCGAACGAAGTGATCTTCATGCTGCACAGTTCGGTTGTCCTCAGTACCATCACGTTGCAGGATATCCTGGGTGTGGGTCGCTGGTTAAATGGTCGGTATTACCTCGCGTATGAAGGCTTCTTAACTGCGATGGTTTTCTATATGATTCTGGTGTTTGTGATCAGCCGGGGGTTTCGTATCTGGGAAAAACACTGGCTTGCTCACCTCCGTCCCCGAGAAATTCAAAGCGCTTGATCAACCGGCGCACCTGCGCTGCCAGTTATATTTTCTTCGTCAAAATCTAAACCTGCTGTTTTAGGTAACGCCCACAGAACAAAGACGATCCCGAAGTCCCGAGGCACGACGCACTCGACGGCGGATCGCTTCCTCTAGTATTTCGGTACTCCCCCAGATTTCGAGTCGATCTGTCGCACGGGTAATGGCCGTATAAAGAAGTGCGCGTGACAGTAAAATCGACGCCCTCTCCGGCAATACCATAATGACACAATTGAACTCCGAGCCCTGTGATTTGTGTACTGTCATGGCGTAAGCCGTTTCATGCTCGGGCAAACGTCCCGGACTTATAGCGCGCCAACCACCTTCGGATTGGGCGAAAACTGCTTTCAGTCGCTCTGGCTGATCTGGGTCCGGCAACACAACGCCAATATCACCATTGAAAAGGCGCAGGTTGTAATCATTACGCGTTACCAGCACGGGACGGCCGGGGTACCAAGTGTCTCCCGGGCGCAGTAAGCCTCTAAGAGTAAGCTGCTTTTCTACCTGTTGATTCAATTCGTGCACTCCACCTGGACCGATTCGATGTGCCGCCAATAACTGCAGCCGAGAGATACTGTTGAATACCGCCTCGGCTGGTGCACCTGTCGCGGCCAGACGTAACCCCTCGGCATAAACGTCCAGACAATGATCTTCCAGAAGATCCACAAGATCGGTGCGCTTCGCCACAGGTCTCATGATTGCGTCCGATTGGCCGGACTTAGACAATGTTGCAAGAGCTTCGTTGGTATCACCATTTGTAACAGCAGTCGCCAGGCGGCCAATCTGGCTGTTCGGTGTAAACCGCCAGCCGTGGCCCAACCGTGCGACAGAACCCACTAACGGTTTACTTTCCGCTGCGGCGCATATATCGCCAAGCACAGCACCAGCTTCTACCGACGACAACTGATCCCGATCGCCCAGCAGAATTAAACGGGCTTTTGCGGGAAGTGCCTCTAGCAACCGTGTCATCAGCGCCAGGTCCACCATTGAAGCCTCGTCCACGACCACGACATCGTAGGGGATTGCTCTATTAGCCCCATATGTCGGTAGCCTGCCGCCACTGCGCCATCCTAGCAACCGGTGCAGGGTTACTGCTTCGCCCAGCGGCGATACATCAAGCAACTCCGATCCAGTAGACGCCTGAGCCACGGCTTCTCGCAGACGCGCCGCGGCCTTACCAGTTGGCGCGGACAAAGCGACCCGGTCTGGCACCACGATATTTAATTCCTGGAGCAATGCCAAAACACGTACCACGGTGGTGGTTTTGCCTGTGCCCGGGCCCCCGCTGATCACTGCGAAGGGTCGGCGAACAGTTAACACCGCGGCTTCGCGTTGCTCCATTGCTTCGGCAACCACTGGAAAGACAACGGAGAGCGCTCGGTTCAGTTGAGCAGGATCTACATCAAAATCTGGCGCCTCAGCGCGTGAGCGCAATGCACTCGCAAGACGCGCTTCCAAATTCCTGTATTGATACAGGTACAGGCGATCGTCGTTTTCCAGCACCAATGGCTGGTACGCATCATTGATGCCGACTACACTGGAGCGTCGAAGTGAAGTCAGCCATGACGACAACTTAGGCGCGATGATTTCAGCGCCGTCTGCACCCACCAGCACCGATGTGCCAGCGATCTCTCTCAGATTCATACACACTTCACCCGAAACGGCGTACTGACTGGTCAGTGCCGCACCGAGCAGCACGTTTTCGTCGGCGACAGGATCAAGACGTGCAATAAGACCAGCGAAATGTAACGCAACATCACTGAGCTGCCCCTGATGCCAGGCCGCATGAAGCTGTTGCAGCATTGCGTTCAACGATTGCCCACCAGCAGTGTATCTGCCGCTTCTACCAGCTGTCGTGATGGTCGATCAAAGAAAACGCCATTACCCTCGCGGGCAGGATCCATGCCTCGCAGGAAAAGGTAATACACGCCACCAAAGTGCCGGTCGTAGTCATAACCCTCCACTCTCTGTCCAAGAAATCGGTGAACCGCGAGCGTGTACACCAAGTACTGCAGGGTGTACTGCTGGCGAACCATAACAGCCTCGAGCGCCTCGGGTCGGTAGTCTTCAAAATGATTCCCGAGGTGATTGGACTTGTAATCTGCGATATAAAATCGACCGTCTGTCTCGAATACTAGATCGATGTAACCGTGCATAAAACCTGACACGGGCTTAAAGTCGATTTGCGCGATACCCTCTGGTGTGATGTTGTTGCCGCCAAAATTGTGCTTGGACAGAAGCCGTCTAAGATCCGCCGCACGCAGTTCCAGCAGTGGGAAGTAAAAGGCCATTTCGTCTACCCGGCATGACCTCTTGACCTGTGACAGGTAGAGCGATCCTGAATCATCAAGCGGAGTGCGAAGTACCTTCTCCAGCATCGTGTCGATCACATCCACCCAGTGACTGGCAAAACCATGTGCTTCCAATGCGCGTTTTACAGTGGCCTGTCTTGCCGTTTCGTTTGTGGCCACAAAATCGATCTCTTCGAATATCTGATGAAGACAAGTACCCGCGCGAGGACCTCGGGGAAACGCAAAAATGCCCGTGGGGCTCTTATCATCAAAAGGGATCGTACCGATTATCCTGGCATCGTGATCTGGCAGGTCGGTATCGTGACCCGTAGTCAACGCGCTGAAGCTCGTCAACTGCCAAGCTTGGGTGACTCGACGTTGGGCGTCACGGGCCATCAGTTTGCCACTGCGGGTGGCGCCCAAGTGCAACGATTCGGTATCGACAACGGGAAGCTCGGCGACCGTGATGTGACCTGAGGCAAGTGTGGTTAGGTTTCCTAACGCAGCCATCAGATCGTCGTCAGTCAGTGAGGAAAAGTGGTTGGCTAGGGCATCGCTGTCGTCCACCGCCGGATCCCGTAATGGTCGATGCAACAGCCATGCCAATGCGGAGGTGCCGGCCTCATTCACCGCTCCCCAGGCGATGTAGCATCGACTTTGTGCTCGGGTCAGCCCGACATACAAGAGTCTTAGGTTCTCTGCCAACTCTTCGTTACAGGCTTGCGATAGGTGCTCTTCAAATTTGGCGGAACCAAAATCTACTGTTGCCTGGTGGGGTTGCCCCACACCATGGAAAATAAATTGTTCGCGCCGAGGTGTGCGTAAACCTCCACCCCAGGCGAATGGCATGAAAACCACAGGAAACTGCAGACCTTTGCTGGCATGCAGGGTCGCGATCCGGACACGATCCTGATCGCTTTCCAACCGCAATAGCGATTCCTCATCTCCAAGCGGGGGACGATCACGCACAGCCGAGAACCATTTGAGCACCGTAGGTATGTCATGGTGTCGGCCAAACATCGCTTCGATTCTCTCAGCAAGGTGCAGTAAGTTGGTCACTCGACGTTCACCCTGCACATCGCCCAGAAGTCGTTGGAAAATGCTCTCGGTTGCGGCGAGATCACGAAACATGCACATAAACCCGGACTTGCGCCAACGTTTATGATAGCGATGGAACGTCTCCAACCGATCATCCCAAGGTGTGCCACCTTGGGACAGGGACGAAATATCATCAACATCGTAGCCGAGTAAATCTGTCAGCAGGGCCGCACGGACCAATGGCTCCCTAGTTGGCTGGGCCACAGCAGCCAGTATCCGCTCAAGTTCCATCGCTTCTTCCGTAGCGTAGACACTCTCCTGGACGAGGCGTACCGTTGGCACCTGAACGTCGCGTAGAGCCTCTTCTACTGCGCGCCCCTCGTGATGGGTACGTACTAATATCGCGATGTCACTGGGCGCTAACAGTCTGTCTCCCAGTTTGGCCGGCATCGACAAGAGACGAACAGTTTCTGCTGCGACTGCCTCAGCACAAGTTGCTGTTGCGCGGTACTTGGGCACCGGTTTATCCGAACCTTGGCGAAGAACCGGCCAGATCACAAGCGGCATGACATCTTCATTATGCTCACTGAGTTCCGAGACATCAGCCGACGCCACGGCAGGATTGAATTGAATATCATCAAATAAAAATGCACTGCTGTTCTGACGCTGCCTGAATAGGGCGTTCACCGCATTTACAAGACCGGGTACTGACCTGTGGTTTCGATCGAGAGTGTATTTACAGGTCGCATCCGCTCGAGCGCCCAGATAAGCAAAGATATCCGCGCCCCGAAAAGAATAGATCGATTGCTTGGGATCGCCCACCATAAAAACTGGCTGTTCAGTACCAGCATATATCGTGCGGAAGATGTCGTACTGCACGGGATCAGTGTCCTGGAATTCGTCCAACAAGACAGCGGCATAATCGCAGCGCAAACGTTCAGCAAGCACCTGACCACGAGGTCCCGACAAGGCCGTTTGCAAGTTGACGAGTAAATCGTCATAGGACAACTGGTGGCGTTCCGCCTTACGCCGCGGCAACTCGTTGGTGACGTAGTCGAAAAGATTGCGCCGCCATGTCGCATACTGATTTTCGTAGACCTGGTCCAGATCTTTAAAGCATTCGGCCAACTCGTCACAAGCATCGAAAAACCCAAGCTGGGGCGCTTTCGCGCCCTTTCGAAGCGACTTATCGCTGCTAAGAATCGATGCTTGGAAGCGCGTAAAAGCTTTGCAGGCTCTCCACTGATGAAAATCGAATGTACTGCCCGCAAACAGTACGTCCATCTGACCCACCCATTCGGGTACTCGGCGGGGCGGATAGGACCTTCGATTCAGCCCCGGGTCAGTCTCAAGTATTGTGACCGCCGTCGCGCGCTCCGTCGCCCATAGGCTAGCAACCCTTTTAAACGTTTCCTGTAATGCATCTTCGAAGGACGTCTGCCGCGTGGGCTCGGGTAACGGTTCAATCTTGAGGTACGGCTTTCCAGTCAAATTAATCAGCATGTCGAGTAGGTCGTCTGGTGTAGAAACTCCTCGATTCTGCAGCCAGCTGACCCAAAGGCATCCAGCGGGGTAGATCTCTCTACGCCAGAAATCATTTACTACTTCGTCGAGTGTCTCTGATTCGTCCACCAAGAGTTCTGATTCGAACGGCATCGAGCTTTCAAAAGCGCCATCGGCAAGCACTCTCTGGCAGAACCCGTGGATGGTGAAAATTGCCGCTTCATCGAAATCCGCTAATGCGCGACGCAGATATCCAACAACCTGGGTGTGATCGACACAATTTTCCAACTGCGCTTGTAGTACCGCGTCGCCGTTCACAAGGCCAGATTCGAAAGCATTCAACGCTTGGCGCAGGCGCTTACGAATTCTTACTCGCAACTCGCGGGTTGCGGCACGCGTGTAGGTCACAACCAGCACGTTGGAGACGGTTAGGCGGTGTTCTAGCAGCAAGCGAAGGTAAAGCGACGTGATGGCCCAAGTCTTGCCGGTGCCAGCGGCGGCCTCAACCAGGTTCATACCCCTAAGTGGGGCAGTGGAAACATCAAGTGGCCGCAAACTCACCACGTGTTTTCTTCGGCCAGGTGGTCACGCAACGGGCCATAGACTCTCGCGGCTAATCTTGGAAACTCACCCGCCAACACATTATTCCAAGTGTCCCGAAAGGCGAGGGCGTAATACATATTGTCTCCCTCACCCACCTTGTATTCCGAACCTTGCCACGCTCTTGCAGAAGCCGTCTCTGGATCACCGGTGGTCGCGATGTACGCCCAAGCAGAACGTGGGAAAAATGCCAACGCCTGAGTCATCCCCTCTCGATAAAGCGAAACCAGGTCCCCAAGGATTTCCAAAGCATTGTTCACCGGACTAAATGTCACGGTCTTGTCTGGCGTCAACATCCGACTGGAGCCTGCCCCCACGCCCGCCGAAATGTTCAGAGCCAGATGAGACAACCAGAATTTCAAGAGATCGTGCGGACTGGGTTTCCCGACGGTATGGCGAATTAATCCTTCACTGGTCACGTTATCCAGGCTTGTCCGCAACCATATGCCGCCTACCATGGCATCAACCATGACTGGCTCCAGATTGACGTTCGGCAAAAGTATCATTAGGCGCGGCACCAATTCGGATACCTGCTGCCACACTGCTTCCAACAATAGATTGCCGGGAGTGCCTGCCGGAAGCTTTCCACTTGCATGCGACCGTGCGGCAAATAACTCACGCGGTTCACCCAAGAGGCGTGCTTGGAGCGCCGCCTCGGCTAGGGTCCGGCGGTCAATAAAGTCAAGGGAGACAGGCTCTCGAGTGGGCAACTGGCCGTCGCGCCGCTCCAAGAGAATGCCTAACCGGTCCCGAAGCAACATTCGAGCTGGGTTGGCAAAAAACTGAGCCACGGTTTCCAGAGTCGTGACGTTGCTCTCCATCGGTGGCAACACGCTCGCCAAGAGGGGACGAGATGGCATTGCTCGAGCGCGGTCCAGCGGTATGAGATCGGTCGCGTAACTAAAAAGCTTTTCGTCCTCGTTGTTGAAATAACGAGTACTAAAAGCCTGCAACGGATGAACAATGGTCAGTGCGTTGCTTGGTAACCCGTTCCCGCTGGTATTGCACATAGAATCAATGCAATCGAGAAGCTCGCTGATGAACACGGACGGGGGCTTTTCGCTGTCGTCACGCACATCCTTACCAACGTAGCTGATATACAACCGCTCGCGGGCTGCCAGCAAAGCTTCGAGAAACACGTGGCGGTCTTCGTCGCGCCGGTGCCTGTCCCCGGGTCGAGGCTGGGCCTTTATCTGGTCAAAACTATGCTTCGGCTCACGACCCGGAAAAGCCTCGTTATTCATTCCCAATAGACACATCACACGAACTGGCAAGCAGTGCCCTTGAGCGAGAGGCGCAAACGTAACTGCACCAGTCATAAACTGCCCGCTTGCTATACCGGAAAATCGGGCCTTTAACGCGTCTCGAAAAACGACCAGCGGCACTTCGCCATCGAATCCAGCAACATCTGTGACTTTCGCGATTGCCGTAAGGTGCTTTTGCAGTCGGCGCACTTCCGTCTCATCGTCACTCTCAACTTGAAAAAATCGATCTAGGATCGCATTCGCCACTTCGATCCAACTGACAACCGTGCGGGAACCGTCAAGATCGGCGCGTAATTCGATTAATTGCTCTAGAAAAGTTCGCAGGCGACCGACAATCTGTGCTTCGCCTCCATCTGACGGCGCCCTCGGCAGGATCCCGGAGAAAAGAGCGCCCGCTTCTCCCAGCGCGTGACCGAGCAACAGGCGATCCGTGCCGGCTCGCCAGGTATGCCTGCCTCCAGTTGAGAACTCGAGTTCAGCCATATCTTCTGTATCAATCCCCCAGCAGATGCCAAGTTCTCGTACCCAGCGCCGCACCTGCTCCGTGTCAGCCTCGAGAAGTCCAAAACGGCGGCGCAATCCCGGCCTGTCAAGCAACGCAGTGACTTTGTCCGCTTCGAATCGGCTAAATGGCAGATCGAGCAAGGCGAGAAACGTTTCGACTAACGGGCTCGCATCTGCCAAACCTCGGCCCACCAGACGCCAAGGTATATAGCGATTACCTGTCGCGGCACCGAATACCGCGTCGACGTAGGGCGCGAAGACATCGATTTCAGGAACCAGTACCAGAACATCGGCAGGTTCGAGCGTATGATCGGCCTGGAAAAGTCCGAGCAGTTGGTCATGTGCTACCTCGATCTCCCGCATGATGCTGTGACAGCAATGCAGTTGCAGAGAATCGTCGTCCGGTTTTAGTTCGAACGGTTGCGAGTCGTCACGCTCTCGCAACTCAAAAATGTCCGATTGAATCTGGCCGAGTACCGTGTTCGAAGGCGGCGATCGGAAAACTTCAGTCTCTAATGCTTCAAGCTGCAGCAGTCCAGCGAGCTGTTCACGGCCTTGCCGGCCCATCGTTGCGAGCAGTGAATTACCGGTTTCGAAGTATTCAACCGCGGCTTCTCCGGCATCAGCGATAAGGCGCGCTCGTTCTTTCTCACTAATGATCTCGGCCCAGTAAGCCCTGGAGAAATTCTGGTGATAAATAGTGACGTCAATGTGCTTGGATACAGCCCGAAGAAACTCTAAGTACGCTGGAGACAACGTCGGCAATGCGAACAAACTGATTCGTTCGGGTAGTTGCGTGACCGCGGACGGGTCGCTGTTTAAGCGCTTCAACATCTCCTGCTGTGCAATTAGCCAATGCCGATCATCGCCGACGTCGATTAACTGCCGCCACAATGCCCCCTGCCAATTTTCTGCGGCTTGATACTGCCAGTGGCGGATCCAATCGGGCCGGTAGACAAGGTACTGTTCGTAGAGCCGTCCCAATCGTTGTGCCAACTGCCACCGCCGCTGCGGATCCCCAGATTCGAGGTAATGGCTAAGCGGTGGGTGGGCCGCAACAAATTCCTCATCAATTAGGACATTCAAAACCCGCCAGGCCAGGGCATCTGCACTGAACGCGTTGGTCGCCGGCACGTTTCCCAAAATCGTACGAAATAAGTGCCACAATAATTCGGCTGGGAACTGCCACAGGGTGTTGGCAATGATCCCCTGTTGATGAGCCAGTCGCAGTGACAACCAGCGGGCGATACCTTGCCCCGGCACCGCAATTAAGTCGGGCGCGAGTACGTCTTTGACCGGCCGCGTGAGATCCAAGACCAAACGGTCTGCTAGATCTTCCAGTTGGTTACCGTGACATAAGTACAACATGTAGAAAAATAAAGAACAGTGAATAAACAGTTATTTCGGGTATCTCAAAACGGGTAATGATCTGCCACCTACAGGCTCGCCGCATGACCCTGCAATCGATCCTCTGGCAGATCCTTCGGCGCAGTCAGCAATTGTTTAGAGCATAGTATTGATTCTGTTGGGGCACATTTCATCCGCAGCCACTCAATGTGCACCATTACCTAGAAAATGTTACTGCTCGTAACGTGCGGTCGCCTCCCGAAGACGTTCGTGCACACTTTTCCTAAGACGCTCGGGGGAAATCACTTCCACGTCCCGTCCGTGCCGCAAGATATCCATGGTGAGTTCAGTTTCATCGGCGTAGGGCACAGTTAAGCGATAGCTTCCGTCGGGTTCGTACTCGCCTCGTTGGCTAGAGTGCCATTTCTCGCGCGACACCCATCGAGCCGCCTCTGGCGTGAATCGAAGTACAGCCTTACGGGTACGTTCCCCGGCAAAGATACCGTATCCAGTACCGAGCACTTTCTCGAGTCGCGACTCACTTACTTCATCTGCGGTTTCGTCTTCTAGTAGATCAGCGCGCTCGATCGCATCAACTGCAAAACTGCGTAATGCATTTCTCATATGACACCAACTGTCCAGGTACCAGTTGTCACGATAGTGCGCGAGTCGCTGTGGTGAAACAACCCGTTCAGTGCGTCTGTCCGCGCGTCGGTTAAGATGACAAATTTGCAACCTGCGCCGGCGCAACAGAGCATGGGCAATGGACGCAAATATTCGCGTGTTCACCTGCCTTGAAGCCATATGCAAAACACGGATCCGCCGTTCGACTTCTTGTGCTGGGTGGTCGCCGCTGTCGAGCAATCGTCGCACCCGGGTTCGCAGCGGCTCGATGTGGGGCTCTAACAACCCCGGCTGCAAACTACTCAGTAGATGGTCCATGGTTAACAAGGCATAAACTTCAGAAGCGTTAAACCAAAGTCCAGGCAGGGAATAACGTCCATCCGGATCTTCCTCGATATCGTATCGATAACCTCTTTGGGCTCGGTCCCATACGATCGGCGCCGCCATCCGGTCTCGCATATATTCAAGGTCTCTCCGGACTGTTGCTCGCGACACTTCAAGTTCATCCATCAACTGGCGCAAGGAAACTTGGCGACGAGCCTTTAGCAAGCGATCAATGGTGTAGAAACGTTCGGTACGGTCCACGGTGATGGGTCTTTGATGATTGCCCTAAATAACTGGAAGCTTGGCCGGCCTGATGAGTGCGTTATGGCGCTATTCGTACAACTCGTCCGTTTTAGCGCCCATAATAAGATCGTTGCGATGCAAGCCTCGGATCTTATGGGTCCACCAACTCACAGTGACCTTACCCCACTCTGTGAGCAATGCTGGATGGTGATCCTCTTCCTCAGCAATTTGACCCACTCGGTTGGTAAATGCGAGCGCATCGACGAAATTACCGAACGTGTAGACCCGAGTGATACGTGGCTCTCCATTAACGTCGATTTTTCCCCAACTGCTATACGTTTTCAGAAAATCATCTAGTTCATTGGCGCTCGCTGGCGGCGCTCCAGCCCGACAAGCCTCACACTTTAATTGACTGAAATCCGACATTGGAATCTCCATCATTATTATTGATCTGCTGGCAAAACATGACGATAGCGTATACGCTTGTCCAAGTCAGCAAGTCAAATTGTTTTATTTGCGCTGCGCTGCACAAATGACCAAAACCCTTCGTCCAAACATCAGTCCATCCAGTAGCGTCTTTGCCGCCCTAAAGGATCTGGACGTGATACCCGAGATCATCGAGTGCGACCCCGAACTCTCTGACACTCAGGTGTTTTGCGAGCACTACGGCCACTCTCTCGAAGAATCTGCCAACGTTATCGTTGCAGTTGGCAAATCGGAGCCCCGGCAGTTTGTGGCATGTGTCCTGTTGGCCACGAGCCGGCTAGATATTAACCATTGTGTGCGTAAGAGACTGGGCGTACGGCGAGCTTCCTTCGCCTCCGCGGAGGAGACCAAGAAAATGACGGGCATGGAAATCGGCGGTGTCACGGTCTTTGGTTTGCCGGAATCGCTGCCGATATGGGTGGATCATCGAGTGATGGAACCGAAGTTCATCATACTCGGCGGCGGCAGCCGTTCTATTAAGCTCAAGATTTCACCAGATGTTTTCCACCGGATAGATAACGCCATCATTGTCGAGGGTCTCGCCTCCATCCCCGGCTAACCGAAACCGGGTGCTATAGAAACGGGGCCCCTTCACGCACCCACTTGCCGCGACCCAATCTCCCGGCGCAGTGCGTCGACCCTGTCGTAACATTTTGGCCATTTACCCAAGCGTTAATCGGCCAAGTACAATCAGTCGAAGTTCTCGACAGATTGCGCAGATTTGAATCACAACCTTTTTTCGTTGCTACGCACCCGCTTCCCAAAAGAATCGGAAACGCCATTTATCATCACACCAGAGGGAAGATCTCTCCCGTATTCTGCTGTAGATGAGCTGACAGCCCGGCTGGCTGGTGCCCTCCAGCGACTTGGGCTTGCTCGCGGTGAGCGACTGGTGATGCTGATCGACAAATCTCCAGAAGCAATACTCTTGTACCTCGCGGTGCTCCGTCTTGGCGCGATTCTTGTGCCGGTGAACACCGCGTACACCGCGCGGGAGTTCCGTTACTTTCTAAATGATGCCAAACCCAAAGTCGTGATCCTGCGGCCTGATCTCGACCCTGAACAACATCAAGCAGCCCAAGATGCTGGCGCTCAGACAGCGACCTTAGATACGTGCAATGGCGGCTCACTCCCTGAGCTCGCGGCGGTCACCCATCCGCTCGACATAATCGAACCTGCCAACAACGACGATATTGCAGCTATTCTCTACACCTCCGGCACTACGGGCCAGCCCAAAGGGGCCATGTTGACCCACGGCAACCTCGCGAGCAATGGATTGGCCCTGCATCGAATCTGGGGCTTCCGTCCCGGAGATGTGCTGCTTCACCCATTGCCAGTGTTTCATGTCCATGGACTCTTTGTA
>Ga0209019_1001400_pt1 | contig 12052 bp, 10 predicted proteins | sample METZYME_3_300m_FD_187549 | JGI IMG/M metagenome (GOLD analysis project Ga0209019, IMG submission 187549) | Marine microbial communities from oxygen minimum zone in mesopelagic equatorial Pacific - METZYME_3_300m (SPAdes) (version 2) | ecosystem: Environmental > Aquatic > Marine > Oceanic... | reverse complement strand
CCCATAATCTCCAAAGACCTCAGCTGCACCTCGCCCTAAAAAGAGGGCGCCATAATGCTTCAGTCGGGATGTCGCATCTTCTAGATCTTCAACGTGTACCTCGAGGTGCTCAGGCGCCAGGCGATTACAAGCTTCAGCCGCCTGCTCGACTGAATCAACCAACACCGCAAAGCCATTGTCCATGGCATCTTCTGCAGTAGCGCCGTCTGGGAGAGAACTGAGCTGGGAACTAAGCGCTGTATTCACTTGCTCTACTAAGTCTTTCGAGGTGGTCACCAGAATCGGAAGGGCATCAGTGTCGTGTTCCGCCTGGGCAATTAGGTCTGCGGCAATCACCTGAGAATCCGCACTGTTATCACCCCACACCACTAACTCCGAAGGACCAGCCAGCATGTCAATCCCAACAAATCCGGAGACATACCGTTTGGCTGCGGTGACCCAGCGGTTGCCTGGTCCAACAATCACATCACAAGCGGGCACTCCCTCCACACCAAAGGCCATAGCGCCAATGATCTGGGCCCCACCGACAGCAACCAGTGAATCCGCACCCGCAATCCCCGCCGCAGCCAAAGTCACCGGCGTTGGTTTTGGCGATGCCACCATAATACGCTCGACCCCAGCTACACGGGCGGTCACTGTCGTCATTAGTACCGTCGATGGAAGAGAAAAGCGGCCCCCTGGTGCGTAACAACCAGCAGAATTGACCGGAGCAAAAATATGTCCCGCATCTCCACCCGGGATCTCAATCTCGAAATCCCGCAGACAACTACGCTGTCCCTGCGCAAACTTTCGGATTCTCTGGGCTGTTCGTTCGAGAACACCTCGTTCACGATCTCCCAGTTCCTGCACTGCTAGCTCGAGTGCACCTCGATCATAGGCAATGCGTTGCCCAGATGTGATATCACCTAGACGTTCGGCCTCTTGGAGCAATGCGTTTCGGCCCCCTTTTCGAACGTGCTCGACTATTTCTACGGCCGTTGCATAGGTTTCCGAATCCACAGGCTCCCGGTGGAGTGCTCTTAGTTCAGAGAGTGTCTTAACTTTGAGAACTGCCATTCTCTAGTCCTTTTCCTGGTAGGGGTAATTTTGCATCGCCGTTACGTCGGTTTACCTTCAACGCACGACGATCCAGTTCGCGCTCTACGTCAGTCAGGCTGACACCTGCGCGGGCCATTGCAGCCATCGCAAAATACATGAGATCAGCTGCTTCATGGGTTACATCCGCAACGTTATCCGCCTCTGCCAACTCGCCTGCTTCTTCTTTGAGCTTTGCGGCAAGCAATCCATCTTCGGTGAGTAGGCGTTTGGTATACGAACCGTCGGGTGCTGACTCCTGTCGTTCCCACAAGGTCGATTCGAGACGACTCAATCCAGTTGAATCCCCCCAGCATGTGCGCTTATTGAGGTGGCAAAATCCAGCACCGGACTGACTGACCGAAAAACGCAGTGTATCCCGATCACAGTCGAGTTCTATTCTGTGCAGCGTTTGAACGGCGCCAGAAGTAGATCCCTTTACCCAGAGTTCATCACGCGAGCGAGAGTGGTAGGCTCCCCGGCCTTGATAAATCGCAACACGAAGACTGCCAAGATTAGAGTACGCAAGCCCCAGTGCTAAACCCGACTCATCGACAACCACGGTCGCCCACAGCCCGTCTTCACGGTCGGTCTTAAGACACGCTGCTGTCGCATCAGCTAAGTCGAACTTGTTCGTATACAGTGCCATTCCGACTTGCGCATCTGCACCCAAGGCATCAATAACGCCCACATCAGCAGCCGTGGCTACGCCACCTGCAACCGTTAACTCGATGCCATCTGACGCCTCCACGAGTTGGTTAATGCGCGCTTCATCAACACCAGCAAGACGACCCTCACGCTCCACAAAGGTCACCAGGAACCCGCCTACATAAGGCCTTAGCTCTCGCATTCGGTCAAGAACCCCGCGGCCTGTTTTCCTTGTCCAGCCCTCTACCACCACTTCACCATCCACCGCGTCCAGTGCTGCGATCACTCGCTCTCGCGGAAGCTGATCGAGAATATCGGGCTCTGCAGCTGTTCCGAGAATGACTTTTCGTGCACCAGCATCGAGCCAGAACTTCGCGCTATCCGCGTCACGAATACCACCGCCCACGCGGCACGGTGCACGGTCCAAGAGATCGAGGATCGTATCCCGGTTGCTTCCAGTTCCAAGAGCAGCATCAAGATCGATCACAGCAATCTCCCCTACTCTTCCAAAGAGTTCGGCGATGGGTCGAGGATCTCCTGCATCTAGCGCCTTTTCCTTTCCTCCAACCAACTGAACTGCAAGCCCACTCTGCAAATCAATGGATGGAATTATCACGGTCTGACCTCCACACCGGCATCTCTGAGCACAGCTTTAAGGCTTCTGACCGTGTACTCACCATCATGAAATATCGAAGCTGCCAGTACGGCATCCGCACCAGCTTTCAGTGCATCTATCAGATGCTCAGGATTCGCTGCTCCCCCGGAGGCAATCACTGGAACCGTCACTGCCTGACTCACGGCGCCTAATAGATCGAGTTCATAACCGGAGCGCGTACCGTCACGATCCCAACTCGTCAGTAAGATCTCGCCCGCACCTCTCTCGACCACCTCTTTAGACCACTGGATTACATCGCGGCCGGTACGCTCACGCCCTGATTTCACTGCTACCTCCCAGCCTCCGCTCTCATGTCGAACCGCATCTATGGCAATCACCGTACATTGACTTCCGTAACGTATCGCCAGGTCATCGATGAGTTCAACGTTCACCACGGCCGCAGTGTTCACGCTAACCTTGTCGGCCCCTGCATCAAGCAAACGACCTGCATCATCGGCCACGCGGACACCACCGCCGCAGGTCAAGGGAATACTCAACTTTTTGCGAACTCTTCGTACGGTTTCGCGCTGATGGCCTCGACCCTCAGGAGTGGCGGACACATCGAGAAGAACCAACTCGTCAGCACCCTGGTCTTGATAATTCAAAGATAATTCGACTGGGCAGCCTGCATCCCGCAAACCCTGAAAATTAATGCCCTTGACGACCCGGCCATCCCGACAATCAAGACAAGGAATGATTCTGGCGGTCAGCATGACTCAGTCTCTCGCTTCACTCCCAGCCATCGCTCAATCAGTGATGCCCCCCATTTTCCTGAAAGCTCTGGGTGAAACTGGCAAGCTAGAATCGGCCCACGCTCAATGGCGGCAACGAATGAACCGCCGTAATCTGCCTTGGCGCCTGTCCAGCCCTCAGGGATTTCTGTGAGTCGATAGGAGTTGGCAAAATAGCCGTAACCCTCGGTGAGAAACTGACAGTCGGATGCCGGATGTATGCAATTCCAGCCCAGTTGTGGCACCCGGACAGTCGTCCCGAACCTTGACACGTGGGCATCAAACACGCCAATACCATCAGTCCCTGGGCTCTCTTCGCTGCGACTACCTAGAACCTGGAGACCAAGACAGATTGTCAGTGTGGGCCTCGCTTCAACAATTCGCTCACGAATCGCATCAACAAGTCTTCGACTTCTCAACTGATCCATAATCGCGGCGAAAGCACCAACTCCTGGCAACACGACATAGTCAGCGGAGGTCACCTTCTTTGGGTCGTCGACCAATACCGGCTTACACCGAGCCCTTCTCAATCCGGCGAGTACCGATGCCAGATTTGCTGTACCTGTCCGGATCACAGCCACATCTTTCATACCAGCATCCCCTTGGTACTCGGCATATCTGATGTACCATCAAACGCCACTGCCTGGCGTAGTGCAACGGCGACAGCCTTAAAGGAAGCTTCACTGCGGTGATGATCATTGCGCCCTTTCAATACATCAACATGCAGAGCTATCCGCCCTGTGACCGCAAACGATTCGAAAAAGTGGGGGATGTTCTCACACGACAACTCGCCCAAACGCTCCCGTTCAAGCCCTAGATTGATGGCTGGATAAGGTCGGCCGGACAGGTCAACTACAGCCCGACAGAGCGCCTCATCGAGAGGGACATGTGCACAGGCAAAACGAGCAATGCCTTGCCGTTCACCGAGTGCATCGTCCAAACAATTTCCAATGATAAGCGCACAATCTTCAACGCTGTGATGGTCATCAATAGAGAGGTCACCTTTACAGCTAAGCCTTAAATCGAACCTGGCATGCTTAGCCAGTGTGGTAAGCATATGATCAAAAAACCCTATCCCGGTCTGTACATCGGCAATTCCGTTACCATCGAGATTAAGTCTACAGATGATGTCGGTTTCTTTGGTTGTGCGTGTGAGCTCAACTATCCTTTTGCTCATTTGAGTTTCTCCATCAATTGTTCAGTTTTCTCGAGCACACAGGCTGCACCCGCTTCTATGAGGGTGTTTTTTGCAGACTCTAGTACTTCCCCCGGGGGAGCCACGCCAACCGGCACCACACCGGCAGCTCGTGCTGCCACCAAATCATCAGGCGTGTCACCCAGCATCCATGCTCGTGTGACCCCAAGATGCCGGAGTGCCAAACGAACGGGCATTGGACTGGGTTTAAGTTCAGCATCCTCCATGCAGACCAAGGCCGCAAAGAGATCTCGAATCCCGTTGTCGTGCAAGAAACGTTCTGCATCACGCCGGGGGCGCCCGGTTACAACAGCCAAGGAATAGCGCCTGCCTAATAACTCGAGCCACGGGCGCTCTACCAGCAAGGTCTCAGTAGCACGCAACCCCGGCTCAGTCTCGGTGCCCTGATACAGGGACTCAAAACGGCCTATCACTTCAGCCAGACTGAGTGCCAGGCCATGATCTAACAAGAGCCTTTGTGTAACCTGCCAGTCGTTATTGGCATTGCCGCGCGCTTTAATTGCGCTGATGTCGTCTACCGTGATGCTTACCCCGAAAGACTTTGCAGTCTCTATGATCGACATACGATAAGAAGCGGATACATCGGCCAATACGCCATCGAGGTCAAACAATATCGCTTCTGGGTTCAATACCGCCTTAAATGCATGCTCTAAACGGGCAAAGGCACTTTGATCGCCCGGGCAGCTAATCCGCAGTGTGTGTTTGAGCTCTTCGTTGTCGGAAAAACTCCGTGAACCTATTCCCAGACCGGCCAAACCATCTCTTACCCAGCGCGCATTCTCAAAACGTGCAAGAACAAAGTTCGCTTGAGATGGTAGCGGCCTCCCTCCAAGCTCGGAGATAAGCGTGGTGAGCTTACTTCGTTCGGCACGCACCCTCTGTACATACACCCCGATACTTTCCTCCCCCTGGCGGATTCGCTCTTCAGCGATTGACAACGAAAGCCCTGAGATTGTGTACGGCCCGCCGGCACGCCTCATCCACGAAATTACTTGTGCATCACCAACTGCATAGCCCACGCGAAGGCCCGGCATTCCCCAAGCTTTAGAGAGAGACCGGGTCATCACTACATTCGGATGATTCAGAAGATCCCCTGTTAAGTTCACATCCGCAAATTCAGAATAGGCCATATCCACCAGTATCAGAATGTGGGGTACTGCGAGCGCTATTCGCTGAATATCTACCAGCGACACCACAGCTCCGGTGGGGTTATTCGGTGTCACGACGGCAATAACAGCTGTGTCAGCCCCCACCGCCTCCAACACACCATCAACAGGATACGCCCCATCAAGCCACGGAATCTGCCGTACATTACCCCCGGCCAATCGTGCATAGATGGGTATCATTTCAAACGTCGGTGAAGTCACAATCAATTCACGACCTGGACCAAGCACTGATTCGAGGGCGCGCTCAAGCGCCTCATCAGCCCCGGCTGTAACGAGCACACGGTCGGGTAGCACTTCGAGGCGCTCAGCTAAAAGCTGCTGAAGCTCAGATGAATTCGGATACCCTACGATGGAATTGGCATCGAATTTAGACAGAATACTATTGAGTGTTTCGGCCTCCTCTTCGGACACAATAACTCGTTCAGTATTGCCCAGGGGCAAGTCAATGAACTTCGGCTTTGGCGGAATCACATAGGGCCTGCACTGCACAACCACGGGTCCGGGCAGCACTGTCAAAGACGACTCTGATTGCTCACGATTCATGACATTGGCCCTCACGGAATTATCTGAGAAAGATCCGTAACGACAACATCCGTTCCCCCAGCAGCTTTGATCTCAGGGATAACGAGCGGCAACTTGTCACGGGGTACAGCGGCCTTCACCGCATAGCCGGCATCACCTCGCAGAGGCGATACCGTTGGCTCACGCATACAAGGCAGTACTCTAATTACACCTTCGAGGCTCTGCCTATCGACATTGACTTCCACCATCACACGCTCCCTGGCCACCAAAACTGACTGCACCAACATTGCAAGGTGCTCAATGAATCGCTTCTTAGAAGAGTTATGCATCGCCTTAGGGCTTGCATAAAGTCGCGTCGATGACTCAGCAATCACATCGATGACCGCTAAGTTGTTGGCGCGCAAAGTCGATCCTGTCGACGTGTTGTCGACGATGCAGTCTGCATCTTCAGGCGGGAAAACCTCAGTGGCACCATAAGAACGGACGAATGTGGCATCCAGTCCAGTACGCGCTATCCACTCACGGGTGATCGTCTCGTATTCGGATGCGATCACCAGACGCTGAGGTGGAAGTTTTCCATCTACAAGTAAACTCTTCGGCGCTGCCGCTACCACCTGAACCGGATCAAGCCCGGTATCCAGCAACTCCACAAGGTCAGCTTTGAGTTCCCGCACCCAATCGGCTCCAGAGAAGCCAACGTCTCGGGAGCCAAGGTGCAACATCTCAACAATGCTTTGAGGTTTTAGGATCTTCACCTCATAGCCCGGTAAATTCACCTGAGGCCGGTAACCCCTATCGCTCATCTTGATATGAATTCCAGAATCGCAAAGCAGAGCGTTGACGCCGTCTTTCATGCGCCCAGTTGGAAGCGCGAGCCTAACCTGCCCGTTGGCATCGAGTACTGTCATCAACCAATCTCCTTGTAGACGTAGCTGCTAACGCAGACTTACGTCATGTTGCTGTTTGCCGCTAGAGGGGATTGGCTGAGTGGCGGGAATACAAAAAAAAGCCGACCCCTTGGCCGGCGTTTGATGAAGCGTTTTCTAAACGTAGCTATCCATCACCCGCGGCCCATGAGCCATGATGATGATGATGGGATCTCAGAAGAACGTTCGACATAACAGTGAGTATCACTTTTAGGCACCACGCTTGTCAATGCATGATCAGTAGGGAATCGCCCAGACCTAGCAATCAATACGGCCAGCCAGAACGACGAATCTCATTCAGCTCACCGGTCGTAATCCGTTGGCTTTGATTGGAAACGTAACTAACTACGCCTGGCTAGTTGCTAATTACATCCAAAACGTAGTCTTGACAATCGAAACCTATCGCCTTAAATGATTTGGGCTATAGAACATTTAACTACTAGTAAGCCTATTTAGGAGAGCAAAATTATTATTTCCTAGTAATCTACATATCTATAGAATTTGTTATTAGAATGCTCCCCCCTAGGTTATTGGCTACGAACAGCGTGAATGGATGTGCCCCCTCTTGGAGAATAAAATCAACACATTGGCAGTTCGCGCCGGCCAAACCCGTACGCTGGAACACGAGCACTGTGACCCATTATTTCTCACATCTAGTTTTATATTTACAGACGCCGAAGATGCTGCTCAGAAGTTCGCTGAAAATGTGCCCGGCAACATCTATTCACGATTTACAAATCCCACAGTAAAGGCGTTCGAATCTAGATTGGCAGCACTGGAAGATGCGCCCTACTGCATCGCGACAGCATCGGGCATGTCTGCCATTCTAACTCTGGCACTCGCCCTGTTAAGAATGGGCGACCGCGTAGCAGTATCCACGGGTGTATTTGGCAGTACGGTATCGCTGTTCACGAATATTCTCAATCGATTTGGTGTGGAATCCGACTTCGTCCCGCTGACGGATTTTGAACGGTGGACAACGACTGTTTCTGCGGCTACCCGATTACTATTTATCGAAACACCGTCGAACCCACTGAGTGAAGTGGGTGATATCGGTGCCTTGGCAGATTTGGCCCATCGCAACGACTGCCTACTGGCGGTCGATAATGCCTACTGTACACCGGCTTTGCAGCGACCTCTGAATCTGGGTGCCGATATTGTGGTTCATTCCGCTACCAAGTATCTGGATGGACAAGGCCGCTGTGTCGGTGGTGCACTGGTGACGCGAGACAGGGACATTTACGACATGTTCTTTAAAATATTACGTACCGCAGGCCCAGCGATGAGTCCGTTCAATGCCTGGGTGTTCCACAAGGGTCTTGAGACTCTGCCGCTACGGATGCGCGCTCATTCAAACAACGCGATGGCTGTCGCCGACTGGTTAGAGCATCATCCGGCTGTCGGACGGGTCTACTACCCAGGCCTTAAGACACACCCCGGGCATCGACTGGCAAGCCAGCAGCAGACCGGTTTTGGCGGGCTTGTGTCGTTTGAAGTCACGGGCGGTAGGGCTCAGGCCTGGCAGGTCATCGACTCGACGAAATTGATCTCGATCACGGCCAACTTGGGGGATGTCAAGAGCACGATCACACATCCAGCTTCTACGACTCATGCCCGAATCACCGAAGAACAAAGAGCTGCTGCAGGTATTGGTGAAAACCTAGTACGCGTTTCGGTCGGTCTTGAGGACCCGCTGGACGTTATTCAGGACTTATCGCGTGGCTTGGATAGAGTCAAGACTAAATGATTGAGTAGAACATTAGTCGCGGCAACTTTCCAGTCTCGTATTCGCATATTCGAGAGGGCAACGGTCGGTACTTATTCCAAGGCGATTGCGATACCTCTACAGTGAAAGGCGTCGTGGCTATTCTGCTCGCGATGTTTGACGGTAAGACTACACCGGAAATTGAGCAGTTCGATGCGGCTACCGGTTTTGAGGACCTGGGTCTTTTCGAACATTTAAGCCCCACCAGACATGTTGGGGTTTATGCGATGGTTCGACAAGTCAAACAGCAGGTTAATGATCCAGAAAAGTTTCGTAGCACACCTATCAAACACTCTACACCCGCTTACTTGTCTGATCAGCTTAGTTAAACTGTCATGTTGCAAACAACTCGATAACAAACAGTGTGCTCAGAATGTGACCGAAATGTGTCCACTCCAGTCCATTTGAGTCACATTCGTGCGGGATCGGGGTGTGCCAAAAAAACAAACTTACAACAACTCGAATAAACTCAGTGCACAACTACAGCCGAATCACTTTCAGTTTCTTGATGGCTGACACCTTTTCGAGCGCTGTAATGGCCTCTTCCGAGGGCTCGTTGTCGAGATTAATGAACGACAACGCGTCCTCCCCTTTTCGGACCCGACCAAGACGCCACTCACCGATATTGACGCCATAGTCCCCTAGCAATGTTCCGACCAGTCCGATGACACCCGGTACATCGCTGTTTTTCATCACCAACAGCGTGCCGCTTGGATCAACATCCAGGTGATAATCCCCGACTTGAACGATCCGTGGGTGCTCGCCGTCAAAAACCGAGCCGATGATAACCCGGTTGCCGTCCGCCCAGTTAGCCCGGCATGATATGGCATTCGCAAACTCGCTACTGCCAAGCCCCTTGACCTGGGAGATACCAATCCCGTGTTCTTGGGCCAGCACTGGAGCATTGATGTAGTTCACCGGATCCGCAATGATGTTCATCATCAACCCCTTGAGTACACCGGTCGCAATGGGTTTGGCGAATTCGGTTGCCGTATCACCTAAAAGCTCCAGTTCAATGGCCCGGATCGGTGCATCAGCCATATGAAACTGCAGCGCACCAATCTTCTCTCCGAGTTGTAGGTACGGTAGAAGCGAGGCGTATTCCGGCCCGACCGGGAAGGGCATGTTGACGCTGTTTCGGAAGTCTTCATTACGCAGCGCATCCACCACCTGCTCGACAATCTGGATTGATACATCGCGCTGAGCTTCCTCGGTACTGGCCCCAAGGTGCGGGGTATGGAGTACGTTTGCCAATCCGATGAGAGGATGATCAGTCCCTGGGGGTTCTTCGTTATAGACATCGATTGCGGCCGCTCGGACTTGTCCCGAAACCAAAGCATCAGCGAGTGCTTGTTCGTCGACCAACTGGCCGCGCGAGGGATTAATGATGATGACCCCCGCCTTGGTCTTGGCCAGGGTTTCCGCATTCAGAATATGCAAAGTTTCTGCCGACAGACTGGCATGCAAAGAGATGACATCGGCCTGGGCCAGAATTTCCTCCAGATCAACCAGCAGGATGCCCATCTCCTGTCCAACTTCCTCGGACACGTAGGGATCGAACGCGATGACCTCCATGTCAAAGGTTCTGGCCCGTTTTGCCACGTGACGGGCGATGCGGCCAAAGCCGATTAAGCCTAGCACCTTTCGGTAGAGCTGGACCCCGGTAAAGTCGGATCGTCGCCACTCGCCTTGGTGCACCGACTGATGAGCCTCGGCGGTATGACGAGCGGCGGCGAGCATCAGCAAGATGGTGTGCTCGGCGGTCGCAATACTGTTGACCCCGGGGGTATTCATCACCAGGATGCCGCGCGCCGTGGCCACCGCGACATCGATATTGTCGACCCCCATGCCAGCCCGACCGATCACCCGGAGTTTTTCGGCCACCGAAAGAAGGTCTGCGTCGACCTGGGTGCTGCTTCGAACCAGCAGCGCATCGTATGCCGGAATGAGAGAGCAAAGCTCGGTCTTGGACAACCCAGTCTTGACGTCGACCGTGACATCAGACTCTTCTTCGAGCTGCCGCAGACCAGCCAACCCGAGTTTGTCCGCTACCAAGATACGAAACATTCGTTGACTCCTTTTATAGTTCTAAGTTGAGAATGACTTAATGAGCAACCCATCACAGATTGCGCTCTGAACCTGTTGTCGCCCGAGTACCAAAGCAGGCCTCGAATTTCTCGGCGAGTCGAACTTCGTTCCAGCGCAACGCAGCTGATGAGGTCAAGGCGTGGGCTTTCTCGACCAGAGTCTGGACGCCTGCGTCGTCTGAATACTCTAGGGCCGCCGTACCGGCAGCCAACAAAAGCACTGGGGCAATGCTTTGACTTTGGATGAAGACTTTCGACTCAGACGCGACACGATCCCGGCAGATCACCCCACCGAAACCCGCGAAAAGATCCACCTCGCGGCTCGCCAGAAGATCGCTCACCCCATCACCCACGAGCAACGAACGCCCGGTCTGGTTTTGGAGCAGTTCGCGAATAACCCGGGCCTTGCCGTCGCTCTCGGTCAGAACCGAGTGCTGCACCGCGAGGTACGCCTCGTGCCACGGGCCCTGGCCTTGCCACCAATTGCCGGAGAGGGTGTCGTACTCCACCTCGACCGCTCGAATGTGCTCGGGGGCTACGCCGAGATGCAACCCAAACTCGCGGACCGGATCGAAGAGGCCACCGCTCACAATGTAGACTTCGTGGCCAAGGACTTGCAGCGCGTGAATGAGCGCTGCCGCGTCTTCGACTACGTGCTTTCGATAACGGGATCGAAGCGCACGCACCGCACCCCGCGTCGGTTGCAAGATCTCAAGGCGCTCTCCATAGACTGTCTCCAGGTTGACCTTCCCGTCCATGGCAGAACGGGTGAGATCCGCGACCTGTTGCTGAGAATCAGGATGATTCGCCAATTCGTCAATGCCCTCAATTCCGGTCAGGGTCGAATCACAGTCAAAGATTACATGCCGATATACAGGCCAGCGCGCCAGCGGTGACCGACGGGATTGATTGGTTTTTCGAACGCTACGCATCGATTTCATTGGCCTCGGCAGTAAGCTACTCCCGGAATGTGTTTAGCGGCGGCATTGATACTGGGTGCATGATATTTAGTTAATTAATCCAATCTTAATGGTTCTACTGTAAATCCGGAAAAAGAGTATCTGGCTGCGAACCAACTGGTCGGGAGTTCGATCCTCCTCCGCTCCACCAACTCACCGATATTATTTTTTGCGGGGCGGCTAACTCTAGGATCGAAGCGCAAAGACTTTCTGCAGTGCCGGGCGTGCCTTCAACCGTTCGAGGTACGCGGTCACGTTATGCAACTCGGATAACTGGCTGCCGATTTGCTCGGAAATCAAGCA
>Ga0209019_1001393_pt1 | contig 12095 bp, 10 predicted proteins | sample METZYME_3_300m_FD_187549 | JGI IMG/M metagenome (GOLD analysis project Ga0209019, IMG submission 187549) | Marine microbial communities from oxygen minimum zone in mesopelagic equatorial Pacific - METZYME_3_300m (SPAdes) (version 2) | ecosystem: Environmental > Aquatic > Marine > Oceanic... | reverse complement strand
TTTCCCACGGTAGTGGGTTTGGATGCTTTTTTACCAACAAGCAATCCCCGAATTTTTTTTGCGGTTTCACTTTTAACGATATCTATCTCATCCTTATAGTCCTTTTCAATCAAGGCAATTTCTTCATCTTCAATCGCCAGCGTTCGCGAGTCTTTATCAATTCCTTTTCTCGAGAATACCTTCACATCAATGACCGTTCCATGTACCCCAGGAGGCACTCGAAGCGATGTGTCCCGAACGTCCCCCGCTTTTTCCCCGAATATAGCTTTCAAAAGTTTTTCTTCAGGACTTAGCTGGGTTTCACCTTTTGGAGTGATCTTACCGACTAGAATATCGTTAGGCTTGACGCTTGCACCAACCCGAATAATACCGCTTTCATCCAGATTCTTTAGGGCTTCCTCCCCCACATTCGAAATATCGCGGGTAATCTCTTCTTTGCCCTGCTTGGTATCACGGGCTTCGACTTCAAATTCCTCGATATGAACAGAAGTATAAACATCTTCTTTGACAAGTTTTTCACTTACGATAATAGCATCTTCAAAGTTGTAACCATCCCAAGGCATGAATGCGACGAGAACATTTCGACCCAAGGCCAATTCACCATGATCGGTCGCAGGACCATCTGCCAACACATCACCCCTTTTAACCATCGCTCCAGAAGAAACACGGGGACGTTGGTTGATACAGGTATTCTGGTTAGACCGTTGATACTTATTCAGTGAATAAATATCTACATTCGAATCTAACTGACTTCGACGAGTTTTCACTTTTCCCGCCGGTTTCTTTTCAGTACGGATAACAATGCGGGTTGCATCAGCGCTAATAACCACACCATCGTTTTCAGCAACCACCACAGCACCAGAATCGTGCGCAACAATTGCCTCCATACCGGTACCCACCAAGGGCGCTTCTGATTGTAGCAATGGAACGGCTTGCCGTTGCATGTTGGATCCCATCAAAGCCCGGTTTGCATCATCATTTTCCAGAAAGGGAATCAAAGATGCAGCCACACTAATCAACTGCTTTGGGGATACATCCATAAAATCAACTTTCTCTCGCGGAGAGAGAACAAAATCCCCTCCCTTACGAGCTGAAACTATTGGATCAGAAAAATTTTTCTTCTCATCTATCTTTGCGTTGGCCTGGGCGATAACAAAATTATCTTCAACCAAGGCCGTATGAAACTCAACATCATCTTGAGCAACAGAATTACGCACTTTTCGATAGGGAGTCTCAATAAATCCATAGTCATTGACCCGGGCATATGTGCTAAGGGATGCAATTAGACCAATATTTGGACCCTCAGGTGTTTCAATCGGACAAATACGACCATAATGGGTTGGGTGCACATCACGTACTTCAAATCCCGCCCGCTCGCGAGTTAGTCCACCCGGACCTAATGCACTCAATCTTCGCTTATGTGTAATTTCTGAAAGCGGATTGGTTTGATCCATAAACTGAGACAACTGACTGCTACCAAAAAATTCTTTAATAGCGGCGGTCACCGGTTTGGAATTGATCAAATCATGTGGCATGGAGACATCCAAATCCTGAATGGACATTCTTTCAATGATCGCCCGTTCCATTCGTACTATTCCAACGCGGAACTGGTTCTCCAGAGACTCCCCTACTGCGCGCACCCTGCGGTTTCCCAGGTGATCAATATCATCTATATCACCAATCCCATTTCTGAGATCGATTATGTGCCGCACAACCGCCACCAAGTCTTCCAAGGTCAACAGCCGATTTTCCAAAGGAACATCCAAACCAAACTTCTGATTCAACTTAATACGACCCACAACAGACAGGTTGTAACGCTTAGGATTAAAAAACAGATTAGCAAAAAGAGAGCGCGCTATTTCTTGAGTTGGTGGATCCCCAGGACGCAACCTTTTATAAATTTCCTTAATAGCCTCTTCTTGGCTTTGGGTTTTTGCAACCACCAGAGTATCGCGGATAACTGTATCCGACATCTCTTCGTCAATATGTAAGATTTGAATCTCACTGAGCTTATTTTTCTTAATTACCTCAAGAACGCCCTCTGTGATCTCCTGATTAGTGTCAACTTCAATTTCGCCTGTCTCAGGATCAACGATTTCCTTAAATAAATACCTACCGATTAAACTTTCAGAGTTAATTTCAACCTTAGTTGACCTAGACAATCGACTTAACTTTTTAGCCGCACCTACGGTCACCTTTTTACCCGCCTTGAGAATCACATCATCGGTTTTTGGGTCTATCACATCCTCCTTAACCTTGAATCCGATGAGCAGGTTTTTACTTCCTATAAACAAGCGGAAGTCTTTTGTTGTGATACTTACTTTTGTAATGGGGTAGTAGGTTTCAAGAATGGTTTTGACATCCATCCCGAATGCCTGCAAAAGGATAGTTGCTGGAAGCTTGCGTCTACGGTCAATTTTAACATAAAGCAAATCCTTGATATCGAATTCAAAATCGATCCAAGAACCACGATCCGGAATTATCCTAGCAGAGTAAAGAATTTTGCCGCTGACATGAGACTTGCCCTTATCGTGCGAAAAGAAAGCCCCTGGCGAGCGATGCATCTGACTAACAATGACACGCTCCACTCCGTTTATCATAAAGGTGCCTGTCGATCCCATCACAGGCATTTCACCTAGAAAAATTTTCTGCTCTTTTACCTCACGAACGGAATTAATGGTTATCTGGGGCACTTTCCCCGTTTCCAGAGTTTTTAAAATATCTTTGGTAATTTCCGTTTTAGCCGGAATTAGATTCTTTGAGGTACCTGGTTTCTTGACCTCTTCAATAATTACTTTTCCAAGCAGGTTTTTCAGCGTGCGAGCATTTATATCCACTGCCTCGCGATCAAAAAGCACGAGCCGAACCATTATTTTAATAGGGTCAGAATAAGTGAGACCCTTCTGGCGACATTCGCTGAACTTATGCTTCTCTTTGTAGGCGACCTCCTGCTTACAAGTGTCGCAGAAGATATTCGGCCCACCGAGTTCTTTAAACTCACCGCAACCGCACTCCCATATACCGATCTCAAAACCGACATATTCAATACGGGCGTTAATGTTTAAATCTGAGATAGGAAAGACATCACTAAAGACATCCTCCAAACCCTTTCTTTGGCGCTCATGCGGAGCAACATCCCATTGAAGGAAATACTCGAATGATTTTTTTTGAATTTCGATTAAATTGGGAATACCAATGATGGTCGGAATTCGGGCGAAATTTTTTCTCTGTCTAAGATTACCAAGCGCTCTTTGAGAACGGTTGTTTGACATAGGGCGGCCTTTTGGAAGAAAGATTAACGGAAAATTTAACTACTAAAACAAATGCACAACTGTTGCATTAGATCTCCGCTACTTAACTTCCACTGTACCGCCAGCCTCCTCGACTTTCTTTTTAATTTCCTCCGCTTCCTCTTTTTTCACACCTTCCTTAATTGCTTTGGGAGCTGCTTCTACCAGATCTTTGGCATCCTTTAGTCCCAACCCGGTAATGGTTCGAACTTCCTTAATAACCTGGATCTTCTTATCACCTACAGCAGTAAGAACAACATCGAACTCGGTTTTTTCTTCAGCTACTGCACCCCCTCCATCAGCAGGCGCGGCAATTGCAACGGCAGGCGCCGCAGCAGTCACACCATATTTTTCTTCCAATTCTTTTACAAACTCTGACATTTCTAAAACAGTCATGCTATCGATAAAGGAAACTACGTCCTCCTTAGTGGCGGCCATTACGCCCTCCTTTCAAAAAATGTTTTTTCTAAAATTTTAATCCAATAATTTATTTACAGCGATCCCCAAACCGGGAACCGGTCTATTCGGATGCCTTCTTATCTTTTATCGCGTCCAGAGTACCCACCAACTTTCTTAATAATCCGCTAAGAGCCCCGACAAAGTTTGTGGTCGGACCATTCATAGTCGATAATAACTGCGAAATCAGCACTTCTTTGGATGGCAGATCTGCCAACGCTTTAACTTCCTCAGGGGAAACCTTTTTCCCCTCAACCACGCCACAAATCACCCTAGGGTTTTTTGCAGCTCCAGATTTTGCATATTCCGCCAAAGCCTTTGCCGGTGCCACCGCATCTTCAAAACTAAGAACCAAAGACACAGGACCGGTGAAATCTCCATCCAATGACTCGAAGGGAGTATTTTTAACAGCTTGCTTCGCCAAAGTATTCTTAACAACCCGAAAGTCTATCGCCCTGCCACGCATATGACTGCGTAACTGAGTCAATTCCGCCGCCTCAATCCCCTGATAATTCGCAAGAACAGCTGACTTGGCTTTCAGGAAAATCCCGTTAAGCTCTTCAACTTTTTTAATTTTTTCTGCATTCGGCACTTTTGCCACCCTTCTTACTTACAAACCCCTGCAAAGGGGGATTCATCAATTTAGTTAAGCCGTGTACGCCACTCGGACCCCAACCCCCATAGTGGTTGAAACCGATATGCCTCTCACATAATGCCCCTTACTTGATGCCGGCTTGGCCTTGACCAATATAGCAATAAGGGTTTGATAGTTTTCAGCAAGATCTTCAACAGAGAAACTAGCTTTCCCCAACGACGCATGAACAATCCCTGATTTGTCGACACGGTAATCCACCTTCCCTGCCTGGATTTGCTCAATAGCCTGCTTGACATCGAAAGTCACCGTTCCCGTTTTCGGATTCGGCATCAAACCTCTGGGCCCTAAGATCTTACCCAACTTACCTACCTGACCCATCATATCTGGAGTCGCAACCACACGATCAAATTCCATCCAACCACCCTGCACCTTGGCAACTAAATCGTCACCACCGACCTCTACTGCACCTGCGGCTTTCGCTTCTGTTTCCTTATCGCCTTTAGCGAACACAAGAACACGAAATTTTTTACCCGTGCCCTTAGGCAAAACCACGCTTCCGCGAATGTTCTGGTCTGCTTTTCTGGGATCCACACTCAATCTGACCGCCACATCAAGCGACTCATCAAATTTTTCAGAATTAGAGTCCTTAGCAAGTCCAATGGCCTCATTCAACTCATATTTTTTATCAGGATCGACTTTTTGCGCCGCAGCCCGATATTTTTTTCCATGTTTAGCCATAATTTTTTCCCGGTTAACCTTCGACTTCCAATCCCATACTTTTTGCCGAACCCTTAATGATGTTAGCGGCCATATCCAAATCCTCGGCATTCAAGTCTTCCATTTTAACTTTTGCAATATCCCTTACCTGCTCTAGAGTCACTTTACCCACAGATTCCTTACTAGGATTAGAGGAGCCCTTAGCAATACCCGCTGCCTGCTTTAGCAGAGCCGATGCGGGTGGTGACTTTGTAATAAAAGAAAAACTCCTGTCCTTATAAACATCAATAATGACAGGTATAATACTTCCCTCCTGCCCTTGGGTTTTTGCATTAAACGCCTTGCAAAAATCCATTATTGCCACACCATGCTGTCCGAGCGCAGGCCCGACAGGTGGAGAAGGCGTTGCCTGACCAGCAGGAATTTGGAGCTTTATTTGACTCATTACTTGTTTAGTAGCCACTCTGTATAACCTCTTTTTTCAGCACTTGTTATTCAACCAACAATTTTACACACGCTCAATCTGAGGAAACTCTAGCTCGACCGGGGTCGCACGACCGAAAATTGAAACCATTACCTTTACCTTACCCTTGTCTTGGTTAACATCTTCCACCACACCATTGAAATTAAGGAAAGGTCCATCAATAACCCGCACGCTCTCACCTTTTTCAAAAGAAAATTTCGGCTTCGGCCTAGCCGACTCCCCTTTAATCTGATCCATGATCGTCTTAACCTCTTCCCCTGAAAGAGGGACCGGCTCTGAACTACTCCCCAGAAAACCTGTTACCTTCGGGGTGTTTTTGATCATGTACCAAATATCTTGATTCATATCGACGTTGATAAGGATGTAACCCGGAAAAAATTTCCGCGAGGAAACCTTTTTTTTGCCTTTTCGAATCTCGACAACTTCTTCGGTGGGAATCACCACCTCGTTAAAACGGTCACCATAACTAGAGTGCCCGAATTGCTCCTCTATACTTAACTTCACCTTCCGTTCAAACCCGGAATAGGTGTGGATAACATACCATTGCTTAGACAATATTCACCCGCCTAGATATTTATGAGCCCTTGAACGATCTTGGAAAGAATCGCATCAACAATTCCCAGAAACAAAGCCATAACCAGAACTACGAACACGACCACAGCGGTCCCACTCATAGCCTCCCGACGAGTAGGCCACGTTACTTTTTTTACCTCCGCCCTAACCTCAACCAGAAACTCGACTGCTTTTGAAAACATAATCCTCAAACAAGTTAATACAGGCCAGGAGGGATTCGAACCCCCAACCCTCGGATTTGGAATCCGATGCTCTACCAATTAGAGCTACTGGCCTAATAAATTGAATCCTCGCCAGCCCAGTATGAAGGGGAATAAACATTCTCGCCCAACACTGATTCCTTAATTGAAATCTAGCTCCCTACCGCCTGATTTTTCCTTATTTTGTTTCCTTATGGGGGGTGTGCTTCCCGCAAAATTTACAGTACTTCTTAAATTCCAACCTTTGCGTGGTGGTCTTTTTATTTTTCGTATTCGAATAATTTTTCCGATCACAGTCAGAACATGCAAAATGAACGATCACTCTCATAATACTAGACAACCCCTATTTATTTGAATGGGATCAACCCTCCCCAGTTTGGACTCGCATAAGTTTACAAATAACCGATTCGCCTCTTAAACCACCCCTAATTAAAACCCGAAGCCCACGATCGGGATTGAACCGATGACCTCTTCCTTACCAAGGAAGTGCTCCACCACTGAGCTACGTGGGCGCAAAAACTAATTCGCCTCACCAAAAAGGTGGAGCGGGAAACGGGACTCGAACCCGCGACCCTCAGCTTGGAAGGCTGACGCTCTAGCCAACTGAGCTATTCCCGCAAGTTCAACCAACCTCAAAACTCAGGATGGGGAGGGGAGGATTCGAACCTCCGAAGGCTGAGCCGACAGATTTACAGTCTGTTCCCTTTGGCCACTCGGGAACCTCCCCGGAATTTTGGGAAAAACGCGACTTTCAAAAGCCGGTCAAACATCCAACCTTATCCTCCAACGCAGGGCGCCAGAATCCTTTTTAAACCAATTAGTTAAAACTGGAGCTGGCAAAGGGACTCGAACCCCCGACCTGCTGATTACAAATCAGCTGCTCTACCAACTGAGCTATGCCAGCTCAGCAAATAAAAACCCCCACTGTACACTTTGACTTCCAAAGTTGCAACAAAAAATGGAGATTTTAGGCTATAAACTTTAGATTTAACTGGATTTCTTGCCACGAAAGGGTGTTTACGACAACAACTATAGCATGACCCACGGTTTCTATCCCAGAAAAAAGCCCCCTCTATAAAAAAACTACTCAAAATGAATTTAAACGGGGTATTTTAGCATAAAGTTTTTTAAAAAAATATAAATTTAGTAAATTCTTTTCAATCAACCACAAACTACTTTTTTTCGAGATTTTCTTGTCTGAAAAATTCTGGAGGAAACTTCGATATCAGTGCTCTGATTATTCTGAGTAATGGTTTTATGGGAGTCAGTAAATCCACATAACTAGAAGAGAAATAGGCTTAAAATTTTCCATCCACCATATAAAAATCTACTTTCTTTCTTTGTGGTTCGAAAGGAATATCATGCCAGTCGCCACCGTAGTCGGGCCTTATCTTAAATCCGATGAAATCTCCTTTTTGTCCGGGTTCTATTTTTCCACAAGGGAGCCGCAAAATTTCCGCCCCAAGACGCGTTGCCATCTTTAAGATTTCCTTGCGACTCACTTCTGGTAATAGTTTGTCTGCCATACGTATTTCCTCGAGAAAATTTAAAGAATCATTACTGGCCATAGAATCCGTTCCTAAGGCAACAGGAACTCCAGCATCCAACATTTTTCTCACTGGAAGAATATTAATGCGCCCAAACCAGTGAGTACTTTTCGGACAAAACACCGCCGCTTGCACAGCATCTGTATCGTCATCAATAAAATTACAATGGACTGCGACCATTTCATTGAGAGCGCCAAGAGATTTAAGGTAACGAACGGGGCTTGTCGCCGGAGCTTGCCAATTCTCATCAAAAGCTTTCCTGTCTTTTAAAAGATCTACCAAAGGCCCCTCACCTTTTTCAATAAACTGACTCTCTTCATCGGTTTCTGCCAGATGAGTAGAAAGTAAACATCCGTACTTTTTAGACAGTTGATCTAATTTGAGGAACAATTTTTCAGAAACAGAATAAGGTGCGTGGGGAGCGATTCCTAAAGTCCATATCGACCCATGCGATTTAAAAATTCTCTCCACTTCTTTTGCGAGACCCTCGGCCTTTTTATCTTGAAACCCAATAATTTCTAAAAACAAAACGCTCCGAAAGCCTAAACCACCAATGGAATCCAATAAGGCCGAGTCTGCCACATAATCAGCAAGACCGGTTACCCCTGAAGATTTCATTTCACTAGCACCCTTTCGGATGCCCCAAACCCTTTCCTCACATTTCAAGGCGGAGTTGAGGAGAATTAAATCACGGATCCAACAGGCAAAGTTTTTTGAAGGTGAAAGTTTATTTTCGAGGGCCGTCAAACTAAGGTGGCTATGGGCATTAACAAAACCCGGCATCAACAAGTGATCAGAAAGATCCAACGTATATTCCGTATTTACTCTAGAAGCCTGCGCGGATATTTCTAAAATATCTCCATCCTCTATTATCAACTCACCATTTTCAAGCGGCTCACTACATTGGGTAAGTAAAGCTCGAAATTTAATTTTTAAAGTCACTAGAGAAACTAAAAAAAGGTGCTGGCACGGTATTGTTGGTAGGCTTCACCAAGTTGTTCTTGCAAAACCACTTCTTCTGCTCTGGCCCGGAAAACATTCAGAGGAACCACTATCACAAATACATAAATAAGACAAATCGTGGAACCACAAGCTAAAAATAATCCGCCTAAAGTTAAAATAATCCCAATATAAATCGGATGACGTAGATATCGATAAACTCCGCGGGCCACCAAACGATCCGTCCCAGGCAAAACGGCCAAAGAATGACCTAATGTCAAGATGGATAAAATCCACAGGGTCATTCCCACCGCACCAACCGCCAAACCTGCATATACCAATCCGTCATAGCCAAACCCAAAATTCTTTGGGCCAAGGTAAGCAAATACCAATGGGAAAAGGTAAAGCGATGGAACCACAACATTCATTGCAAATCGCTGATTGGAGCTTAGACTTTTTATATCAATCATTAAAAATAAGGATTATCCAATCCCCCTTGCCCTTAATTTACCCTTGAAGAAGCTATGGCTAGTGGTCCCCACGGCTAGTAGTGGTTATTTTTTTATTGAATATTTCTCTACCTTCCAGAATTTCCAAATCAATCACTACTTTATAAACAGGCAATGAAAATTTAATGTCTTTTAACTTCACCGCATCTTTTTCAGAAACGAGGATGAGTTTTCCTCCTTCCTCAAAAGCTCGAAACTCTAAATCTTTAATATCCTGCAAGCTGTAAACATGGTGATCCGGAAAAGCTTTAAACACTTTTAATTGCACCTGGGAGTCCTCCAAAATCTGGCGGAACCCTTCAGGGTTTGCGATCCCACAAAACGCGACCACCGGTTGGTTCTTCAAAGCTTCCGCATCGCAAACATCGTCATTTTCTATGTTAATTATAGAGTCCAGCCGAAAATGGGTTTTTATTTGCGGAATGGAACCAAGAAATTTTTGAGAAAATCTAACGGGGCCTCCTAAATAGCGTGTAAAGCAAACCATATCTGCTCTTTGTGTTTCGGAAGCGGGTTCGCGCAATTCACCAGCAGGGAACAAGTGATTGTTTCCCAAAGGCCTTTGATGGTCACATAGTAGGATATCCAAATCTCTGCGCAAAGCCAGATGCTGGAATCCATCATCTAGAATCAAGGTGTCGATTTCGAAATTTTCCAAAGCATAACGACCTGTCTGAAACCTGTCAGAACCTGTAATTATAGGAACGTTCTTCAGTTTTTCTGCCATCATCACTGCTTCATCTCCCACCCAATCCGGCGAAAGAAGAAGAGACTTCCCGTCACATACCACGTTTACGAGCTTATTGGATTTCCCCCCATAACCCCGCGTCAGGATAGCTGGCTTATATCCATTACCTCTCAAAGTTTCAGCAATCATCATAACAAAGGGGGTCTTCCCTGTCCCACCAAGCGTTAGATTCCCAACGCTGATCACTCTGCAATCAAGGCTGCGCCGTGGGAAAATCCCCCAGCGATAGGCCCACAACCGAAAATGATGGCCCAGAAGATAAAAAAATGAGACGCATCTCAAAAACCAGAAAACAGGAAACCAATACCACTTCCGGTTTGGAGATATGATTTTATAGAATAACTCTGACATTTTTATCGATATTTTTAAAATCTTTTAGGAGTATACTCTTACCATATGGATTTTTTGTATTATATGCTAACAGCCACCCTGATGCTTGCCGTATCTCCTTTCCTACTGTTAAAAGCCTTGGTCTCCCCAAGCTTTAGAAAAAATATTAAGGATAGGGTAAAAGGTACAAAAACTCTTCTCAAGTTAAAAGAAAGCTTATGGATACATGCCTCATCAGTAGGTGAAGTACGTTTGGCAAAAACCCTCATCACCGTTTTACAGGAACAGGGCGAAACGCGTCCTATCGTTTTATCCACATTCACTCCCACGGGGTATGCAATGGCAAACGAAGAAAACCTGCCTCATGTTTTCAGATTGCCATTAGATTTTCCGTTGTGGCTGAACCCGGTCTTTGACCAGATTGCACCATCACAACTAATCCTTATTGAAGCAGAGTTGTGGCCCTGCCTATTACGGCAATGCCGGAAGAGAAAAATTCCGGTGTTACAAATCAACGGAAGAGTCTCCAAAAAATCTCTAAATCGTTACGGAAAATTAAAGAGTTTCTTTTTATGGATGACAGAAGGGGTGACCCTGTTTTCCATGCGCTCTCAATTAGATGCAGAGCGATTGCTTGAACTCGGCATACCTGAAGAAAAAATAAAAGTCACAGGTAATATAAAATTTGATGTTCCTCTAATGGAATCTAACGAGCTGAAGTCTATCGCATTTGACCCCAGTTCTTTTCTAATCGTTTTTGGGTCAACCCGGCCGGGAGACGAAGGGCCTGTAATGGAGGCTTATGTTAAATTAAAAAAAGATTTTCCAAATATCATTGGGGTAATCGCCCCTAGACATATGCAACGTTGTCGCGAAGTGGAAGACCTTATCCGAAAATTTAATGTCGAATATATCTCATACTCAAAAATGGAGGAAGGAGGAGATTGGGTCAATCATCCGGGCTCATTAATTCTTGTGGACAAACTGGGAGTGTTGAGTAGTTTTTACGCCAATGCCAAACTGGCTTACGTTGGAGGCGGATTCAACCCCCGTTTCGGTGGTCAAAACATTCTCGAACCGGCGGCATTCGATATGCCTGTACTTTTCGGCAGACATATGAATAATTTTGAAGATGAAGCCAAGCTACTTGTTGACTCCGGAGGCGGCATCCAACTACAAAAAGAAGAGGAACTCTATCCAACGCTCAAACATTTTATCTTAAGTTCTGAAGACAGGCAAAAAGCTGGCCGGGCAGCAGCCAAAACTGTTCGCAACCATCGCGGCGCTGTACTCCGTAATATAAAAATTATCGAAGAGACACGTTCTGCTTAAATTATAGTTTTGATTTGATATGACCTTTTTTTACCACATCCTTTCCCTGCTAATCGCTATTATCATTGTTCCTATATTCACCATATTGTCATTTTTTTCGAAATATAAATTTAAATTTTTGAAACACCATTTTGGTTTTACCCCAAAAATAAAAAAGGAAAAAGGCAAAATTCTTTGGTTCTATGCACTTTCTCTAGGGGAAGTGAAAGCAGCTGCACCTATTCTAAAAAAAATTCATGAAAAAAATTTAAATTTACAAATCGTGGTTTCCGTCACTACCGATTCTGGTTATGAAGGGGCCTTGATGCATCTTAAAATAGCAGAAAATATTTTCTTTCATCCCTTAGATTGTCTACCCTTCACCTGGCTGGCACG
>Ga0209019_1001392_pt1 | contig 12096 bp, 9 predicted proteins | sample METZYME_3_300m_FD_187549 | JGI IMG/M metagenome (GOLD analysis project Ga0209019, IMG submission 187549) | Marine microbial communities from oxygen minimum zone in mesopelagic equatorial Pacific - METZYME_3_300m (SPAdes) (version 2) | ecosystem: Environmental > Aquatic > Marine > Oceanic | place... | reverse complement strand
CCTCGACCCGTTCTTCACGACGGGTTCATCGGGCGTGTTCGCGGTCGTCGGGCTGGTGTTCGTCTCGTACGGAGGGCTGACGAAGGTGGCCAGCGCCGCCGAGGAGGTCGAGGACCCGTCACAGCGCATCCCGCTGGGGATGGCCCTCTCGCTGATGGTCGCCACGGTGCTCTACACGCTCGGGGTGCTCGTCGCGGTTGCCGTCGTGCCACCCGAGGTGCTCCACGGGGACCTGGCGCCGATCCACACCGCAGCGAAGGCGGTGCTCCCGTCGGTGGGAGTGTGGCTGATCGTGGTGGCCGCCCTCGCTGCCTTCGCCTCGGCGGTGAACGCAGGGATCATGGCGGCGGCCCGCTACCCGATGGCCATGGCCCGAGACGGGCTGCTGCCGGCCCGCATCGGGGTGGTCGGCAGCCGCGGCACCCCGGTGGCGGGCATCGTCGTGACGTCGGCGGCGATCGCCGTGGTCGTGATGGTGTTCGACGCCGAGTCCATCGCCAAGCTGGCAAGCGCATTCGTCCTGCTCACCCTCGGGCTCGTGAACCTCGCCGTCCTGGTGCTCCGGGCCTCTCGGATTGCGTCGTATGCGCCGGCCTTCCGGACGCCGCTCTACCCGGTTACCCAGTTCGCCGGCATCCTCGTATCGGTCGTCCTGATCTCCCGCCTGGGCCCGTTGGCCTGGGGCTTCGTCATTGTCGTATCGGTGTTGAGTTGGACCTGGCACCGCCTGTATGCGACTGGCCGCACCAAGCGGGCCGGTGCCGTCCGCAACGTGTTCCGACGGTGGGGTGAGGACGTCGACACCGGCCTCGACCGCGAGATGAGTGCCGCCATGGCGGGGCACGGGCTCCGCAGTGGCGACGACTACACGGGGCTGGTGGCCCGGGCGGCCGTGCTGAGCATCCCGGAGGGCACCGGCATCGCCGAGGCGGCCGACCGGGCCTCGGCGGTTCTCGCCGATCGCATCGGCCTCCCCCGCGAGCACGTGACCGAGAGGTTCCTCGAGACGGGATCGCTGTGGATCCAGCCGTCCGACGACCACCCGACTGCCACGCCCATCGCCCTGTTCGAGGCCATCGACGACGACCTTCTCGTGATCGTGCGGGCCTCGACCGGAATCAGCATTCCGGTCACCTGGGGCGGGTCGGGGGAGCGGGTCAACGCCCTGTTCTTCCTGGCCGGCACGACGGTGAACCCCGGACGTTCGCTGCGCCTGGCGGGGGAGTTGGCCGGATTCCTCCACAGTGGGGCCCGGATGGTGGGGCGTGCCATGACCGAGGAGGAGGTGAAGACGGCGCTGCTGCCCGACCTCTCGGTGCGCCAGTACGCCCTGTTGCCGGAGGGCCACGATGCCGGCCTCATCGGGCACCGGATCGCCGAGTTGGTCTTCCCCGACGGGGTCGAGGTGGCGGCCGTGACCCGGTTCGGCGTCGTGCTACCGGTCGAACCGGACCTGGTGCTCGAGGCCGACGACCACCTGACCGTGTTCGGTCCGGAGGAGGTCATGCCCTCGGCCGGCGAGCCGGTCCCCGTCGCCCACCCGGACCGCTGATGCGGCCGGCAGCGCTCAGCCGACGAGCAGGCGGCGAACCTCGGCGACACCGGCGAGCGCCTCGTCGGGGGTGCCGGCGACGGGGGCGATGTTGAAGTCGGCCGCCCCCGCCTCGGCCAGGGGTCGGAGCCAGGCCACGATGTCGTCGGGGGTGCCGACCGGCGAGTACTTCTCGAAGGCCGTGTACGGCGTTCCGTAGAAGCGTTCCATCGAAGGCCCGAGGTGCGCTGCGCCCTCCTCCGGCGTGTCGCCGAGGCCGACCCAGACCTGGTAGCCGTGCCGCCACGCCACCCCCGTGCGTCCGGCATCGGTGGCGACCCGTTCGGCCAGTTCCACGCCCTCGGCGAATCGCCGCGGCGAGCACCAGGAGGCCAGCCAGCCGTCGCCGCGTAGGCCGGCCCGTTCAACGGCGGCGTTCGACCGGCCGCCCACGGTCACCGGGATCGGGGGATCGGGTGCCGGGCTGATGGACACTTCCGGTGCCTCGTAGAACTCGCCACTGTGGTCGATGGTGTCTCCGGCCAGGAGTGGGCGCAGCACGTCGAGGGCCTCGTCGGTCCGGCGGCCACGGCTGGCTGGGTCGACGCCGACGGCCTCCATCTCATGGCGGTCCTCGCCGCCGACACCGACGCCGAACGTGACGCGTCCGGGAGCGTGCTCGGCCAGTGTCGAGAGTTGGCGGGCGACGGTGACGGGGTGGCGGAGGGCCAGCAGGTAGACGCCGACGTAGACCCCGATCGATGGGTGCAGGCCCGTCAGCCAGGACACGGTCGTGAGGCCGTCCTTGCCGCGACCACCGAGGAAGGCGACGTGGTCGGACGTGATCAGGTGGTCGAGGCCCGCCTCGGCTGCGGCATGGACGTATGCGGTGGCCTCGGCGTGGTCGGCGAAGCCGACGGGTGGGATCGACACGCCGACCCGGAGATGGGGGGCACCGCTGGATCCGGCGGTCACGGGGTCCGTTTCTCGCCGAACCGGTCCCAGGAGGTGATCTTCTCGGCACCGCGGTAGCGGGGGGCCACACCCCACTTTCCGGTCGGGTGGCCGAGCGGCATGAGGGCCAGCACCTCGTAGCGCTCGGGGATGCCGAGCAGGTCCCGGACCTCGTCCTCGTAGATGCGGTGCAGGGTGGTGATCGTCGTCCCGAGGCCGAGGGACCTGGCGGCCAGGATCAGGTTCTGGACCGCGGGGTACACCGAGGCGTGGGTGGGTCCGACCGGCATCGGTCCCTCGTCGTCGTACACGGTCATGTCGATCGACGGCATGAGGACCAGGACGTGGACTGGTGCGTGCTCGAGGTTCTCCGCCAGGTGCACGGTGGCCCGGTTGTTGCGCTCCCAGCCCTCGCGCACCTTGTCGTTCGGGAACTCCGTGGGGGCGATCGCCGGCTCGTAGCGGGCCCAGCCGCGGCGGTAGATCCCGGCTAGGGCGAGCCGGAGGTCCGGGTCACGGACGACGAGGAACTGGTAGGGCTGGATGTTGCCGCCGCTCGGCGCCTGGACGGCTGCCCGCAGGCAGGTCCAGAGGTCCTCGTCGCTGACCGGTTCGTCGGTGAGTCGCCGCATCGCCCGGGTGGTCATGAGGCCTTCCAGGAGGCCCAGCTCCCCGTCGGGTCCGGTCTGGTCGCCCATGGCCTGGTTCCCCTCGGTCATCTGCCCGTGAATCGCGGTTCGCGCTTCTCGGAGAGTGCTGAGAGCGCCTCGGCGTGGTCGTCGCTGTCGAAGGTCAGGATCTCGAGGGCGCTGGCATGTTCGAAGGCGCTGCCCGATGTCTGCTTGATCCAGGCGTTGATCGCCTGCTTGGTGTACTGGACGGCCAGCGGTGCCCCGGCGGCGAGGCGTTCGGCCCATTCCAGGCCGGCGGCGCGACATGACTCGGCGTCCGGGGTCGTCTGTGCGACGAGGCCGAGGCGTTCGGCGTCGGCAGCGGTCAGGGGGTCGCCCGTGAGGAGGTAGCGCTTGGCGAGCATCGGGCCGAGCGCCAGCGGCCAGGCGATGGTGCCGCCGTCTCCGGCCACGATCCCGACCCGGACGTGCGGGTCGGCCAGTCGGGCGGTCTCGGCCATCACGACCACGTCGCAGAGCAGGGCGATGCTGGCGCCGAGGCCGATGGCGTGGCCGGTGACGGCGCAGACGACGGGCAGGTGCACGTCGAGCAGGTCGAAGATCATCTGGCGGGCATCGAGGCGGAGGTCCTCGAGTCGGCCGGGCTCCTGGAGTTGTGGGAACCAGTCGAAGTCGCCGCCGGCGGAGAACGCCGAGTCGGTGCCGGTGAGCAGCACGGCCCGGGCCTCGCGTTCTGCCTGGAGTCGGGGGAACAGGGCGGTGAGTTCGTGGTGGAGGCGGTCGTCGACCTTGTTGAGGGGGTCGTCGGGCTTGTCGACCGTGACGACGAGGACGTCGCCGTGTCGCTCGAAGTGCAGGCACTCGAAGGAGTTGTCGGAGGCGTCCATCGACGTCGAGTTCACAGCAGCGTCACGTCCGTGTCCAGTCCCAGGGCGAGTCGGCCGGTGAGTTCGTGGATGCGGGGGGCGACCATGGCGTGGGTTGCGGCCACCTGCCCGTCGCGCACGGCACGTTGGAGAGGCTCGCGGAGGTAGACGGCCTCGCCACCGGCCTCGCGGCCGAGCAGGATGAGGGCGTCGGCGCACCGCTGGGAGGCGTCGCAGGCGGCGAGGCGCAGGCTGCGCCGGTGCTCGACGGTCAGTGGGTTGCCGCCGGATGCGGTCTCCCAGGCGTTGCCGAGCACGTCGTGGAGGAACGCCCGGGTCGATCGGGCAGTGGCCTCCGCATTCGACACGGCGGCCTGTCCGGAGGCCCGTTCCGCCAGCGTGCGGCCGGAGCCCATGGGCTTCTTGGTCGAGGCCAGCTCGCCGAACCTGGAAACGGCGCCGTCGAGGAGTCCGATGGCCACGGCGGCGATGCCGCAGGCCAGCATCCCGTAGAAGGGGAACCGCCACAGGGGGCCGTCCAGGGTGGGTTCGGCCGACATGATCTGCACCCAGCGTCCCTCGGGAACGAATGCATCGGTGACCGTGTAGTCGCCTGAGCCAGATCCGGAGAGGCCGGTCACGTGCCATGTGTCGAGGAACTCGACGTCATCGAGGTGGAAGAACGTGAACGGTGCGTAGAGGCCGTCGTCGCGCCGGATGGGCTGGCCTGCGTCGTCGACGAGTCGGGTTCCGCCGCCGATCCAGGTGCAGTGGCGGGTGCCGGATCCCCAGGCCCATGTGCCGCTGACGGACAGGCCGCCGTCGACGATGCGGGCGGTGCCCATGGGTGCGGCGAACCCGCCCGTGCAGGAGTCGGGGGAGCCGTAGATGGTTTGGGCGTGCTCGTGTTCGAGGAAGCCGGCCATGAGCGATGAGGTCCCGGCGATCATCACGGACCAGCCGGCGCCGCCGTCGTGGCGCGAGACCTCGGCGATGGTGTCGATGCCGGTCAGGACGTCGGCCTCGGGGCCGCCAAGGGAGGCGGGTACGAAGAGACGGAAGAGGTCGGCGTCGCGCAGGTCGGCGACGACGTCGTCGGGGAGGTCCCTGGCGGCCTCGATGACTTCGGATCGCTCGGCGAGCGAGGGGCCGAGTGAACGGGCGTCGGCGAGCAGGTCGGTCATGGTCGACAAGACTAGAGGTTACTTCCAGAAACATCAATATTAAATGGAATATGGTTAGAGTTCTGTCGTGACCATGACACCCCGGGCCGGACGCACCCGCGAGGCACTCATCGACGCAACCGTGGCTGCGCTCCGGGAGGACGGCTCCTTCACGACCGAACAGGTGGCCGGACTGGCAGGCGTCTCGGTGGCGACCGTCTACAACCGCATCCCCGAGGGTCGCGACGGCCTCCTGGCCGGGGCCCTCGACCGGGCGCTGTTTCGATTGGTGGCGGTCACGGCCGAAGCCCTCACCGTCGAGCACCTGTTGGACGAGGGGCTCGAGTGCGTCCTGGTGGCGCTGGTCGATGGCCTGGTCGGGGTGTTCGACGAGGAGGCGCTCGTGTTGCGCTCGGCCCTCGCCCGCCTGCCCGAGAGCCGGCTGCTGCGCGACGCCTATCGACACCGGGAAGCCGAGGCCCGGGAGTCGAACCGGCGCTTCGTCGAACTCGGCCAGGCGGCCGGCCGCATCGGTGCCGGTGACACCGACGAGATGGCCGATGCCCTGGTGATCCTGGGCCAGGGCCTCAACAACCCGGTGCTGCTCGGCCACGACGACCGTCCGGCCCTGGCCGCCCGCCTCTCGGCGGCGATGGTCGCCCTGCTCAGCCCGACGAGTTGACGCCGGGTTCGAGGCTCGGACCGTCCTTAGCCTGCCAACATGATCCTGAGTGCCCGGATGGGTGACATCACGACGCTGGCCGTGGACGCCATCGTCAATGCCGCCAACGAGGCCCTGCTCGGCGGTCGCGGGGTCGACGGCGCCATCCACCTCGCTGCCGGTTCCGGCCTGCTCGACGAATGTCGCGGCCTCGGCGGCTGCGACACCGGCGAGGCGAAACCCACTGGCGGCCACGACCTGCTCGCCCAGTGGGTCGTCCACACGGTTGGTCCCATGTGGAGCGGTGGCGGCCACGGCGAGGCCGGCCTCCTGGCCTCCTGCTACAGACGCTCCCTCGAGGTGGCGGTCGGCCTCGGTGCCCGCAGCGTGGCGTTTCCGGCCATCTCCACCGGCGCCTACGGCTATCCGAAGGCGGCGGCGGCCCGGATCGCCGTCGACACCGTCCGTGCATTCGGCCACGACCACCCCTCCAGCATCGACGAGGTGGTCCTCGTGGCATTCGCCGACGACGATCTCGACCGCTACCAGGTACTCCTGGCCCGAGACTGACGCCTCCGGCCCGGCCCGGTGGTCCCCACCGGGATCCTGTGCCATCATCGCGACACCGGTGGAACGGTTGAGCGCGGCGACAGCGCCGCGGCGTCCCATCGGGACGACCCAAGGGGGGAACCGATGGAGGTCTCCGTCACCGTCAACGGAACGGTTCGTTCCGCTGATGTCGAGGCTCGGACGCTGCTCGTGCACTACCTACGCGACGTCCTGGCGCTGACCGGCACCAATGTGGGGTGCGACACCAGTTCGTGCGGTGCCTGCACCGTGCTCGTCGACGGCCGCTCGGCCAAGTCGTGCACGCTGCTCGCCGCCCAGGTCGACGGCGCCGACGTCACGACCATCGAGGGCCTGGCCGGCGCCGACGGCCTCCACCCGATGCAGCAGGCCTTCCACGAGTGCCATGCCCTGCAGTGCGGCTACTGCACACCCGGCATGGTCATGGCCGCCGTGTCCCTGGTCGACGAATACGACGGCCTCGACGCCGCCGGCGTGCGGGAGGGCCTCGAGGGCAACCTCTGCCGCTGCACCGGCTACCAGAACATCGTTGCGGCCGTCCTGGCCGCAGGCGAGTGAGGGGAGCACAGAGATGACCGTGACCGAATCCCCATTCACCGGCGGCATCGTCGGCGAGTCCCGCCTCCGTCATGAGGATGCGGCCCTGCTGACCGGCGAGGCCAAGTTCATCGACGACCTGCAGATCCCGGGCGCCCTCTGGGTGGCCTGCGTGCGCAGCCCCCACGCGCATGCCCGCATCGGCGGCATCGACGCATCGGCGGCGCTTGCCATCGACGGCGTGGTCGCCGTCTACTCCGGCGACGACCTGGCCGACGCCTGGGCAGCCCCCCTGCCCTGTGCCTGGCCCGTCACCGAAGACATGAAGAACCCCGCCCACCATCCGGTCGCCCAGGGCAAGGCCAACTACGCGGGCGACATCGTCGCCGTCGTGGTCGCCGAGTCCCGCTATGCCGCTGCAGACGGCCTCGAGGGCGTGGTCGTCGACTACGAGCCGCTCGACGCCGTCGTCACCATCGAGGACGCAGAGACCGACCGGGTCGTGATCCACGAGTCCGAGGGCACCAACGTGTCCTACGTGTGGCCCCTCGTCCCCGACCCGGATGCCGTCGAGGCGGCGTTCGCCGACGCTGCGCACCACGTGACCGAGACGTTCGTGCACCAGCGCCTGATCCCGACGGCCATGGAGCCCCGCGGTGTTGCCGCCGTCCCGGCGCCGCACAACGGTGACATGATCCTCTACTCGTCCACGCAGATCCCGCACATCCTCAAGGTGATGGCGGCGATCACGCTGGGTCTGCCCGAGCAGAAGGTTCGGGTCATCGCTCCCTCCGTGGGGGGCGGCTTCGGTTGCAAGCTCAACGTGTACGCCGAGGAGATCATCTGCATGGCCCTCGCCCAACGCCACGGCGTTCCCGTTCGTTGGACCGAGGGACGCACCGAGGCAGCCGGGTCGACCATCCATGGCCGCGCCCAGCGCCAGACCATCGAGTTGGCGGCCGACGCCGACGGGAAGCTCACCGCCGTGCGGGCCACCCTGCTGGCCGACATGGGCGCCTACCTGCAACTGGTCGCACCAGGCGTGCCGTTGCTCGGGGCGTTCCTGTACCACGGGCTCTACGACGTGCCCGTCTACTCGTTCACCTGCAAGAGCGTGTTCACGAACCTCACGCCGACCGACGCCTACCGCGGCGCCGGCCGGCCCGAGGCGACGTACGCCATCGAGCGGGCGATGGACGCCCTGGCCGTGGTCGTGGGCGTCGGTCCGGACGAGATCCGGTCCCGCAACTTCATCCCGACGGAGAAGTTCCCCTACGACTCGCCGGCCGGGTTGACCTTCGACTCGGGCAACTACCAGCCCACCCTGGACCGCGCCAAGGAACTGGTCGACTGGGACGGCCGTCGCGCCGAGCAGGCCGAACGGCGGGCCGCCGGGGCGACCACCCACCTGGGCCTCGGCATCTCGTCGTACGTCGAGATGTGCGGCCTGGCCCCGAGTCGGACCCTCGCAGCGCTCAACTACGGAGCAGGCGGCTGGGAATCGGCGACCGTCCGGATCCTGCCCACCTGCAAGGTCCAGGTCGTCACCGGTGTCACGCCGCACGGCCAGGGCCACGAGACCTGCTGGTCGATGATCGTGGCCGACCAACTCGGCATCGACCCCGACGACGTCGAGGTGCTCCACTCCGACACGGCCATCTCGCCGCTCGGCATGGACACCTACGGGTCCCGGTCGCTGGCCGTGGGAGGCACCGCCATCTGGATGGCGACCGAGAAGGTCATCGACAAGGCCCGGGCCATCGCCGCCCACATGCTCGAAGCCAACGCCGACGACCTCGAGTTCGCCGGCGGCACGTTCAGCGTGCGGGGCAGCCCCGACCAGGTGGTCCCGTTGGCCGGGGTGGCGTTCGGCGCCTTCACCGCCCACGACCTTCCCGACGGGATGGAGCCCAACCTCCAGGCGCAGGTCACGTTCGACCCGTCCAACTTCGTCTTCCCGTTCGGCACGCACATCGCCGTGGTCGAGGTGGACGAGGCAACGGGTGCCGTCGAACTGCTCGACTACGCAGCGGTCGACGACTGCGGAAACCAGATCAACCCGCTGATCGTCGAAGGCCAGTTGCACGGCGGCATCGTGCAGGGCATCGCCCAGGCCCTCTGGGAGGACGCCGCCTACGATGCCGACGGGCAGTGTCGGGCCGCCAACCTGGCCGACTACCTGGTGCCGTCGGCCGCCGAGTGCATCGACATGAAGTTGGACTACACGGTCACGCCTTCGCCCTCCAACCCGATGGGCGTGAAGGGCATCGGCGAGGCAGGCACCATCGCCTCGACCCCGGCCGTCATGAACGCTGTGGTCGACGCCCTGCGACCGATGGGGATCACCGACATCACGATGCCGGCGTCGCCCATGACCGTCCGACGAGCCATCGAGGCGGCGCAGGGAGGTTCGGCATGATTCCCGCAGCGGTCGACTACGTCCGGGTCGACTCCGTCGAGGCGGCGATCGCCGCCCTGGCCGAGGTCGGTGACGAGGCCAAGCTGCTGGCTGGTGGCCAGTCGTTGGTGCCCCTCATGAGGTTGCGCCTCGCCACACCGTCGGTGCTCGTCGACATCGGCCGACTCGACGACCTGACAGGTATCAGCGTCGACGGCGACACCGTGGTCATCGGCGCCCTGACCACCCACAGTGCGCTCGAGCACTCGGCCGACCTGGTGGCGGCCTGTCCGCTACTCGCCCATGTGGCCGCACAGGTCGGCGACCCGGCCGTGCGGCACCGGGGCACCCTGGGCGGCTCGCTGGCCCATGCCGATCCGGCGTCCGACCTGCCGGCCGCCGTACTGGCCCTGGGCGGGACGCTCGTGGCCTCCGGCCCCGATGGCAGCCGCGAGATCGCGGCCACCGACTTCTTCACCGGCTTCCTCGAGTCGGCGCTCGGCCCCGACGAACTGCTCACCGAGGTGCGCGTGCCTGTCTCGACCGGTGGCTGGTGCTACCAGAAGTTCAACCGGCGGGCCCAGGACTGGGCCATCGTCGGCGTGGTGGTCGCCGAGGGCGGCACCGGGGTGGCGCTCGTGAACATGGGTTCCACGCCGATGCGTGCTGCGGGGGTCGAGGCCGCCGTGGCCGGAGGTGCATCGGCAGGCGACGCCGCCGCCGTGGCCGCCGACGGCACCGAGCCGCCGACCGACAACAACGCCGACGGCGACTACCGGGCCCACCTGGCCCGGGTGTTGACTGAACGGGCCCTGGTGGCCGCCGGCGGCTGAGGTACCGGTCCCGACTCAGGGTCCCCCGGGCAGCGACTCGCACGGCTCACCGTCGTCGTCGTTGTCGAGGAGCGCCACGTCCCCGTAGTCCGGGAAGTAGGCGTCGAACCAGGCCTTCGCTTCGGCGTAGGTGGCGAAGTCCGAGCAGTTCATCGAGTTCCCGGGATCGGCGGGCGTGTCGTTGGCAACGGTGGTCGCTGTCGGCTCGACGGTGGTCGACGGCGGAGGAACGGTGGTCGAGGTGGGTGCCGGCGGGGTCGTGTCGAAGGTGACCGACCCGTCGCAGCCGGCCAGCAGCCCGGAGAGGGCGTCGTGCTCCGCAGGGGTGACCGTCAGGCTCCAGCGGACTTTGATCCGGATCCAGGTGGTTGCGTAGGTGCACAGGTAGCCGGGGTGGTCGGGCGTCCAATCCTCGGGTCCCCTGGCGCCCTTCGAGCGGTTGGCGGATGATGAGACGGCGATGAGGTGGCCGGGGTCTTCGAGGTCGTTGGCGTAGGCCCGCTTTGTGTCCCGGTCCCAGGCCCAGCCGCCCGAGCGGTGTGCGTTGGCCAGCGGGACGAAGTGGTCGATGTCGAGGTCGCCGGGATCGTCGAACCAGGTGTCGGTGAACGCCCCGTACCAACTCCCGATGTCGACCCGGCATCCGCCGTCTTCGAGGATCGTCGGGCTGACCGACTCCTCGATCAGGACCTCCTGGCGGGTGTCCTGGCAGTCACCGTCGGCGTCGGACCAGCCGGAGCCCCAGTCGCCGCGGTCGTAGTCGAGCGACGGATCGGCGTCGGTGACGACGAGCATCGTCAACAGTTCCACCGCCGGGTCGCCACTGGTCGTGGTGGTGATCGAGGTCGTGGTCGAGGGAGCGGGCGCGGTCGTCGTGGTGGGCGCGGTCGTCGTGGTGATCGAGGTGGGAGCGGGCGCGGCGCCGCTGCAGGCGGCGAACAGAACGGCCAGCACGACGGCGGACCACCGGGGGAAGTGGGTCACGACCCATGTTCGCGGATTATCGGGATTGATGCCCGGTATCAGCCGATCAGGCGCTTCAGGACGCTGCTGTGCCAGGTGGTGCGGCCCCGGCGGGCCTCGGCCCGGTCGGCGGCGCCGGCCACCATCAGTCCGGCGTTCACGCCCAGCCAGCGCAGGGGCTCCGGCTCCCACTTAGGCGACACGTGGCCCACCCACGGCAGGTCGGTGCGTTCGCTTTCGACGCCGACGATCAACTCGGCCAGCGTGTGGCCGGCCAGCTTCGAGGCGGCGACCCCGTCACCGACGTAGCCGCCGGCCGTGGCCAAGCCGGTTGAGCGGTCGAGGCGCACGGACGGAAACCAGTCGCGGGGGGCTCCCAGTACGCCGCCCCAGCGGTGGGTGACCTCGACGTCGCCGATTACGGGGAACAGTTCACGCAGCGTCCGGACCAGTTCGTCGTGGACACTGCCGGCCCTCTCCGTGGCCGGATCGATGAGCGAACCGAACCGGTAGGGGGCGCCGCGGCCTCCGAAGGCGAAGCGCCCGTCGGCGGTCCTCTGCCCGTAGATGGTGAGGTGGCGGGTGTCCTTGAAGGTGGGTCGGGTATGGAGTCCGATTTCGTCCCAGACGTGGTCGGGGAGCGGGGCGGTGGCGATCATCAGCGAGTAGATCGGCGCCATCGTGCGGCGGTGGCCGGCAAGGTCACGGGTGTAGCCCTCGGTGGCGCGCACCACGACCTCGGCGCGCACGTTCCCCCGGTCGGTGTGGACGACGCCCGGCTCGAAGCCACTGCATGCGGTGCCCTCGTGGATGACGACCCCCCGCCGTTCACACGCCTCGGCCAGCCCGCGGACGAGCCGCGACGGGTGGATGGCGGCCACCGCGCTCAGAAACTTTCCGCCGATGGTGCCGGTGGCGTTTCCGAAGGCCTTGGCCTCGTCGGGTCCGAGCAGTCGGACTTCGTCCTCAG
>Ga0209019_1001388_pt1 | contig 12117 bp, 11 predicted proteins | sample METZYME_3_300m_FD_187549 | JGI IMG/M metagenome (GOLD analysis project Ga0209019, IMG submission 187549) | Marine microbial communities from oxygen minimum zone in mesopelagic equatorial Pacific - METZYME_3_300m (SPAdes) (version 2) | ecosystem: Environmental > Aquatic > Marine > Oceanic... | reverse complement strand
GGTTAATGGTGGGGAATTGCCGATTACGGTCATTGACGCCACCGGGAGCCATATCTCGATGTCCAACGCCTTTGAATATGTGTCTTTCACGGGCCAAGTTTTGTATGTGGGGATCACCACTCAGGAACTCTCCTTCAAGCATGTGACCATTCATCGGCCGGAACTGACGATTAAAGCCTCGCGCAATGCGGTGCCGGCGGATTTCAAGCGTATCATCAGCCTGATTGAGGATGGTGTGATTGATACCGATCCGTGGCTTTCGCATCAGGCGAGCTATGATGATTTTATTGATGAATTCCCGAATTGGCTCAAGCCTGAGACCGGCATCATCAAGGCTGTCCTGCACATGAATTGAAGGCAGCTTTTTCCTTTATTGACTCACCGCTTGACCAAGCGTTGAGCGGACATTGATTAATGGCTTCGAAGAAAGTTCAGGAACGAATGGAACGCTGGTTGGCCAAGGCCGACTCACATCCCTTGTCCAAGCGCGAGGCCGACTTGGTTCTGTTGCTGGCGAATGACACTGGCGCCTGGGAGCGGTATGGCCAATTTTATGAGGGGTGGACCCTCGAGGAGGTGGCCGAGTTGCTCGAGGCGGTGAAGGCGGCCGGCTGAAGTGTGAGGAATCTCCCAAATCCAGCTTGCATCGGGTGCATCTGGACGTAAACCTCCCGAGAGATGAAAAAGTACATGGCTATTTTTTTTGCTGTGTTCTGCAGTTCTCTTGTTCTCCCCCCGCAAGGCCTGAGTCAGGAAGCCCCGGAAAAAGACATTTGGCAAGCGGCTTCCGATGGCGATGTTGAGGCGATAGAGGCCCACATCGATGCGGACACTGATCTCAACGAGAAAGACGAAACCGATTATGCGCCGTTGCATTACGGCGTGATGAAAACTAGGACGGATGTGGTCGCCCTCCTGCTCGAGGCCGGCGCCGACCCGGATGTGGTCAACAGTCAGTCCAAAACCCCTTTGGACCTGGCGATCTCCGCTTCGAAGGACGAAATCATCGACCTGCTGCTTGAGGCTGGGGCGGCGGTGGAGGCGCCTGCAGACGGCATCCACGTCCTGGCTTGGAACAATGAAGTGCTCGGCGTGAAATTGCATATTTACGCCGGAACCGACATCGACCAGGCGGACGAGTTTGGGAACATCCCGCTGCTGCTTGCCGTTGAGCAGGGGCACATCGGCGTCACCGAGTTGCTGGTCCAGCACGAGGCGAACCTGGAAGTTGGCGACGAGCATGGCTTCACGGCGCTCATTATGTCTGCGGAACTCAACCATCCAGAGTTGCTGCAACTCCTGCTGGATGGCGGGGCGGACATTACCGCCGAGGACAAGGCGGAACGCACCGCGCTGGACTGGGCCATCATCATGCAGTCGGCCGAGGCGGAGGAAATTCTCCGGGAAAACGACGCCCCGAGTAGCGCGGAGAAATCGTTCATCGCAGCGATCCAGACAAACAACATCGATGCCGTCAAGTCGCTCCTCGAAAAGGGGGTCGACGTGAACGAACCGGCCTATACCACCAAAACACCCCTGCATTACGCCTCCCATTCGCGCAACAAGGACATCCTCAACCTGATGTTGTCCGAAGGGGCCGATCTGGAGGCCAAGACCGAGCAGGGTTTCACGCCACTATCCTATGCCGTCGGGTTGAACCATCCAGACAACTGTCGGATTCTCCTCGAGGCCGGGGCCGAAGTGGACTCCCTCGACAACTGGCAACGAACCAACTTAAGCGTCGCCGCGGAGCAGGGCCTTGGCGATGTGACGGCAATTTTGCTGGAGTTCAACGCCAAACCGAACGTGCTCGACCAGTGGAATTGGTCTCCGCTGGATGTGGCTGAGTGGTATGGATTCTCCGATGTTGCCGAGCTCATAACCGAGGCCGGCGGCATTAATGGGCCGAAAATCCCCATTCACGTGGCGGCCGCCGAGGGGGACAACGACATGGTCGCGCTTCACCTCTTTTTCGGCACAGACATCAACCTGCTCAGCGACACCGGGGAAACCCCGCTGGACTCAGCCGCCAACGTGGGCAAAGCCCAGACGGTTACCTTTTTGCAGGAGCAGACCCGCCTGGGCTTCGCCATGGACGACGAAGGCCAGCGGGTTATCCGGGTGGTCGGCCCCTACGGCCTCGGTGACATCGCGCCGCTGTTGGAGTTCGCCATCGAGACTTCCGACAACCTCGGTGAGTGGGAGATCGGCGAGTCCGTGGACACCGTGGACGGTGTTGGCGAGTTGGAGTTCACTTTGGATGCCGTCACTCCGTCCAAGTTCTTCCGCGTGGTTGTTGAGGAAATTGATGAGTAATTTTTTGGAGCTTCAAGTTTTCAGTTTCAAGTCGATCAGTAAGTAACGGGTCGCTTTAAATTTGAAACTGAAAACTGGAAACTCTTACCCATGTCAGACACACAAAACAAGGAGTCGGCGTTCACCCATGAGGATCCCTGGCGCATTTTCCGTATCATGGCTGAGTTCGTTGACTCGTTCGAGGAACTCTCCCGGCTAGAGCCAAGCGTCACGGTCTTCGGGTCATCCCGGAGCAGGCCGCGCAATCCCTACTACCAGCAGACGGTGGCTTTAGGCAAAAAACTGGCCAAGGCCGGCGTGCCGGTCATCACCGGCGGCGGCCCGGGTATCATGGAGGCGGCCAACAAGGGGGCAGCGCAGGGCAAGGGCGTCTCGGTTGGCCTGAACATTGAGCTGCCGTTTGAGCAGTGCGGCAACAAGTACGCCAATTTGCCGATCAATTTTCATTACTTTTTCTCGCGCAAGGTCTGCCTTGTGAAGTACAGCCTCGGCTTTGTTTACATGCCGGGAGGATTCGGAACGCTGGACGAGTTGTTTGAGGTGGCGACTCTGGTGCAAACCCACTGCATTGAGTCTTTCCCGTTGATCTTGTTCGGCAAAAAGCACTGGCGCGGCCTGCTCAACTGGGCGAAAAAAACACTCGAGGAGGACGGCTACATCAGCCCGGGCGACATTGAATTGCTGACGTTGACAGATGATGTGGATGAGGCGGTGGAAATCCTTCTTAACTATATCCGCAAAACGAGCGGCCGGAAGCGCATCAGCCAGGCGTTCAATTAGCCCTCAACCGCCGACTCGCCATCTTCCGGCGGCAACGGCGTGTCAAAGGGCAGGTTCTCTTCGGATAAGTTGTCCGGCTCCAGCTTCCGCCCCTCTTGGCAAGGTCAGCGCTTGCGCTTTGCCAGGCGCCTGGACTTGGCCACCTTGGCCACCACCTTCAGCCGAAGGCTATTTAGCCGAATAAACCCGGTGGCGTCGCCCTGGTTGTAGGCATCCGTCGGGTCGGCCTCCATCGTCGCGATGTCCGGGTTGTACAGACTGACCGGCGACTTGAGCCCGGCGGCGATCACGTTGCCCTTGTATAGTTTCACACGCACGGTGCCGGAGACGTTTTGCTGGCTCTCGGTGACAAGTGCCTGCAGCGCCTCCCGCTCCGGCGCGTACCAGAAGCCGTTGTAAACCAACTCGGAATATTTCGGGATCAGCGAATCGCGCAGGTGCATCACCTCGCGGTCCATCGTGATCGACTCCATCATGCGATGTGTCGCGTGCAGGATCGCGCCGCCTGGCGTCTCGTACACTCCGCGCGACTTCATGCCGACAAATCGGTTCTCCACCATGTCCACCCGGCCGATGCCGTGTTTGCCACCAAGCCGGTTGAGGGTCTGCATCACTTTGAGCGGCGACATCGTCCGGCCATTGACGGCGGCGCAGTTTCCCTTTTTGAAATCGAGAGTGACGTACTCTGGTTTGTCCGGTGCGTCCTCGGGCGACACGCTCAGCTTGTACATGTCCCGGTACTTCGGCGTGGACGCGTCGAGCCATGGATCCTCAAGCATGCCGGCCTCGAACGAGATGTGCAGGAGGTTGCGATCCATCGAGTACGGTTTTTTCATGCTCGCCTCGACCGGGATTTTTTTGTCTAGGCAGTAGTCGATCATCTCCTTTCGGCCGGGGAACTGGTCGCGGAAGGCCTCGTCCCGCCACGGCGCAATCACCTTGAGGTCGGGCGCGAGCGCGGCTGCGGCCAGCTCGAACCGCACCTGGTCGTTGCCTTTGCCGGTGGCGCCGTGGGCGATAGCCTGCGCCTTGTGTTTGCGTGCGATCTGCACCATGCGCTTGGCGATCAACGGGCGCGCAATGCTGGTGCCGAGAAAATATTGTCCCTCGTAAATCGCGCCGGCCTGCATCATCGGAAAAATGAAATCGGTGGCGAACTCCTCCCGAAGGTCGTCTATATAAACATCGGATGCGCCGGTCTTGCGCGCCTTTGGACGCAGGCCCTTGGTTTCCTCCTCCTGCCCGATGTCGGCGCAGAACGCGATGACCTCGGCGGAGTATTTTTCCCTGATCCAGGACAACAGAACGGAGGTGTCGAGCCCCCCGGAATATGCGAGAACAATCTTCATGCTCAAAACAAGGCGCAAATCATCGACAAAACCCCGGTCGATGAAAGAAAAAACCACGCTTGGTCAAATTCGGTTGACTCGCTTGACCAAGCGCGATACGGGTTGCCGCGAAGTACCATGTTAATCAAAACACAACTCCCGTTGTGCCTGGCCACCGGTATCCTGCTGGCTGGGCTGGTTCCAGTTTCCGCGGCCGACCCGGCCAAGGTCGACGCCGACTATGCGTTCCAGGGCGAATACGCTGGGGTGCTGGCCGGCCAATACGACGTCGGATCGCAGGTTATCGCGCTCGGCGATGGCAAGTTCAGGTTGGTGCTCTTCCCCGGCGGCCTGCCCGGTGCCGGCTACGATGGCGCGGCGGAGAAGCGCGAGTACGACGGTGCGCGTGACGGCGACACGGTCACCTTCACCGGCGGCACCACTTCCAAATCGATTACCGGCGGCAAGCTGATCTTTTCCCGTGACGGGCAGGAGTTTTCCATCGACCGCACCATCCGCAAAAGTCCGACGCTAGGTGCCAAGCCTCCCGAGGGCGCGGTTGTGTTGTTCGACGGCAAATCCGCCGAGAACTTCAAGCCGGGTCGCATGACAGAGACCGGCCTGCTGATGCAGGGCGCCAACAGTGTTAGGAAATTCCAGGATCACAAGTTGCATATTGAGTTCCGTCTGCCGTACGAGCCAAAGAAGCGAGGCCAGGGCCGTGCCAACAGCGGCTGCTACCTGCAGGCCCGCTACGAGGTGCAGATGCTCGACTCATTCGGCCTGGCCGGCAAACACAACGAGTGCGGCGGCATCTACACAATCAAGGATCCGGACGTGAACATGTGTTTTCCGCCGCTGCAGTGGCAGTCATACGACATCGACTTCACTGCCGCGAAGTTCGACGACGAAGGCAAAAAGACGGAGAGCGCCCGTATCACGGTCCGTCATAATGGCGTGCTTATCCACGATAACGTCGAGCTGCCTAAGCGCACCACCGCAAGCCCGTTGGCCGAGGGCGCTGCCCCGGGCTTCCTGCACCTGCAGGACCACGGCAACCCGGTGCGCTACCGCAACATCTGGGCGGTCGAGAAATAACGCCTGGCCAGGCGAGGGTGGTCAGCCCACAAGAAAATCGGAGAACCGCGCATCCGGCTTGGCCTCGAAGCGCCACTCTCTGTCGCGCCACTGAAACATGAGTTCGCAGGCGTGCAGCGCGTGGCATGGCAGCAGCAACGCCCGCCGTTGCTCGCTGGTGAGGCGGCCCTCCACCAGCGCGAGATAGCAGTCCTCGTCGTGTCCATACAACTTGTCGCCAACGATCGGGTGCCCGATGTGTGACAAGTGAATCCGAATCTGGTGCTTGCGCCCTGTTCGTGGCCGAACCCGTAGCAGCGAAAACAGGCCCTCCTCCCTTTCCAATCGATCGGCCACCGTGAACCCGGTTTGCGATCGCCTTCCGTCCGCGCGCACGCAATTTTTGATCGCCACCGGACTCGCCTCGTCGCATCCCAGCGGCTCGTCGATGGTGCCGGAGTCCGGTCCGACGTGGCCGTGCACGATCGCGTTGTATGATTTTTGCGCGCCGCCGCTCTCCCAGAGCCGCCGCAACTCAACCGCCGACTCGTCGCGCTTGGCCAATAGCACGATGCCGGTTGTCTCGCGGTCAAGCCGGTTGATCATGTGCGCCGACGCCGCTTGCCCAAGGTGCAGCCGCACACGGCTGATCAGGCTGCTCATCTCGTCGCCCTTGGTTGGGTGGCAAACCAGATCGGCCGGCTTGTTGATCACCAGCAACTCGTCGTCCTCGTGGACGATCTCGAACAACGTGCCGCTCATGCCGACGCGCGACCGAGCTTGCGGACGAGCCGGAACAGCCAGATCGCCCAACCGGAGCCGACCGACAACAGGCCGAGCACAGAGAAACCGACGAGCCACGGTGTATTGAAATTGTCGCGTCCGGAGTAATCCATCGTGTGCAGCATCCAGAAAAAATCAAACCGCCGCCAGGCATCGTTTCGCCGCGCGGCGATCGCGCCGGTCACCTGATCGATGTAGATGTGCGTGTTGTCGGCATCTGCCAGGTCCACCCGCCATGCCGGCAGGTCGCGCCCGCGAAACTCCGTTGGGGCATCGCCGGTGATCAGCGTGGCCTGTGTGACCTCTGGTTTTTCAGCGCGATCGCCTTGCGCGATTTGGCTGGCCTGTCCCTCGTCGATCACGAAAGCTTCGCCGCTTGCGGCATCGACCAGCGCCGAGCCGTCCTGGCCAAGGAGCCGGTAGACCGGCTTGCCGAGCTGCGTGGTCAGCGTGACTTCGTGCACGCCGACCAAGCCGCTGGTGGCGATGGCCTCGGCCGGCGAGGCGGCGATGCCGGTAGCCGGCAGCGCGGTCGGGGCTGATTCGTCGCGGCCGTGGTTGCCGCGCACCCACTCGATGTCGTGCGTTGAAAATACAAACCCACCGGCGCACCAAAACAAAAGTTGCAGCCCGGTGATCAGTCCGAGCCAGCGGTGAAGCGCCAGGGTTGTGCGTTGTGAATTTTTCATTTCAATTTATTCCGGCATGCTGGCCGAGCGGTAAAAAATACGACACTTCGGCAGTGCCTTTTGCAGCCGCCGGACGCCTTCGACGGTCAGTCGCGTCCGGTGCAGATAGAGCGCCTGTAACTGCTTGAGCCTGGCTAGGCGCGGCACGCTTGCGTCAGTGATGCGCGTGTCGTGCAGCCACAGTTTTTGTAGCTGGCCAAGCGCGGCGAGCTGCCTTGTGCCCTTGTCGGTGATGCCGGTTTCGCCGAGGTGCAGTTCGGTCAGCCTGGTCAGCTTGGCCAGGTGCGCCAACGCCGCGTCGCTGATCTTGTTCCCGCGCAGGCCGAGGTAAACCAGCCGTTTCATTTTCGCGATGTGTTCCATGCCTGCATCGCTCACCCTGGTTTCGCCGATCGGCAGATGCTGGAGCCGCGGTAGTTTGCTCAGGTGCCCGAGCCCGGGGTCGCCGACTTGTGTCTGGTAAAGGTTGAGCCACTCGAGTTTGGCCAAACCGGCGAGGTGCGCGAGTCCGGCATCGCCAATCTTGGTTTGCTCAAGCGAGAGGTCGGTGAGGTGCCTGAAACCGGCGACGAGTTTCAGTTGGTCGTCGCTGATCTTCGAACGGTTGAGGTTGATCTTCGCAACCATGCCGCCTTTGGTGAACACGCCGCCGCCAAGCGCCCGGAGTTGGTCGGCATCGTCTGCCCTGGCCGTCCAGGCAGTCAACAGCAGCAACGCGCTTGGCCAGGCGGGGTTCATTGTTCGGTTCCGACGGCTTGGCTGAGTTCCGTGAAGCCTTCACGGGCCAGCCGCTTGGTTAGTCCCTTCAGGATGATGCGTGTGATCTGCGGCCCTTCGTAAACCAAACCGGAGTAAATCTGCAGCAGCGATGCGCCGGCAGTGATTTTTTCCCAAGCGTCGTTGGCGTTAAAAATGCCGCCAACTCCGATGAGCGGCACGCGGCCGCCCGACTGCTGGTAGAGGTGCCGGATGACTTCGGTGCTGCGCTTGGCCAAGGGGCGGCCGCTCAAGCCGCCGGTCTCGGCGTAAATCCCGGTTTGGGCGGGACGCGCGATCGTGGTATTGGTGGCGACGAGGCCGGCGAGGTTGTGCGGCTCGACCAACTCAAGAATCTGGTCGAGTGCCCCAAAACCCAGGTCAGGCGCGACCTTAACGAGGATCGGCCGGTGGCTATCGTTGACCTCCTGCAACGCGCCGAGAATCTCGGCCAGCGCCGACTTGTCCTGCAACTGCCGGAGGTTCGGCGTGTTCGGCGAGCTGACGTTGACGACAAAAAAGTCGGCGAGATTTTTCAGCAACCGAAACGAGTACAGGTAATCGGCGGGCGCATCGGCGAGCGGCGTGACTTTGGATTTGCCAAGGTTGACGCCGACTGGGTGGCTGGGCCAGGCACCGGAGTCGCGACAGTCGCCGAGCCGCTCGGCCATTGTATTCGCGCCGGGATTGTTGAAACCCATGCGGTTGATGAGCGCCTCGTCCTCGACCACGCGGAACATGCGCGGTTGCGGGTTGCCGGGCTGCCCGTGGCGCGTGACGCCGCCCAATTCACTGAAGCCAAGGCCCAGCGCGGCCCAGGCCGGGATCGCCGAGCCGCCCTTGTCCATGCCGGCGGCGAGGCCAAGCGGGTTGGGGAACGTCAGCCCGAACAACTCGATGGGTAGTCTAGGGCCGCGCAAAAAACATCCGGCCAAGCCCAGCGCCCAGCGCCTCCGAGCCGCCCAGGCGAGTTGGCTGATAACAAGGTTATGCGTCTCTTCAGGGTCGCGCTGAAAAAAGTTCGGTCGAACGAACCTCTTGTAGAGCCAAGACACAGGCGGATTGTCAGGCGGAGGCGCTGAGCCGTCGAGCATCGACTTGGCCAAGCTCGCTGCTCATGGCTCCAGACGCAGAGAACCACAGAAAGAAACTGTAAACTTTTTTTCAGTTTGTCGCCGGGCCCCTGGGGCGACAGACTGGTGGCGCTCATGGAAAATCCGGAGATTTTTATTTACCTGCTCGTTGGCATTGCGCTGGGGGCGGTAATTGGCTGGCTGCTCGGCACGCGCAAGGGGGCCAGGGCCGAGGCCGAGAGCCGGGCGGCTGAACAGCGGCTTGAGGACCAGCGGAGGCAGTCCGAGGAGCAACTGGCCGCGCTCAAGGAGTCGTTCAAGGCGCTCAGCGCCGACGCACTCAAGGAGGCGCAGCCGGAACTAGTGCGCCTGGCCAATGAGACGCTTGGCAAGTTTCATGAGAGCGCAAAGGGCGACCTGAACACCAGCAGGGAAGCCGTGGCCAAGCTGCTCAAGCCTCTCGAGCAACACCTCGAGACCTACCAAAAACGACTGGCCCAAAGCGACACCAAGCAGGATACGCAGCTGGGTAAACTGCACGAACAACTCGAGGCGCTCAGCCAAAACAGCAAGTCGCTCTCGAGCGAGACGGAGCAGCTGCGGATGATCCTCAACTCCAGCCAGGCACGCGGCAAGTGGGGCGAGGCGACGCTACGTCGCGTGGTCGAGGCAGCCGGGCTGAGCAGCCACTGCGATTTCAGCGAACAAGCCGATTCCGGTGAGGGTCGACCGGACATGATCGTACATCTGCCTGAGGGTCGCCACATCGTTGTCGATGCCAAGGCGCCGGATTTGTCGTTTCTCAACGAGCTCGAGTCGGGCGACGCCGCTCAGCGCAAGACAGCCATCGAGCAGCACGGCAAAAAAATGAGGGAAACCATCAAGGCGTTGGCCGACCGCAACTACCCGCAGCACATCGACGGGGCGCTCGATTGCGTCGTGATGTTTGTGCCGGCAGAGTCACTTTTCAGCGCCGCGCTTGAGGGCGACCCGGACCTGATCGTCTGGGCGGCCGAGCGCCGGATCACCCTCGCTACGCCGACTTCACTGATCGCGTTGTTAAGCTCCGTTAGGGTGAGTTGGCAATACCACTCTCAGTCTGAAAACGCCCGGGCCATTGCCGAGGCAGCGCAGCAGCTCTACAAGCGGATCGGCACCTTTATCACGCATTTCGACAAAATCCGCGCTGGCCTGGACCGCGCGAACAAGGCGTACAACGCAGCCGTCGGCAGCTACGAAAGCTCGATCAAACCAAGCGGCGAGCGAGTTAACAAACTGCAGGTCGGCGAGACCGAAGGCAAGGAACTCCCCGCCGTCGAGCCGGTGGCTGAGGTGTTGCGTAGCCTGCCTCCACCGGCCGAGGGCGAAACCGACCAAGCCAAGCAGGCCTGAACTTGGCCAAGCAGGAGGTGTTCACTGTTCACTGTTCACTGCAGCGGGCTTGTCGTGGTCACGCACCGGTGGGAGGCCAAGCGCCATGAAGAACGGCACGATGAGAAATGCCGCACCGACCCAGAACGGCATGGAGTTATCGAATTTCCAGTAGAGCAAGCCGCCCGTGATCGGGCCTATGGCACGGCTCAGCGAGCCAAGCGAACGGAACACGCCCAGCGACAATCCCTGCCGGTCTCCCGGCGTGTAGCGCGACACGAGCGAGTTGAGCGACGGCATGGTCATCCCGCTGCCGGCAGTCATGAGGAGCAGTCCGCCATACAGCATGGCTGTGCTCGTGGCATTGCCGATGATGAGAAAGCCGGGCAGCGTGCTACAGACGCCAGCCAACGCCGTTTGGCGCTCGCCCACGCGCTTGATGAGTTGCCGGGCCACTCCGCCTTGGAAAAAAATCAGTGACAAGCCGATAAAGACAAACATCCACGCGATGTTCACCGGCTTGAAGCCGAGCGTCTCCGTCGCAAAAAAGGCGATGGTAAACTCGACCGACGAAAATGCGCTCCAGTAAGCGAAGTATATCAGGTTGGTGCGAGCGACGCCCGGCAGGTGAATGCGCTTGAGCTGGGCGAACGGGTTGAAGCTGCGCTTGGCCAAGTGTTGCCCGCGCTTCTCCGGCGGCAAACTCTCGGAGAGGCGAAAAATTATCAGCACCCAGTTCACAGCGGCGATGGCCAGGGCGATAACCGCCGGGCCGGAAAAGGGATGGAGCGCCAGGCCGGACACGGCCTTGCCTGGCTCGACCAGCTGCCAACCGTAGGCAAACCCGCCGATGGCCGGGCCTAGGATGAAGCCCAGGCCAAGAGCGACGCCGATCAGGATCATGCCGGAGGCGCGGTTTTTGCCAGAGGTGATGTCCGCCGCGACAGCAGAGGCGGTGGAGATGTTCCCGGCCATGATGCCGCCAAGCGCGCGGCCTAGAACGAGCAGTGCAAAGCTCCCAGCGAACACCCAGATCAGGTTTGCCAGCACGATGCCGCCGAGTGTCAAAATGAGCGTGGGCCGTCGGCCGCGCCTGTCCGAGTACGCCCCCCAGATCGGCGCGAAGAGGAACTGCAAAAAACCGTACAGCGAGCCAAGCACGCCGCCGAACAGCGTCGCCACGGCGTTCTTGTCGTCCCCGGCGAACCGGCTCAGCCAGGCAACCAGCGAGCCAATCAGGCTCTCCTTTCCGTCCAGCTCAATGTAATAATCGAGCATCTCCGGGAAGAGCGGGAATATGATTGAGAACCCGACCACGTCAATGAACACGGTCAGGAATACGATGAGCAGGGTGGGCTTCTTCATCCGCCAACAATCACGCGGTGCCAATGGCTTGGGCCGCGGGCCGCGCAGTCTAGGGCAGAGCGTTCACATTACAACGCCTTTCCCCCCGCATCGTTGCGCTTAATAAAAGCCATTGCGCGGGCTTGGCGGGGGTCGTAAGTTTTCCGTAAATCAATGTGTGCTCTTCTCAAGGAACGAATCCCTTTGCTGATGGTCGTTGGGTTTGTGTTCAATTCTGGCCAAGCGGCCACGGTCATATTCGAGGCGGATGTGCGGCCTATTCTCAAGGCGCATTGTTTCCACTGCCACGGTGAGGACGGCTCGGCCAAGGGCGGGCTCGACGTGCGCTTGCGCAAGCTGCTGCTCAAAGGCGGCAAACACGGCCCGGCCATCGTGCCGGGCCAAGCGGGAAAAAGCCTGCTCTTCCAAAAAGTACGAGACGGCGAGATGCCCAAGGAGCAAGCCAAGCTGCCGGCGGCACAGATCGAGACCCTCCGCCGATGGATTGAGCAGGGGGCCGAGACAGCCCGCCCCGAGCCGGACAGTCCCGACGAATGGATCACCGATGAGGAGCGCCGTTTCTGGGCGTTTCAGCCGATC